>Ga0115846_100892_pt1 | contig 14648 bp, 14 predicted proteins | sample InSIn5gowninarea_2_FD_83860 | JGI IMG/M metagenome (GOLD analysis project Ga0115846, IMG submission 83860)
AAATGTTGTAAACATGGGACCAAATCAGGGACAAAAGGCTATCTACGTTAAGCTTTTAGGCTTCTAAGCCGCAGTTTGTGGGCAACCTCTTCGCTTCGAGTTGACTCTTTGATTCTTTGTTCAGCCTTGAGGAGAGCATTTCACAGTGTGACAATCAACGTAATTCACTGGAGAGAAGACATATACCTAATAGCATATGAGAAAGATAGATACAAGAAAAAAGCCCTTTCCAAGCCCGTCCTCAATCATATGCAATAAGCGAGCCATCACATCCCATCATTGCTGCCTGACCCAGCCATCCCTAAGTCGTTGCTGCCTATCCAGACGCCTGGCTATAAATGATGGCTTCCATACATCTCTCGACTCTTATGCCCAATAATACCCAAAAAGCAGAATTCATATCACATAACAATGCACTCTCTGTCTGGTTCACCTTCTTTTTGTCCACTACTTCTCCTACTTCTGCTCATAAATCCTTTTCTCTTCTTCTCCTTCGTGGTAGCCCTACCCGGCATTTGTAATGGCTCAGAGGAAAGGCCGTCCTGCTTCGTTGGAACATGGCCAGTTTCTGATATTGCAATGGACTCAACACTATGTACTGGTGCGATGTTTGCGATAGGTGGAGGCAAAGATTGCGCTAGCTCATCGTCGCGTACCTCACTGATGATGATATCAGGACCAGACTTTTGCTCTCTGCCGAATCGTGATACAATCCTCGACATTGACATGCTGAACCGCTTCTCGGCAGGAGCTGAGGCACTATCACCACTCGAAGGTCGTCCCAGATTTGTATTCATGGTGCTGGCAGGATCGGAGTTGCCCTTTTCTAGGGGTGTTGGCGGCTCAGTGGCAATCTGATCCAATGTGCGTACACTTTCGGCAACACTTCCAATAACGCTGCCAGCGCTGGTCGGTGCTAGCGATAGTCGTCGACCATCTCCCAGGCTTGTACGACCGCTAGGCTCTTCGGGTATCGTGCCATCAGTACTACCACGACGAGACCAGCCGGCTATATCGAAGGACTTTGTAGCACCAGTGTCCAGATGCAGGCCTGCCAGTTTCTGATCGACCAGTTCAAGAGAGTCCAGATTTTGTGCATACGCAGGCGGTGAATCTTGCTCTACCTCGTCTTCGAGTGGTTGAACCTTGTAGAAAAGCAGATATGGCGACTCCTCGTTAAGTGCACGCTTGATGTCCACAGGGACAACCCGATCGGCTGCTAGGTCGTCAAATCTCAACCAGACATCCTCGTCTCCGTCAACGTGCGGATTTGGTCGTAGCCCATAAGCAGGGCCAACGTTGCTAGCGCGAGTGAAGGATATGTAATGTCCAGCTTCGACTGAATGTCCGCGATGACAGACCACACTCTGTAGTGACAATTTTACGTTAGCGACAACATTTGGTGTCTGACCATTCTCATTTTGGTCTTCATCGGCGAAGTGTGGTGTGGCCATTTCAAGCGGTATATCGACATGAGTACCGAGTCTGTATGAGTATCCTCTATTGTCTACATTGTACCTTTTCAGACATATACCTAACATTGGTCTCCTGGACGTGAAGTGCTGCTTCACTTGTGCATCGTTATCGGGTGCAGCGTTATCGGCATACCAAGCTGGGAGCAAATCAGTACTACATCACAACAGAACCAAGACAAGAAAACTCACGGATCAGATTCAGAAACTGCCAAGCGGGCATAAGCACCTCTTTCTTGACAGAAGCTGCTCTCTGACGTGCAGCAGGATTGGTCTCGCCATCCTCTTTTCGTTCGTCCACTTCGCGAGTCACTTTGCGTTCGCTAAATATACTAGTCGCTCTTTGTCGCATGTGTAAAGGACGTTGTGTCGTTGCAGCTGGTAGGGCTTGAGGAGCTGCTGGTGGAGCAGAAGAATCTCTGTCATCGACCTCTGTGGTCTCAACGTAGAGGGCGCCACCCTTATCAATCGAACTATGCCGAGAACTTTGCTCGGCCGCGGTTGATGCCAGAGTACTTTGTCTTTGTAAATGTCGCTTGACCTCGACTCTGTTGTTGAAATAATCCTCCAAACACATTTCCAGCGTCACAATCTCGCCTTTTGGAACATTCTCCGGTATAGCAACGTCAAGCATACGCTCTGTGATGAACTTGTGGTCGTCTTTGTCGTCTTCTTTGCCTGAGTGGTAGATGTCGGTCTTGAGTGTCAACAGTGGCATCTGTAGCTTGTCGGTGATGAAAGCAAATGCTTCCGAGGCGTCTTGTTGTCGAATCTTTGCGGCATCAGCCCAACCACATTCAGCTAAAGACTCCTGAAGTTTTGCGATCTGAAGAGAAGTGATCAGCCATGGTTTCTGCGAGTATAAGAGGGCGTCCACTTACTATGTCTGTTGTCACAAGTCTTCCACTTCGTAGTAGATTCACCCAGAGCCGCATTATGATGACCAACTTCCTTCGCTGTTCATCGTCAAAGTTATTGAACAAGATAGCTTCAAATACTCCGGGTGTTGCAAACATGGCGAACAACAGAGAATCGAGAAAGCATGTTGTCTTCTCCCTATTTTCAGCACCAAGCATTCGTACAGTAGGATCGAAGGGCTTCAATACGCCAGCAACTGAGTCTTCATAGAGTAGGAGTAGTTTTAATGCTTCTTGGATATCTCCCTGGGAAGACCGCGATCTTAGAGCATACTCGATCCTCTCTTGAGGTACATCGGGTATTCCGAGCAGAGCAAGTCGGTGTGATAAATCTTGTATTTTCTTCTCTTCATCTTGCTCTTGTTGTCGTGTATAGACTGGGAATGGGAATTGTCCGTGCAGTTCTGCAGCAGTGTGAGGTTCCAAGATGATTGACATCGAAGGATACGTCGAATGTATGTGTTTAGCATATTCCACAAAAGACTCGGTTACTGCAGGGGCGCAGTCCTTTTTCGTGAGGAGAATGTTTCGCGGCGGTTGAGGCCATTGCAGGCCGAGGAGATCATGGTCGCTTAGTTCTAGCAAAGCATTAGTACAGCTTCGAGGTTGCGGGATGACCAGCAGCGAGCGTGGGATTTGATGTTGACGATTGCCGGCTGGCCAAGCGCACCTTGGTACCTTGGGTGTATGCGCCCAGGAAGCTCTGCTACATTGCGGATCTCTTGCCGACGTATTGATGTTGAGAATGATCGCGTAGAAATGAGACGTCTGAGGGTAGGGATGCGTGACATTTAATGGCAATGAGGAAGTCTGCGGGATGTTGTAAAACAGTCTTGTTGCTGTTGACGTTGATGACTGTTTCAGCATGTCTTGGCAGTTTCAGATTTCCAAGGTCTTAGCGTCACGTCACGAGGATAAACACATCTGTGTTTTGTTCTACACACATCAACCCGCGATTTCTCCTTGTCCTCTAGTCGTAATCACTGACTTATGCAAAGTCGATAATACTTAACAAGAACATCCATTGTGTAAATCATCTGTTGAGAGGTCACTCATCCAAGCCACATATATCTTCCCCCACGGCTCAACATGTCGCAAGGCATGCGCCAGAGAGTCAATGATGCGATTCCAGCTGCCGATGCTGGAGCGGGCTTCACGTCAAAGTCTAGTGATGACATGGTGAACAAAATGGCACATCCTGTTGGGCCTCCGAAACACTCGAAGATCAAGCAGTACCTTCTGGTGGTTGGTCTATTATGCTTTTTCTTGTCAACGTCTCTAGTGTAAGTCTTGCTCAATCTACCTCATATAATCACAATGCTAAGTCACCTAGTATCTTTCTGACCCAATTAATTGGCACTCCACTCTACTTGGTGCACAAAGGCTTCTACTATGCTTGGATGGCCATGACCAAAGAGCTGTTCGGTCTTGTCGTGAACTGTGTCACACAGTGGTTCACTTCGACAACAATCCGAGTCAGTGGAGATGCATCTGTCCGAGGTCAACTCAAGCTGACCAAAGATGGTCGTCTGGAAACTGACTTCCCTGAGCGGCTGATCTTAATATCGAATCATCAGGTACGTCTCTCCTACATCCCGCAGTGCTCTGAACGACAACTAACACCAAGGTAGATCTATACTGATTGGCTATATCTATGGTGGGCTGCTTACACTTCTCGCATGCATGGACACATCTGTATCATCCTGAAGGAGTCATTGAAGTATATTCCTGTCATTGGCGAAGGTATGATGTTCTGGAGCTTCATATTCCTAGCACGCAACTGGGCAAAAGACAAGGCACGCCTGCAGTCTAGTCTGGCCAAGATCAAGAGTCAGGTTTCAGGACATTGGTCGGGATCGCAGAAGTTGGCTCCTATATGGCTTCTGATCTTTCCAGAAGGCACGAATATTTCAGTCAATGGTAGAAATGCGAGTAAGAGATGGGCAGAGAAGTCGGGACAGCCTGATATGGTGCATTGTCTGTTACCGAAGAGTACTGGGTTGCATTACTGTCTGCAAGAGCTGAAGGGGACGGTGGAGTGGGTATATGATTGCACGATAGCGTATGATGGTGTTCCGTGAGTATACATCGAGTCGACATCTGGTAGCATGCCACTAACGTAATTGTAGACGAGGACAGTACGGACAAGACATCTATCCTCTTTGGTCCACCTTCTTCGAAGGTCGTGCACCAAAGTCAGTTAACATGTACTGGCGCAGATTTAGAGTGGATGACATTCCAATTGACGACATCAAGACGTTTGAATCATGGTTGAGAATGAGGTGGGAGGAGAAAGACCGTCTCTTGGAGCAATTCATGCAGACTGGCATGTTCCCGTCAGATGATGGTGCCGCCATGACCGCAAAAGCAGAGGTGTTGACAAAAGACACCCAACTCGGTCCTAGAGGACATCGCTACATCGAGACATCTGTCAAGAACAGAAGTCCTTTTGAGTTCATACTGATCTACGTGCCGCTTGCGGTCGTCACTACTATAGCTTATCTGCTGTATAGGACGATCAAAGGATTCGTCTGATGTGGCTAACGATAGTGAAGATAAGACAGAATGGCAGCAGCTTATCAACGAAGACATCCAGATTAGGACCGGGAGGTAGATGAGCATTATCTCGTCTCGTCTCACCTTCATCTCGACCTCGATGTCTCCACGGAATCAAGGCAGTTGATGATCTGCATAGTGCATGCGTCGTTGTACATCCGAGGCCACCGGTAAAGCTTAACTCAAAAAGTCTCAGATGGCCAATCATCGTCTTGCAATTACTCTGGATGATGATGATATAATACGAAAACCCCAATCTCATTTGTGTGTGTCTAATCCTCTTCATATTCATACTCCTCTGTATCCTCTTGTCCATTCTCCATAGATTCCCACACACCTTTTCCCTCTCATCGACGACAACAATGGAGGCCCTACTAATTCAATCGCAGCGTGTCTGCCCTTTCCTCAAGAAGACCAGCCCTTCCACTCTGCGCACTCTTTCGACGTCAGTCGCCCACAATGCGTCAGTGGGTGGCGGTAAGATGAGCAATCTACAAGTCCTGGGCCGCCGCTGTCCTGTTATGGGCAAGGCTATCGCTGTTCAGAGTGCGAGATTGAGCAGCGTCAATTTGGCTGGTACTTTCGGCGGTGCTCGTGCCTACCACAGCAAGGTTTCTCGTAACAAGATTCATACTACAACCGACAAGAAGGCTAGAGCTGTGGATGTCGAGATGCTGCGCCATGAGCCTGGTGTGTACTGACTGTAGAAATGCTCTCATGCATGAGACCGAACACTGATTATCCATACAGCTCCTTTCCCTAAGCCCGTCCGCCATGCCGCTCAATCCGTTCATGAGAAACATCCCGCTGGTCCACCTCCTCCACCCAAGACTCCCCAATTCAACTACGAGCAGTTCTACCACAACGAACTTGACAAGAAGCACAAGGACAAGTCTTACCGCTACTTTAACAACATCAACCGTCTCGCAGCAGAATTTCCTCGTGCCCACATGAATGCCGAAGAAGAGCGCGTCACTGTTTGGTGCTCCAATGACTATCTCGGTATGGGTCGCAACCCTGAAGTCCTGCGGACCATGCACACCACTCTCGACAAGTATGGCGCTGGTGCAGGTGGAACGCGTAACATTTCCGGCCACAACCAGCACGCTATTGCTCTTGAGAAGACTCTTGCTAAATTGCACGCCAAAGACTCTGCCCTCGTTTTCTCCTCTTGTTACGTCGCGAACGATGCCACTCTGGCAACTCTTGGCTCTAAACTCCCTGGCTGTGTTATTCTTTCCGACTCCTCCAATCACGCCTCCATGATCCAGGGTATTCGACACTCTGGCGCTAAAAAGGTCGTCTTCAAGCACAACGACGTCGAAGACCTCGAAGCTAAACTCGCCGCTTTGCCTTCTGATTGCCCTAAGATCATCGCCTTCGAGTCTGTTTACAGCATGTGCGGTTCCATTGGTCCGATCGAAGCAATCTGCGACCTGGCTGACAAGTACGGTGCCTTGACTTTCCTCGACGAAGTACATGCTGTCGGGATGTACGGACCAACTGGGGCTGGTGTAGCTGAACATCTTGATTTTGAGGCGCACGCTTCAGGTCGTCCCAGCGGCACCATCATGGATCGTGTAGACATTATCACTGGAACTCTTGGTAAAGCTTACGGCTGTGTTGGTGGATATATTGCTGGATCCGCCAACTTGGTCGATACCATTCGCTCCCTTGCTCCGGGCTTCATTTTCACCACCTCGCTTCCTCCCTCAGTCATGGCTGGTGCAAAGGCTGCTGTTGAATACCAGATGCGCGAACAGGGTGATCGCACACTCCAACAATTGCACACTCGTGCAGTCAAGTCTGTTCTCGCTGCAAACGATATCCCTGTCATCCCGAACCCTTCTCATATCGTGCCCGTTTTGGTCGGAGACGCCGAAACGGCTCGTGCGGCTAGTGACATGCTTTTGGAGAAATGGGGGATTTATGTTCAGGCTATCAACTATCCAACCGTGGCTGTTGGTCAGGAGCGCTTGAGATTCACGCCCACACCTGGACACACTGAAGGCCTACAAGAGCATCTAGTTGAGGCTGTTTTGGATGTCTGGAAAGAACTGGGCATCAAGCGGACTAGTGACTGGGCTGCCCAGGGTGGATTCATTGGTGTTGGTGTTGATGGTGCCATACCCGAACCGCTGTGGACGGACAACCAATTGGGCATTAAGGAGAAGAGTGATCGTGAGGTGGAGAAGATGAACACGGAGAAGGGTGCTGTCAAGATCTTGGGTGAGGAGCGTGCCAGGAGCGTCGGTATCAGCGTTGGTGTTTAGAGTTGGGGGAAGAGCAGGAAGGGGGGATGTTGGTCTGGTTGTGGAATCTGCAATTGCTGGACGCTTTGATTTGTCATATCGTGTTACTTGTATGGCAATTTGATATCATTTCTTGTCCTGAATACGCCTTCCCTTCTTTCATGACCGATCTCAACGATGATTGGAACTTGGGCTCTTTACAAAATTGTCTGCCAAAGGCTGCAGCTTTCATGGTCTTACTTCCTATTGAATTGCTCGAATTCTCCACTTCCTCCACGACGCACAACGACTTAGTTCACGATACCTATTTCTTATACGAGAGTAACACAAATCAAGAAATACTGCAACTACCCAACGTGATGAATTCAATCCTGATCCTGGATTTCAGAATTATCGGTCACCAATCGCCGAACTTTTGTCACTCCAGCTTTTAGTAACTCATCGATCCATGGCATGTGGAATGATGTGGAAAGAATACCTCTTGCTTTCAATACGTGCGTCAGCGTGGCGTAACTCGGGCACCGTCTATCTGATTAGGAAGGAGTTTAGGTAGAAAGGAGGCGAAAGAGATATCGCATCACATTCCTCGAGGAGAAGAAAGAAAAGGAAAAGAAAAGAATTGGAAAGTGGACAAACTTACGACCCTTTTTTCTTCTTCGGCGCGCGTGTTCAACGCGAGAACAGCTCCACTGGTCGCCGGCAAAGTAGGCAATCTTCGACGTATGCTTTGTCCCTATGAGCACGTACGCATGGTGTGCAGAAGCGTGTGGAGTGACTAACCAGGGCCGCTTGCGTACAGGACCGGAAAGACAAGTCGCAAGCTTGACCCGGTAAACTAAAACAGATCATGTGGTTTGCAGCTTGATGCGCCCTCACTGTTAATCATCGCCTACATGTAGTTGGGGGAAAGGCCTATGCCTCATGTTTCCTTTCCCCAATCTCGAAAACGGTGTCACAACCAATGTTATCACGAACGAAGACGCGGCCCACAGTCCTATAGCTACCAGAACAAAGATCCAATTCGCCGTGCTAACATTACCAATGATAAGTGAGTCAGTGTAGAAGAGGAAGATACCTGTGCCGAGGACACTGAGGTGGCTAAAGTATACCATTCCTGCAAAGAGTCGCGAGCCGTATAGGAGGTCGAGAGGTGGTGTTTGTTGCGTTGTGCGTTGTGACACTGCGGCGGGCTTGTAGGAGCTCATGTATGAGAGCAAGGTCGTGTGCTCCAGACGCGGCTCCTGGGGAACAAACATTGCTCGGGCTAGTCTCCAACCCAGCAGCTGTAGTAGGCGACTCCTCTCTAGTCCAGAGGTGTTCAACGACCGCGCCTGCTGGCTGAACCAGAAGAATCAGTGGAACAAGCTGCCCAAAGCCGTTGAAATTGTCCTCCACCGAGCCTGTAGTGTCGAGGTTCTGCCGCCTGGGAATCTGTATCTGCATGGTCCCGAAGACAAGACCGAGCACCGAAATCCAGAGCGAAGCGGAGAAAGAAGCAGCGCACTCGAGGATGCTGATTGCGGGTACGTACACCGCAACAACCACGCGGAACGACCACAGCCAAACTCGTGGTCGCTGTGTGCGGATATTCCAGTATTTCCGTGCCAACCACACAAGCACAGACTCCATCAGCCAGTCCAAAGGATGCCGAAACCAACGCCGATAGGCCCGCTTAGCGGAGCTGAGAAGTCCACCCATCTTCCAGACATAGCTGACCACAAGCACAACGATACCAAACACCGCATCCGGATTAACGCCATCACCATACAAATGGCCCCAGAAACAGTGCGCCGGAATGCCCCACCCTGTAGCACCATCAAGCATTCCAGGCCAATAGTCAATACCCCAGTCATTGCTCAACGTCGGCAGGAACCCAACAAGAAGCAGCCCTAGCAAGACAAGCATCCCCAACACCCTCCACAATCTCAGCGCCGGATGCCTACTCAAATGCGTGGCTAGAATTGTCAAGGCGGACAAATGCACACTACTCGACATCCAGGCGAGGTACAGCACGATTTGGAAATGGTACACGGAGATTGCGTTTTGGCGCAAACCCTGGAAACCGGCGCTCATGATGGCGATGCCGGTTACGATTTGCTGGTCGCTGGAGGCGAGCACAGCTTGCTGGAGCGCAGCGTGGATGCGAGGGTGCTTTGTGGTGGATGAGCGTATTCGAAGGATCCGTGAATCAATGCTGTTTAGGAGAGTGGCGTCGACTTGGCCGAGGAGGTAGGCGAGTAGGATGGAGCAGAAGGTGAGGTAGGCGGAGAGGATGAAGGCGAGGATGGCCTGAGTCGAGTTGAGCTTGTTAGTCGTGTAAGAAGATAAAACTGAAGTATTGCTGGGACTGACTCCTGCGCCCGCTATGTCTGAGTCGCCTTTGGTCACTACACCATGCTCGTGCGTGTACAGGCAAGCTTGAGGACTTCACATGGCTCAATGTAGGTCAAGCTCATGGTGAAGCTCTGTACTGAGCACACTTCTCTGTTTCTCTGTAACGTCAAATACATGTCTGCTGTTTACATCCCTGCTACGGTAGCTTAATCCATGTTTATTCCTACATATCAATACCTTCTTTACAAATACTCGTAATACGTACATTTTCGCCTCTTCATCTCTCATTCCGGGATATCAGATATTGATGATGGGTCTGTAGATTGAGAAAAGAAAACTTGAATAATGAAGGAGAGCCTTGGGTGGATTATACCTCCAGTTTCACTGAGATTCCGGCCCAGCGTTTGTACATTGTCTACATGCTCTAAGTTATATGCATACAAGTATTAACCGCCACAGGGCGATATTGACATGAAAGTGCGGTCTATATTATTTTGTTCTTTCCGTAGAATGGAATACCAAGAGCAGTCATGAGAATCCTAGCATCGCGATCTGTCGTGGCTGATGTCTTGACAGTGACATCTACGTAGTCATTAGCATACTATCCCTGTCAAAATCACAAGCAGCAAGAACTTACGACAACCGGGAATCATCTTTGGTGGGTAAGAATCATAATTGACCTCAACCTCAGGAAACAACGCCACGACATCAGGTCTGAACCCAAAGCTGATGTTTCCATTATCATCACCACTCGTTCCCTTGATACCTCGCCAATCTCTTATCCTTGGCATCACGACGTCAATGAGCTTGCCCAAAAAATGATACATCTCTTCTCCTTTCAGATCCGCAGATACTGACACAAACTTTCCTGCTCTTAGGCCCCAATTCTGGACGTTGCTTCGTGCAGCATGTGCTGTACATCTTTGACCAGTGATGGCCTGAATAACCATACTCGCGACGTGCAGGTTGGCACTATCCTCTGTAGCGTCTTTCACGAAGGTGTGTACAGTAATACCAGTAGGTTTTGGGATGTTTCGAAAATTGATCGGTCGACGAAGAAGATTCAGTACGTCGCTTCCTCTTGGTGCTCGTAGTGGACGATTTTTGTGGTATGGCGAGCTGTCGTCCCATGCGCGTAGTCGTGCTGCTTTCGTGGGGGCTTGATATCCTGGTTCGTGATGTGCGTAAGACAAGGTCATCAGGTCGGCGGCGATTGTGGACTCATAAGTCTGTTCTAGGCGTGGTAAACTGAATGGACCAGGGATATATTCGCGAGAGGCTGGGTCTGATGGTTTCGGAGGCTGGTGAGGGTGTAGAGGACCACGATAGTACTTGGGAGGACGGAATTGATATCTTTGAAAATGTCAATTCTGCGCCGAGAAGGACTGTCTCGCCAATGACATACCTGCTGGCTGGTAATTGGGTCTTTCTTTTCTTAGACTGCGCTATGGGATCGAATGACTGCGCCTCTTCTAGACTTAGAGAGGTGCTCAAAGATGATGATGCCTCGAGGTCATCCAGTTCTGAAGTTTTCACGGCTGTCGCTACCGATGCATGTCGTACTTGTCTTGCTGCTGATGGTAGGCAATGCGTATACCTAGCGACAGCTCGTCGTGATGCGCAACCAACCTCTCCTAAAGACATTGTGTTGTGGTGTGATGTGATGGAGAAGCCGAAACAATTTTGTAGATGTCTAGTTGAAAGTGACCGAATTATACACAATTCGGACCGTGAGATACATAACTAGAAGGTATAAGCGAAAAGCAGAGCCCCCTTTCTCCTCCGCTCTGGCCCAAAGTCTATTTACGTAGCTTGGCCCCATAGTTCTAGTCGTTATCGAAGTTAGATTGGTTAACAACGCCGGCGATCGATCCTGAAACCCTCCAAAACACAACAAATCTTCTCTGGGCAAAGTCTGGCCAGCTAATACCTTGCAGAATCCCCAAATTCCCAAGTCAACTCCTCGTCCTCCTCATAGTCAGAAGAAAGACGTCTGTTCTTCGAAATGCTCTCATAGCCGCCGTCACGCTGAGAGTCACCGTCCAAGCCACGGGTAGTATACAAAGCCCGACGCTGCAGTCATTCTCCCCGCCTTTAAGCGAGTGCCCAGTCAAATCACCTGGCCCAATACACACCACGTATACTGCTGTTTCTCTGAGACTGAGCACAGCCTTCTAACACCCACGCATTTATTGTCGTTCTTCCTACCTGGATTCATGTCTGCGACATCAAAGAGTATCACCGTTCTCACCTCACTATGAGTACCGCTTTCTCCAGGGTATTGAGCTTGCGGGATAGAAAGAGAAACACAAGTAAAAATCGGCTGGACCTGAACAACCTCTTCACGTTCGAGGAGAAGACTAAGAAGATCAAAGATGAAGAGAAGAAAATACAAGATTTATCACACCGACTTGCTCTGCTCGGAATACCCGATGTACCTCAAGAGAGGATCGAGTATGCTCTAAGATCGCGGTCTTCCCAGGGAGATATCCAAGAAGCATTAAAACTACTCCTACTCTATGAAGACTCAGTTGCTGGCGTATTGAAGCCCTTCGATCCTACTGTACGAATGCTTGGTGCTGAAAATAGGGAGAAGACAACATGCTTTCTCGATTCTCTGTTGTTCGCCATGTTTGCAACACCCGGAGTATTTGAAGCTATCTTGTTCAATAACTTTGACGATGAACAGCGAAGGAAGTTGGTCATCATAATGCGGCTCTGGGTGAATCTACTACGAAGTGGAAGACTTGTGACAACAGACATAGTAAGTGGACGCCCTCTTATACTCGCAGAAACCATGGCTGATCACTTCTCTTCAGATCGCAAAACTTCAGGAGTCTTTAGCTGAATGTGGTTGGGCTGATGCCGCAAAGATTCGACAACAAGACGCCTCGGAAGCATTTGCTTTCATCACCGACAAGCTACAGATGCCACTGTTGACACTCAAGACCGACATCTACCACTCAGGCAAAGAAGACGACAAAGACGACCACAAGTTCATCACAGAGCGTATGCTTGACGTTGCTATACCGGAGAATGTTCCAAAAGGCGAGATTGTGACGCTGGAAATGTGTTTGGAGGATTATTTCAACAACAGAGTCGAGGTCAAGCGACATTTACAAAGACAAAGTACTCTGGCATCAACCGCGGCCGAGCAAAGTTCTCGGCATAGTTCGATTGATAAGGGTGGCGCCCTCTACGTTGAGACCACAGAGGTCGATGACAGAGATTCTTCTGCTCCACCAGCAGCTCCTCAAGCCCTACCAGCTGCAACGACACAACGTCCTTTACACATGCGACAAAGAGCGACTAGTATATTTAGCGAACGCAAAGTGACTCGCGAAGTGGACGAACGAAAAGAGGATGGCGAGACCAATCCTGCTGCACGTCAGAGAGCAGCTTCTGTCAAGAAAGAGGTGCTTATGCCCGCTTGGCAGTTTCTGAATCTGATCCGTGAGTTTTCTTGTCTTGGTTCTGTTGTGATGTAGTACTGATTTGCTCCCAGCTTGGTATGCCGATAACGCTGCACCCGATAACGATGCACAAGTGAAGCAGCACTTCACGTCCAGGAGACCAATGTTAGGTATATGTCTGAAAAGGTACAATGTAGACAATAGAGGATACTCATACAGACTCGGTACTCATGTCGATATACCGCTTGAAATGGCCACACCACACTTCGCCGATGAAGACCAAAATGAGAATGGTCAGACACCAAATGTTGTCGCTAACGTAAAATTGTCACTACAGAGTGTGGTCTGTCATCGCGGACATTCAGTCGAAGCTGGACATTACATATCCTTCACTCGCGCTAGCAACGTTGGCCCTGCTTATGGGCTACGACCAAATCCGCACGTTGACGGAGACGAGGATGTCTGGTTGAGATTTGACGACCTAGCAGCCGATCGGGTTGTCCCTGTGGACATCAAGCGTGCACTTAACGAGGAGTCGCCATATCTGCTTTTCTACAAGGTTCAACCACTCGAAGACGAGGTAGAGCAAGATTCACCGCCTGCGTATGCACAAAATCTGGACTCTCTTGAACTGGTCGATCAGAAACTGGCAGGCCTGCATCTGGACACTGGTGCTACAAAGTCCTTCGATATAGCCGGCTGGTCTCGTCGTGGTAGTACTGATGGCACGATACCCGAAGAGCCTAGCGGTCGTACAAGCCTGGGAGATGGTCGACGACTATCGCTAGCACCGACCAGCGCTGGCAGCGTTATTGGAAGTGTTGCCGAAAGTGTACGCACATTGGATCAGATTGCCACTGAGCCGCCAACACCCCTAGAAAAGGGCAACTCCGATCCTGCCAGCACCATGAATACAAATCTGGGACGACCTTCGAGTGGTGATAGTGCCTCAGCTCCTGCCGAGAAGCGGTTCAGCATGTCAATGTCGAGGATTGTATCACGATTCGGCAGAGAGCAAAAGTCTGGTCCTGATATCATCATCAGTGAGGTACGCGACGATGAGCTAGCGCAATCTTTGCCTCCACCTATCGCAAACATCGCACCAGTACATAGTGTTGAGTCCATTGCAATATCAGAAACTGGCCATGTTCCAACGAAGCAGGACGGCCTTTCCTCTGAGCCATTACAAATGCCGGGTAGGGCTACCACGAAGGAGAAGAAGAGAAAAGGATTTATGAGCAGAAGTAGGAGAAGTAGTGGACAAAAAGAAGGTGAACCAGACAGAGAGTGCATTGTTATGTGATATGAATTCTGCTTTTTGGGTATTATTGGGCATAAGAGTCGAGAGATGTATGGAAGCCATCATTTATAGCCAGGCGTCTGGATAGGCAGCAACGACTTAGGGATGGCTGGGTCAGGCAGCAATGATGGGATGTGATGGCTCGCTTATTGCATATGATTGAGGACGGGCTTGGAAAGGGCTTTTTTCTTGTATCTATCTTTCTCATATGCTATTAGGTATATGTCTTCTCTCCAGTGAATTACGTTGATTGTCACACTGTGAAATGCTCTCCTCAAGGCTGAACAAAGAATCAAAGAGTCAACTCGAAGCGAAGAGGTTGCCCACAAACTGCGGCTTAGAAGCCTAAAAGCTTAACGTAGATAGCCTTTTGTCCCTGATTTGGTCCCATGTTTACAACATTT
>Ga0115846_100895_pt1 | contig 14600 bp, 14 predicted proteins | sample InSIn5gowninarea_2_FD_83860 | JGI IMG/M metagenome (GOLD analysis project Ga0115846, IMG submission 83860)
CTAGCGGATCCAGCTTTATCCTCTAGCAAGACCATAAAGTCGAACCATATAAGACGCTCAGGTTGTGATGGATCTTGAGGTACGCGAACGGCAACATCGTGAGGGCGACTAGGCTGTAGAGGCAGATGAACCAGACTCAAGTCGAAAGATTGTAGAAGTCGGAACTTGGCAATGTTGGCTGCTACCAACTCGGGCTCTGTGTCTTTGTACTGGTCGTGGGAGAGGTATCGAAGACCTCTGTTGACTCTTGGTGTTGTATCCATCGCTGATGTTGATCCAAGATGAGAGTGTTGACTCAATATGGAAGTCTTGGTTCAGGAAGCAGTATTGATCCAACAGATAGTCGTCCAAGTAGCAAGAGGTATGTCAAAGTAGTTCAAGACTTCTCAACACCCAAATGGATTTTCAAAAGAAAGTCAAACACTTGCATCTGGGAAAGGAGAGAAAGATAAGGCGACTCCATTGTTTTTATCGTTCTTCTATCTTGTGCATGGGTTTGCATGAGACAGAAAAGTGGTACTAGTGGACAATAGGGAAAACGCATAACATCTTTTCTGCTGAGGGGGAAAAGAGTGTCATGTGTTTCCAAGCTCGTTGCTGAAAACGCATGGGTTATGTGACGAGCACGCAGTCAAATTGATACACCACGAGCATTGTTTTGTTGCACGAGCTAGAACGTGGTGCTGGCGGATGAACAGGAAAACGCATACCAACCCTTTCCCCTTCAGCAGAAGAAGGTGCCGTGCGTTTTCTCCATCATGACCCGAGCCACATTGGCTGCGTGAGAAATACGGGACTAAACAGATGCAGCACGAGTGTCGGTATGGTGCACGAGTTCTTGTTGCTTGCCTTCTCAATGTGCATCCTGTCCAGGTTTTTGGACTGTTGCACGTGCGCTTGGTATGGAAAGTGACAGTATGACCGAGCGCTGTCGACAACTGTACGGTCACTCGCAGGCGCCAATCAGGAAGGAAAGTCGTCTTCAGATTCCGGTCTTCAGTCTTGGACGCTGGCATGTTGCTAAAATGGAGTCGTCAGAGCATTGGACTTCCTTGTTGCAGTCGGAAGGGAAAGTCTTACAGACGTGGTATTGACTGAAGAAGCTAGCTCGCAGCCCACACTAGCAACCCCCTTCCGACGTGCTTCGTCCATCTCAGAGCATTCTTGCTTCAAGACCGTTTGATTGTACCACGCATCAACCAACTGCCACAGGTCAACAATCACGTGTGATCCACTCTGGAAAAGAGGTTGTTCGTAAGATCAAGTTTTCATTTCTCATCAACGACGAAGTGCTCCGTGGCATGCATGATGTGTCATTAGCTATTGTTACAATGATTATCCTGTTCCAGGAAAGGTGAATTATCCAAGAGCTGTCGAATTTTGGTGGCGGCCAACGATATGCCCAAGGAAAAAGTGAGTTGAAGCTTAAGTGCAAGTGTAACCACCGTCGACGCGGAGGTCGGCGCCAGTAACGTAGTTGGAGGCGTCACTGCAAAGGAAGACGACAGGACCCATGAGATCGACCTGTTATATGAATGTCAGTAGGTGATCGGCGGAATGGTGCACAAGAAGGACTTACAGGGCGGCCCATCTTGCCCTGAGGAATCAAGCTGGTCCACTTGTTGCCGAGCTCGGGGTTCTCGTTCAGGATCTTCTCAGTCAAGGCAGTAAGCTGTATCTTGTGTTAGAATAGTTTCCCAATCTTCTCCTAATTCTGGCACCTACCATGTAACCAGGCTCGATGACGTTAACTCTGATGTTGGCATGGGCCCACTCGACAGCGAGCGAGCGTCCGAGGTGACGGACAGCGGCCTTTGAAGCGTTGTAGGGAGCCTGAGGTTGAGGGACGTTGACAATGGAACCGGACATGCTGCCGATGAATACTATGCTACCGGGAGCCTTGCGATCCATGAGGTGACGAGCCACGCCAGTAGCGAAGAGGTAGGTGCCGTCGACGTTGACGCCCCAGAGCTTTCTCACACGATCGATGGGGTATTTGATGGCGTCGAAGTTCTCGGTGAAGCCGGCAGAGGTAACGAGGTTGTCGATCTTTCCGTGTTGGTTGATGACATCCGAGAGGACGCCCTCAACAGAGGCCTCATCGCTGACTGTGAAAAGTCAGCTATGTTTCGTGTACTTTCAGAAGCAAACAAGCTTACCATCGCAGTAGTGTCCGGTGACCTTGGGCACTCGGTCAGCGCCGGGGTTCTCGTCCTTGAAGACCTTGACAAGCTCCTTTGCCTGTTTCTCAGCTTCCTCCTCTGCGATGATGGAGTCAGTCGTGGTTGTGTGGAGACTCGATCAAGATGAGACGCACTGTTGAGGTCGACAATGGCGACATCTGCGCCAGAAACAACCAAGGCCTGGGCCATGACAGTCTTGCCCTCAAGGGAGAAGGAGGCAAGGGTTCTTTGGAAATGGAAACCTCCACGGCCTTGGACAGGCTCTTGCTTAGGCACAGCCTTCTCATCGAAAGGGATCTCGATGGTGTCGTCGGTTCTAGAGAACGAGCCAACGTGCTCACCCTTCTCCTCGGGGATGGGCTTCTCGTCCTGGCGCAAGAAAGGTGTGACAGACATGTTTCTAGCCGACATGGCAAGAGGGCGGGCGGGAGCCACGGCACGAGTGGCCTGGCGGAGGATACTTCTGCTGAACATGATGGTAAAAGCTGAAGACTGCCAAGTCGTGTTAGTTGAGTTGAAAGAGTCGGATGAAGCCTTGATGATGGAGGAGGAGGACAAGGTGCGGAGATGTGAGCACAACAAAAAGACAAGCTCGATAGAGAGAGACAGCCAACAATAGTAAAGTTGGATCGGCCGGTCTACAGTCCATGTAAGAGTACCTCGAGGTCATGGACGAGGGTTTGGACACCTCACTCTTTGCCCAGACTTGACAAGACATTGCTAACGCGCCTGCGTCGAGGTATCGATCATGCGTGGCAGAAAGAGTAAGGAGATCATCTCAAGGACTTACCAAACACAAGAAAAATTCAAAGTCGACTTCCGAGGTATAGAGGGTTCAAAGATGTGAAGATTGACACCTGGGTAGGGGTTTGGGAAGGTTTAAGTTGCGTCAAAGGGGAATTGTTTTGTTGGACTCGACAGCTCCAGCTACAAGTAAATACGTCACTTTCAAGGGTCCTCCACGCCGATCATCCCATCTGTGCCATCCTCCTCCGCAGCCGCGCCCACGGGGGAAACGAGGAGAAGGATTTATCCACGACTGACGAGTCATTACGAATGAACATCATATCTAGGGCTGTATGTCCAGCAGCTGCTCCCATTTGTGCTTTTGCGACTTGCAATGAATGATCGCCCTTATCACCAGCCTTCGGGGCACCTCATCGTGATTCCCAGTTGAGCCAGCGATTTCGTAATACGATCGAATTCTGCCAAAAATGGCGTTCTTGTTGTACATCGTGCCTGCAGCTAGTTATGCATGCAGCTCCGTCCTGACTCCTGCCATGATACTCCGTACCCGACGTGTCTTCTCGCATGGAAGTTGAACAACCATCAGCTCTATCCGTCGCATAGCGTCTGCTTACATTTCTTTCATTCATCTCTTTGATTCTATACTGTGTGTTTTTGTGATTGAATAATGTACAAGAACGATAGTGTTCCGCGCCCTGAGAGCTCAGGGATGGACGTTCCACAGTGATTACTTGGTAGGAGTGCGCTTCTAGGCACGCATTGTTTGCCTACCACCTCTCTTTCTCATGTCCTTTTCTCTTTCTCTCTCGAGGAAGCGCTTCTGCTCATCGGCGCTCATGCCCTTGAGCTTGCGATCGCGCTGCTCCTTCTTGGCCTTGTCGCTGAGCAACTTTCTGTCCTCGGCACCCTCTGCCTCGACAATCTTGCGAACCTTCTTGGCCTCCTCTTCACGAGTTTGGCGGATACGGCGCATGACCTCGGGACGGAAGTGGGCGCTGGTGACGAGCTGATCGGGCATGCGAAGGAAGTACAAAAAGAGAGAGGTGGTGTTGGTGCCAGAGCTGAGCTTCAGGGTAAGAACAACACGCTTCTTGGGAACCAACTCATCGAGACTGTAGATCAGTAAGCATGGGTTCAACTGCTCTCAGGCTTTACACTTACGTTCTGGGGGCGTCGACTGGCAGGTCAGTCACGATAAGGGACTCGAGGTCGTCGCCGCACTCTTTGATGGCATTGGCAAGCTCTTGGGTCAGGAGCATCTCGGTGACTTCGGCACTCTCGCTCATAACACTGACCCATGGGGGGAGCTTGGCGTGGTCCTTGGTGGTGGTCAGAGAAACGTCGTAGCGCTCCTCGCGGACCTTTCTCATGGCGTCCTTGTTGACAATGGCGAAGATGAAGCCATCGTAGCTGGTATCCTTGAAGCGCTTCTCTTCTCCCTCACGGACGCGGAAGTATTGAGCCTCCTTGCCGTCGAAGGGGGTGATGGTGATCTCGGCCTTCTCGCCGGTACCAGCCATGCTCTCGAAGAAGAAACCAAGACCGAGCTCAGAGATCAAAGAAAAGGGGTTGTAGCGCTTGAGCAGGCTGAGCTTGACATCGACGCAAGCAACATTCTGGCGACCAGTAGCGTAGCTGAGGAAGACGTCCTTGCTCTTCTCGCGCAGGATCTCGGGGTTAATGTTGTCGCCAGCAGACATGGCGACATCAGGAGAGACGGTGGCTGGGTTGATCTTCTTGCCAAAGCCAACGTGGGTGAACTCATTCTCGAGAGCGTTCACGTGGCTGCGGATCCAAGCATTTGCGCGGCGGCGGTTGGAGCGAACACCCCAGAAGTGGATGAAGATGGTGAGGAGAAGGAAAGGAATGACGAAGCCCTCGGTCTTGAAGTCGCTCCAGGTCACGCGCTCGTGTACGTTGTACCACTTGGTGAAAGGACGGTCCGAGATGTCGATCTTTGCGCCAAATGTCTGGTAAGCAGGAGGAACAGAGAGAGTGCTCGACAGAGATGCCGGCGTAGGAGAAGGTGCGTCTGCGAAGTCGGCAAAGTCTAGGAGTCTCTCAATCAGTACTCAATCATGGCCCTGGGACGTGTCGCGTGAAGATACCAGAGTCGGCTGAGGGTACAGCGCCACCCACCGAAGGCTTTGCGCCTCCGAAAAGGCCCTTGACAAAGTCTGCCATGTTGTCAATTATCTAGTGATATCGACAATTAGCAATGCTGGTGTACGAGTTCAAGCTCGAGTTGACCCCAGATGCTGCAGCTTGAGGACACCCAACCAGCGACATGCTGATATCAAGCCGAAGTTACCCCGTGACATGTTCTGGACCTTTTGCTTCTCACATCCGACATCCTTCAATTATTGTAATACTATCATCCAGGCAATCGGTATCCGCTTCTACAGCTGATTGTTTTCTAATCGTTTGTGTCTAATTATGTTCATTGCCTTGTCATGCCGAGCCCAAGCTCACATGTCTTTGCTTGAGTGAACATCGATGAGATGTTAAATCCTACGTGTCTTATTTGGCGGGACTGACCATCATACCAATTCGCGGGCTATGGAGAGAACACCCTACGCCCTAAATCTTTCTCAAATCTCTCTATTTGATCACAATGAGCAGCAAGTACGAGCATTTGCTTTGCGAACAGGGTTGGCCCTTTTACAACGTTTTATGACGTCATCATATATGAGTATACCTTGATGCCCTGATGTCCTCGACCTTGATGATCATATACTTTGCATGCATCAAAACTCTAGGTGAGACTCATCTCGCAGCTTCACACTTGATCGAGTCGGAACTGACAAGACTGACCATGCTCCAAGACTCTGCTCTGTGTCTGCATTAGCTATCAAAAAGCATCATACCAAGAACATACTCAAGACATCTCAAAACAGTACAAAATGCCATACACCATCCAACCCGGCGGCTACATCGACCCGACGTCGAGCGCCAGCTCCGGACCCGTGGAAGTCGACCCCAGCGCTCCAGGCTCAGTCATGCGCTACGCCCTAGGCTTCGAAACCATGGCCAACGCCCTAGGCGGAACATGGATGGTCTTCTTCCCCCAGACCTTCCTCAGCATGCTTGTAAACTCATCCTCAGATATCACCCCAACAGCAGTGACCTGGACTCAAGTCACCGGCGCTCTGGTGTACGCTCTTGCCACTCCTTTGATCTTGGGTATTCCCAACACCAGAAGGGGTATTGAGAGTAGAGCGCCTACTTACTATACTCTTGCTGCTGGAGAGGTTGGCGTGGTGGCTGTTGCTTTGTACAAGGCTTTTGTGTTTGGCGATGACAGTGGGTGGTCGAGAAATGCCTTGTTGGCTGCCAGTGCTGTCCTGGCTCCTACTTTGGCTTGGAGGTTCTATGTCTTGTTTGGAAAGCCAGAGTGGATTGGTAGATATCGTGAGACTGTCCGCAAAGGCCAGTAAAGGCTTGGGATGAGTTAGAAGCGATATTACTGGCAAATCGCTTGCGATATGATATTGTTTATCATTTGTTCATGTATTCTTCGAGTGTCGTCAAAATTATCTTGTTGCCAGGATCGCATAATATCATTCAAGACTAAATCGAAATTAGCGATATCATCGCTCACGGGTCGAAGAAGAACCAAGCTCGACTGATCATGTTGGCATCTAGTGATTGGCGTAATCAAGACATAATGCCATGCCACGCACGCCTTCTTGGACAGTAGAGCTTGTCATCTGTGCCAATAAGCGCCCTCGCCAAAGCCTTCCCACTTGGCATTTGTATGCTCAGGCCTCAGATTTGATTACATGAGACGAGAGTCTTGAAAACACATGGAGACAGCAAGAAGAAGAACAAATAGAGCTCGTCACAGATATCTGAAATAGGAGTTGCAGTAAAGTAAGCACTCGATTGATCGGAAAATACATTTCTGTCTTTGATACTTTGCAAAAGCCACAGTAGCATATAAACTTGCCTCCCACGCAATAAGAACGATGACAAAAGATGGCCAGGTAGTAGGGAGTGGGCAATTCAATCAAGGTGTAAAGACGATGCGCTCATCCTTGTTATGCCAGTGCTCTTCGATTTGGCTCAGAGGCACGACCTTGACCTTCTGTGTCTTGAAAGTCTTGAACGCGTTCAGAATCTTGGGAATCTCTGGTCTCATGGCTTCGCGTGACCAGCTACCTGGGCCTGCTCCACGGATGGTGAGGTTCTTGGACCTGAGAACGCTGCCTGGCAACATCATTTCTGTGCCTGCGAGTCCTCCAATGTGGATGTATTGTACTGGGCGTGTGAATTTGACAGTGGAGAGTACGTGCTGTGCGGCAGGTCCGTAGAGGTAGTCGAGGATGACATCTGCTCCAGCTGCGGCGCTACAATCCGTGGTGGAAATGTCTTTTTGAAGAATGATCGTCTCGTCGACACCAACTTCGGCCAGCGTTTCTGCGTTACGCGACATTCCAATGACCTTGCCAGCGCCCAGAACTCTTGCAACTTCAACAGCAACCCTGCCGCTGGCACTGGTTGCGCCCATGACGAGCACCGCGAAGTTTCCGGGCAAATCTTGTGTACGAGCCTTGAGCGCCATCCAGCTTGAAAGTACTGGATTGGCGTATGCAGCGATTTGATACATATCGACTCCATCCGGAAGCTCTGCCATCTTTCTGCTAGAAACGTTTATGATCTCCTGGAAGCCGCCTCCGGGGAAGCTGATGAAGTAGACGAGCTTGTTGTCGGAAAGACGGCGACCTACACCGTCCACGCCAGGAGTATGGGACAGTTCTCCAGAAGCATAGTGATTGCCGGTAGCGAGAGAGCGGACCACGAAGTGCAGGCCGGAGCAAATGACTTTGATCGAAACCTCGTCTGTAGTAGGCGAAGGAACTGGCACCTGAGTGTACTTTGGTGCTTCACCCCAGACAGTGACAAGTGCTGAATGCATAACAGGCTCGATAGTGTTGCTTGTTGATGGTTCGGAATGGTGTTTGATACTCGATGTTTGGTGAAGAATTTGGTTGGAATCCGACGGAGGAGTGAACTTCAAATGTGGTGAGTATGTATCCAAATATGTTCTTCTGCCTCAAGTTTATATCAGGTTCACTTGCGACACCGAAGCTGATGACTGTGTTGCTGCCTTGTATCATGGAGGCTCCATGGACTTTCGGAGATCTCGGCCTTTAAATTCGGAGCCGAATTCTTCTCCTGCGACCTTAGAGATAAATCGAACCACCAACGCTATCGATGCTATCGAGAGTTCAAGATGTCGAAGAGGTTGGATCAAGGGGGTTTTGATACCCTAGAAGCACTTTCGATCAATATCACGCGCTCTGTTGCACGAGACTTCTTCGAAGCTTGACAGGTACTCATAACGCCGAAAGGAAGAAGGAGTCCCTCTCTGAGCGTCAGTCGGGAACGACACTGCTTTTGAGGAACCTTCTACTTGAACCAGATGCTACATCAGTCGGAACGTGAGGTTGGCCGAGTCCACGAGTGCTCATTTCTGGTTGATTTCGACTCGTCAAAAGGAGGAGGCACGCGGAGATGATATCAGCGTGTGGGGGTTCGCTTATCCAGCGTATGCAACTGTCCGCTACTTGAATTTAACTGCATGAATGCACAAAGATTGTGAGATCCGAAGATGAGCCAGTGAGAGGGTGGATATTTTGACCTCTCAGTAGACTCTGTCAAAGTTATCAATATTATTGTGCATCTTGACAGCTAGTACGAGTAGTAGCAATCTTAGTGTGCATGGAGCTGCAGGCGTCGGATAAGAAAACCTCTTGCGCTCGATATCAACTTCCGAGGGCACAGAGGGCTAGGGCTTGGCACCGAATTCTCTCACAGTTCACCCTTTCTCTCTTCCAACAACCACTTGAGCACACGACCTCTTTCATTTTTCAACGAAAAGGTCAACAATAAACGGGCCTCCAAGAACATGCAACAGTCAAGAGTGATGATTGGCCATGGCCCCAAGAGAATGAATGCTTCACCAACCGCCGCCAAGGCTCGGCATCGGGGCTGTAATCGTTTCTCACTTGTCGGCGACACGCTTCGACGCGCACAAGGATTCCAACAAGCGAAGCATGGCGTTATGGCCAAGTGCTCTCCTACTTGGCAATTCCCTTTTGAACGACAACGTGGGTTGCTCAGAAGGTCCACGTGGGTACTGTGATTCGTCTCGTTCATTCTGCTCGACCTCAGATTAAATTTTGCCTCGCGAAAGAAGGTAGGTCTTCAGTATCTGGACAACTTGGCAACATGGAATTGCAGCCCTTCTGGAACACCCATCACACGATGCTTCCGAAAGGGCATGATCGGGATTGCAGAAAGGCTGTAGGGACGCGGAAAGGCGTGAATGTTGTGTTCCATATATAAAACCTCTTCTGCTCACCTCATAGCCGTCTCTCTTTTTGTATCCAGCAAGACAACACTTCTATATAGTCGACAGCCACTGGGATCCGATCCACAAACCTCACCATGCTCGATCAGTACACGTATGTTTTCGCGATTGGCACCTTCTTTGCCCTGCTAGATGCCTATAACAATGGTGCCAGTAAGTATTCTCTGCTACTATGTGGTCGCGTGACCGTATACTAACTATCGATATAGACGATGTTGCAAACGCCTGGGCTACCAGTGTTTCCTCCCGCTCAGTATCCTACAGACAAGCCATGATCTTGGGCACAATCTTCGAGATGCTTGGTGCCATCACCGTTGGAGCGAGAACCGCAGAGACGATCAAGAATGGAATCATACCCTCATCTGCTTTCAGGGGTGATGCTGGTGTTCAGATGCTCGCTTTCACCTGCGCTCTAGCTGCTGCCTCTTCTTGGGTCATGTGGTGTACTCGTCACTCGGCTCATGTTTCTTCCACCTATTCGCTCGTCTCTGCCGTCGCTGGTGTTGGTGTTGCTACCGTCGGCGCATCTCAAGTACAATGGGGCTGGAACAACGGCAAAGGCCTTGGTGCCATCTTCGCTGGTCTTGGAATGGCTCCTGCAATTGCTGCAGGATTTGGTGCAACCATCTTTATGCTCATCAAGATGACCGTACACGTCCGCAAGAACCCTGTTCCCTGGGCTGTCTACAGCTCGCCCTTCTTCTTCCTTATCGCCGGTACCATCTGCACCCTCTCGATTGTCTACAAGGGTTCCCCCAATCTCGGTCTCAAGAACAAGCCCGTCTGGTACATCGTTTCTGTCACCATGGGATGTGGTTGGGGACTCGCCCTCTTGGCCGCTCTCTTCTTCGTGCCCTACGTTCGTGCCAGAGTCATCAAGAAGGATGCTTCCGTCAAGGGCTGGATGTTCATCTATGGCCCCGCACTCCTCAACCGCCCTGTTCACGAGTCCGCTGAGAAGGCTAGTGTTCCTGACTACGCCGTCGTTCAGGATGAAGAGGATGATGACAAGAAGTCTGAATATTCTCAATCCGACAACGGCATGATGAGCAAGAACCCTGAGACCACCGAAAAAGCCATGTCCAGCCCCAACAGCCCTCAAATTCTTGCCGCCTCCCCTGAACTTAGCTACCAAGAACTTCAAGCTCAGAGCGACTACAAGCTCAAGCAACGTCTTCTCAAGAGGCGTGGACCTATGGGCTGGGCTATGCGCACTCTTGAAAACAATCCCATGGGCGCTGGACAGATCTACGAGATTCACAACATGAAGACTTTCTTCAAACGTCTTCCTGCCATGATCACTGTCGGTCTTCTTTACGGCTTCCACTACGACATTCACGCTGCTCAGTCTGGTATCTCGGGCACCCCTGAAGGCTTGAGAATGCAACGCGTCTACGCTGCCGCGGAGAAGTACCCCAACGAGGTCGAACACACATACTCTTTCGTCCAGGTTCTCACTGCCTGCACTGCCTCCTTCGCTCACGGTGCCAACGACATTGGCAACTCTGTCGGTCCCTGGGCTGTCATCTACTCTGCTTGGTCAACCGGTGATGCTGCCAAGTCTAAGGCCACTGTTCCTGTCTGGCAACTCGCTGTTCTGTCTGCTACCATCTCTCTCGGCCTCATCACTTACGGCTACAACATCATGAAGGGTAAGCTCGTTCTCAACTCCATCTCATCTTGATCAAAACACTAACATCTTCACAGTCATGGGTAACAAAATCACCTACCACTCTCCCTCCAGAGGTTGCTCCATGGAAATGGGCGCCGCAATCACTGTGCTCATATTCTCACAATACTCTCTGCCAGTCTCGACATCAATGTGCATCACCGGCGCCACCGTCGGCGTTGGTCTCTGTAACGGCACATTCAAGGCCGTCAACTTCCAACGTGTTGGTCTGCTTGTCTTTTCTTGGATCATGACAATTCCTGTCGCCGGTACGCTCGGTGGTGTGTTGATGGGTTTGTTCTTGAACGCTCCTCACTTTGGCAGTTAGACTGTCGAGTGGGACCTTTTTTCATGACTGGCATGATTTGTTTGGTTTGGTTTTGATTTTCAATTATACCCTTTTTATTTATATAGATTCAGCGCAGTGTTGCGTGTACAGAAAAGTTCTTTTTCACCTTTGATCATTGTTGCTAAGATGAATGTCTGGAAATTGTGACATGACATTCAGTAACAGCGAGACTGGCAAGATAGGAAAAAGCTAGCCATGTGAAGCAGGCAGATTGTGTTCAACGTCAAGACTAAATCAAGAACCATGACTACGAGTTTCTACATTTGGTTCTACACTTCAGCCTTGCTACTCCTCATCTCATCCTGCGCCTTCTTCATCATACCCTCTTCAATCTCCAACTGCGACTTGCCAAAAATCAAAGACCCATTGGCCACGCCCCTCAGAGTAAAAACCAAATTGATACATAAGGCAATCACCAGAAATACCGTTTAGCCAGTACGACCAGCCAATGGCCGCGGTAAGGAAATGGCCCATTAAGGACTAGAGCAATTCCACCCGAGGAGATGCAAACAGCAAACCACTAATCGTGTGTCAACTTGTGTTTGGATCAACGCAGTCTCGTGTCGATTCATACCAAGGGACTGAAGCTTTCCAACGCCGCACCCCATCTTGTGGTGGCATGTCGATAGTGTCGAATGGAGCGCTTTTGTAGTTGCTGACCTCGGTGAGCTTTGTGCTGTTCAGTAGCCACTTCGTCGTTGAGGGTTGGGTCTACGTATGACCATGGTATCACGAGATCATGATTGTTTCCGGTGTCTTCAGTCGAGAAACGTGATGCGGCCATCTCTGTAGATGACTGTCGATGGCAAGTGCGATGCAAGATTACTCATGAACTCTTGCGAGTAGTCAACACAGTGACTGAGAGGCATATGGAGAGCAGCCGCGCTTTTGACCCTCATCTTGGATCCACGTCTTCCAGAAGGCGCTTGACGTCAATCGGTACCAATCAATATCATTGCAGGAAGTGACGTGACATTGAGCAGTGTAAAAGTTGATAGCAGAGGCTCTGACAGGCGGCCCCAATCAATATCGGATATCAAGCCCAATTTTGGAACCTTCAGTCTCTGACTTGCCTACAAGCATATCTCTACATCGCATCCACGAACTTCTCAACACAATGAATGCATTTCGACATGTGTTCGAGGACGGAGAAGATGCGATGAGGGCACCACGGAAGTTGCGGGATGTGACAGCCGATCTGCCATTCAGCCGGCGCGGAGATGCTCTCCGTTGTCGTCACAATTCTCACGCGTCACAACTTGGAAACCACGACTCACATCGCAAAGATTTGAACCTCGTCGCATCTCTTCTAAAACTCGTAATACATGTGACTGTAGAAAGGTACAGTGTGTGCTGGAACAAGAGTCTTGTCCACTGGAAGGCGTGGGGAGCAGTCCGTTTCTATGGACCGCTCCACCCATAGGATGCAATCGTGCGTTTCTACAGCGTGGGACAGTATCTAGGTATGACCGCGGAAGAAGAGGATAGGATCGACACATACGAGCAGGAGTTGAAGTATGCATCTTAAAGAAAGTTGTAGTCTTCATAACGTTCAGAGATACATCGTATATACGTCTAATAAAGTAGCCACCTCATACTGCATCACTTATATCTAGGCTCTAATTTCCTGGTGCTCGATAGCTGCACCCTTCTTCTCGTCGTCGTCAACCATGCTCTCGACATCCTTGTCGGTGGTGGTGGAAGTAGGGGCTTTCTCCTCAGTCCAGCCGTCCAAACTCTTAGCCTTGAACAGGTTGAGGTAAAGAGGGAACATCCAAGCGATAACGAAGCCAATCAGGGGGATGAAGAAGGCCTTCTGGGTGCCGATGTGGTCGGCGACTGTGCCGAGGACAGGGGGGAACAAAGCACCGCCAGAGACAGCAGCGACAATGAAACTGGCACCACGCTTGGAGTGACGACCGAGACCTCTGATCGAGAGAGCGAAAATCAATGGGAACACGCATGATTCAAAGAATAGGACCAGGGAGATTGATGCAATACCGGCGTTGCCCTTAAGACCCATGGTCAAGCAAGCGAAGAGAACGACGCCCGAAAGGAAACCTATGAGAACCAGACGGGGCTTGGTGATTTTAAGCAGACCACTTGCCACAAAACGACCGATGGCGAAACAGCCCTGTGCCACTGCAAGAAGGTTGGCTCCGGTAGCATGAGTGGTTCCGGGACGGACGGCAGAGACGTAGTTGATGAAGTAACCGGCGTAGGCGCACTGAGCACCGACATAGCAGAACTGTGCGGCAACACCAAAGAAGAGGGTATATTGCTTGGAAAGGGGCTTATCCTCAAAGGCAGTTTGGGTGCCACTGGATGCGGCCTGAGCAGCCATATCGGCGTCGGTAACCTCAGGAATGGGGGCAAAGAAGAAGACGACAGCGAGGATGAAGACGAAGATAGCTGCTCGTTGTTAGCAGTGTTACGTCGTTGTACCAAAAAGGAAGTCATTCGCAGCGAGTCCGGATTTGCCCTCGAGAGGTGTGGACTCATTCACAACGACATCCTCCGCAGCTAGCAGAGGCTTAGACTCACCGATTCCTAGATACACCCACTGCACAGACTGCAGGGAGGTGTCGTCGACGTTCTTGAAGATGACCTGACTGGCCAAAACGGGTGCAACAACTGTTCCGACAGCCTGGAAAGCTTGGGCCAGAGTCAAACGCAACTCAGAGTACTTTGCAGGACCACAGGTAGCGATGAAAGGGTTGGCAGCAGTCTCGAGAGTCGAGAGGCCGGATCCGACAATGAACATGCTTCCGCAGAATCCACCAAAGGAACGTTTCAATCCGGATGGCCAGAACATCAGAGCTCCAACACCGTAGATACAGAGGCCGGTGATGAATGCCCAGCGGTAACCGAATCTTCTGACGATCCATCCTGAGTAGGTCAAGGGACCAATGGCGTACGCACTAGGTAAATGTTAGTAAGATGTACTTCCATAATCTGCACACTGTGAATACCCAAAATAAGCGGCTTGCAGACCACCGCTCTGGCCCTTGGTGATGCCGAGGGCGACTTGGAAATGAGCGTTCAGGACATCAAGAAGTCCATAAGCAAAACCCCACAAAAAGAAAAGAATGGTGACAAGGCAGACGGGCATAATCGACTGCTTCAGAGTAAGGTTCTGAGCACCGGTGACCGCATTGTTGCTCTCAATAGTCTTGACACCATGCTTCTTGACCACAGAGTCAGGAAGCGGTGCAACGATAGAGTTGTTTCTGCTCGCCATGGTGATGTATTGCTAGTCTCGCGACTTTTTTCCTT
>Ga0115846_100896_pt1 | contig 14600 bp, 10 predicted proteins | sample InSIn5gowninarea_2_FD_83860 | JGI IMG/M metagenome (GOLD analysis project Ga0115846, IMG submission 83860)
TCTGACCCCCGGTGGTGGGGGTTCTATGTTCCCAGCTCCGAGCCCAAACTCCCAGGCCATCTTCAATTCTTTACAGAGTGACGGCACGACACAGCAAACAAAGAGCGGAGCGAAGAATGAACGATGATTATATACTTTCTTCTCATAAATGCGCCATTTTGGCACTCATATCTGGCCTACAAGATACACTCCATCAGAAATCATGGTCTGATAAGACGTATCTAACAGTGTAAGCCCCCAACCATACCTCACGTCGCCTGAACGCCAAGCAGCAGAACGACGGCCATCAAGCTAGCTCGCTAATGGCCACCAGCAAGAATGGTCATAAATTCGTATTGCAGTCCATATATGCCCCGTTGCTGTACAGGCAGTCCGCCGCAATAGAATTTTATGTACACCGTGGTAACATGAAATGAGCGAAATCGGTCAAGAATTAGAGGTGATGGTTCTCGTCTTGAACAAGGTCAAGGGATGCAGGATCAAATACCTATCCAGATCGCTGCATGCCAGCTTGCATACCGCCGTTTGGCATAGCCATGCCGTATGGGTTCATCTGTTGGTGAGCAAAGGCAGCATTCGGATCTTGCATACCAGCAAGGAACTGACCGATGCCTTGAGCGTGGCCTACTGGGCAGTCTTTGTGCTGTATGAGGAGGTTTCGAAGGTTTCGGATTTCATCATGGAGAGTTGCGACTTGCGTGTTAAGGGAATCATTCTCTGCCGAGTACATCTCAACTTTAGCTTGAAGGTTGGCCAGCCACTGCTTCTTGCGTTGTCGACATTTGAGCGCAGCAACTCTGTGAAACGTTAGCAAGAAGGACGGAAGTGTTACGTCATGGCTTCATCAGGAGGCCGTCAAAATACTTACCTATTTCTTTCGAGGAAATTTCTTCGCTTCTCTTCGTCAGTCATCTTCTTTCCATTCTTTCCCTTGCCATCCTCCATCATTCCTTCATCGTCCATGTCACTGTCATCGTCCATGTCCATGTTCGGATCTAGAGCAGGATCAACATTGATGCTTCCTGAGCTGCTCTTCTGGCGCTTGTTGCTACCCTTCTGAGGAGCGTCAGATTTGCGTCGACCGTTAGTGGGCGGTGCCTTGGCACCCTTCTTGCCTCGTGCTGCCGGTTTGCTGTCATCATCTTCAGGGCTACCAGCGTCCTCTGCAGACGCATTCGATGTCCGTTGAGCGCCCTGACTCCGCGTCTGCATTTGTTGTTGGGTTTGTGAAAATTGATTAGCCTGCCCACCCTTAGCAAGCATGAATAATCCGTTCGCGGCATCTGTCGCGTCGTGTTGAGCGTCCATGTTTCCGTTCTGTTGTTCTTGAGGATTCGACGTGATAGCAAATTGACTTTTGTTTCGTGCAGCTGCATTCATAGCAGTACGATGGAAGTCTAGCGTACCTGGTGTCGCGCCGCCACTCTGTAAAGAATTGAAGATGGCCTGGGAGTTTGGGCTCGGAGCTGGGAACATAGAACCCCCACCACCGGGGGTCAGACCAGTTCGTAGTGACGATTCGTTGGGTGTCGGGAAGCCACGGGAGATATTGCCAAAATAGTCACCACCTCCTGCAGGGCCCTCCAGCATTGCAGGGCTCAGCGGCCCAGCGCGTAATCCTTGATTCCAACTGTAGCCAGTGGTATTGTTTGCTCCAGGTACCGCAGGCGACTCGAGCGCGGCGACTGGCGGTAGAAGATTCTTGCCAGGCGTCTCGGTCGAGGGTGCTCCGAAGGACTGGTCGAAGGGATTGAATTCGGTGTTGCTACCATGCACCGTTGAGAAATAGTCGGGTGTTTGAGCAGTAGCGGCTTGCGCAGGTTTGGGTGGCGGCGCAAGAGGTTCAGACACCTGCCTCGGTTTGGCCTCTTCAACTTGCGACGCGTTGTTTGTTTCTAAAAGACTCGTCAATATCGTTGTCGATGTATTAACTACCACCCAATCAACATACCTGATGCCTTTGACTGTTTGGGCGACGACTTTGAATCTGTAGATCGAGCGTTAGGCATTGACATCAACAATAACAATGAATGACGACAAGGTGTCAGTGACGGCGACGAGATTGTCGTCGACCATCTGCATCAATGGGATGAACCGGTGGATGCTATGACATAAGTGTGCAGTGTGATGTAAGGAAGTAGAGGATGACTGAAGTGACGAGGTGTGTAGAGAGTGCAAAGGGGCAAGGAAGGTGCCAATAGTGCCTACCAGTCGCAGATTCCTGCTTAATGTTCTTCGCGTCAGGCATGGCTGGACCACTGGGTGCCAGAGCAGCAACACCTGCCATGAAAGTACACGTACACGGGCTTGCTGTGCAGTGATCGATTCTCAAGAACGATGAAAGTACGCAGAGAAATGACGTGAGAGGAAACAAAGTGACGTCGCCGGGAGCGCACTGCAGGAGTCACATATAAATCAATTCGAGGAAATGGGGACGCTCGCTAAGCAACGAATTGAGCAGACAAGGCCGGCCGAAGCACCGGGAACGCAAAAAGAGAGAGGCAAATCTCAGTGGATACTTTTGTGGAGTATAGAAGACTAGTGCAGTGAATAACTGGTTGCACTAATCTAGCATTCTTTGAAGCTCTCCTCGTAGAATGACGATCGGAGATTGGTGTATTGAGTCTTGTCAAGTACTTCATTTTACATGCTCCTCTTCAGGTATGGAGGACATGGATGCTGATGGGTGTGAGGTTTTTGAACGCTGGTAATGAACTGCTCTATCCATCACTAGGAGACTGCATCGACATGTATTTCGTTTCTTCGCTGTTAAGCTGGCTTGGACTGAATCACAGATTCGTACTTGCAGCTTTGTCGCTCCTGTATCTCATGAGTGCTCCCGAAGTACTCACCTGCCCTTTCTCGCAATCGACTTACCCGAGCTTGCATGGCGAACCCTCCACAAGTTTCCAAAAGTGTCACCTCGAACCATTCATTCGAGATACGAGTACATCGCAAAGTATGTGGTATGGTATTTCGTGGCCGCGATGCATATCCGACAACTCCATAAATATAATGACGTCGATTGATACGGCTGTCCGACGAATGAGGATGCTTGTCCGCTCTCTAACTGCCGCACATTCCGCAAAAGACTTTAAACACACTATCTGGGACTGTGCAATGCCAGGCCAAATTTTGCGTCATGTTAAACTGAGGGGACTTCATATAGATACTGGTAGCATTACAGTACTGACGCAAAAGCTTTCTGCTGCCGCTTCATAATAAAATGATGTTTTGGAGTGGATTTTGAAGCATTACGCAATGCGTAAGTTTATTGTTGTTAAATCTCCACCCTACGTCCACCTATATCAACGAATGGCCATGCTGCTATAAGCCAAGAGCTGTGTCTCATACCCCACTTTCTACACTCTTGCCGCAACGTCTCGCACATATCGGGAAGAGTGATCCGGAGATCTGATAGCATACCCTTGCGTTGGTGCCATCTACTTGCTTGTTCTCAGATCCGAGATATGCAAGCACTATTGTTGGTATACTGCTAGTAAATAGTGTATACAAATGGTTTGAGTTTTGGCTTTTTCTAATCACTCTCGGAGTTATATCGTCGAAAAATGAAAACGGAGATCAGAATGTGTCAATATCGTTCAGTCGACTTGCCTCTCTTGCAAATTCCTGTGATTCGCTCTTTATAAAGGGCGTCTCCTCATGAGCGATAGTTGAATCAAACCCAAGAGACATTGTGCCACATTATCAAGTTCATCGTTAGTGGGAAGAAACAGCTATGCACTCTTGCACGTTATTATAATAAGAGGAGCAATGGCAAGGAACAATCGTGTTGATACATGGAAGCTGCCTCGTCTATCTGTCGCCACCAGCATACCTACTCTAAGTATTACAATTCGATTGCAGGATGTACATCGGAAAGCCCAGCCAAACCGTTTGGTTATTCCTACACCAAAGCCAGTGTCGCGATACCTCCCGTGCTACTTGTGATTGTCAGGAAAAAGCTTAGAAACACCAGTTTCTAGAATTCCTGGCTCACTCCTTAATCATAACCTCTCCCTTGACGACGATGAATGCTGAAGCAATGCAATCCTTCCTAATGCCTCACTTGTAGAAATCAAACTTATCCGCCTCTTGCGCCCCCTTCACTTGACTCGAGTAAGCGTCTTCGAGATCTGACTGTATAATATTGTATCTGTTCTTTCGAACAGCTCTCAGTCCTGCTTCCTGCATGATGGCCGCAATGATGGCGCCCGACAATGGATCGTTCCGCACAATCAAAGAGTCCAAATCCACTTCCGGTGACAAGGACATCTTGCTGGCAATAGTCGAAAAGATGAGACGTCGCTCCCGTCGATCTCGAAGTGACGGGAACTCAATTTTTCTGTCTAGTCGACCTGGTCGTAGAAGAGCAGGATCCAAGGTGTCTGCTCGGTTCGTGGCCATAATAACCTTGACATTGCTAGTCTGATCAAAACCGTCCATTTGGTTCAGCAATTCAAGCAAAATACGCTGAACTTCTCGATCGGCACCTGTCTGGGCATCGAAACGCTTTGTCGCGATAGCGTCAATCTCGTCGATGAAGATGATTGCCGGCGAGTTCTCTCGAGCCATTCTGAACACGTCTCTCACCATTCGTGGTCCTTCGCCCAAGTATTTCTGCACGAATTCTGAACCAACCACTCTAATGAAGCTTGCGGTTGTGCTATTTGCCACTGCCTTGACCAGCATGGTTTTGCCTGTACCTGGCGGTCCGTACAGCAGGACACCTCGTGGTGGATCGATACCAATTTGTTTGTAGAGATCAAAATGCGTTAACGGGAGTTCTACTGCCTCTCTGATTTCTTGCTTTTGCATATCCAGTCCACCAACATCTGCATATGTGACATCTGGCTTTTCGTCCGCGCCCAGCATAGCAATTGAGGAGTCGGCTTCCGGAGGGAGTATATCGACCAGGGAATTCGAGTGGCGGTGGAGGGCAACAGATGAGGATGGCTTCAATTTCTCTCGGTCAAGGGTGGATAGTACACGAACGACATAGTTCGATCCTGTAGACGACTGAACGATACCTGTGCTGTTGGATGAGTTAGTCCGCATTCTGTAATCGCTGGCCAGAGCCAGAGCAGACACTTCGTTGGTGACCAATTCATTGCTCACGTCACGCGAAGAAGGAACAACAAAAATCGAGTCGTGATATTTGGATGCTTACTTTTGGTCAATGGCTTCCATAAATTGCCCGATTACAAGCGGCACACTCTGTATCCGCTTGATCTCCTCCTGTGCTCTGACCAACTCCCGCTTGAGAGATCTCTGCTCATCCTTGATGTATTCCTCTTGCAGTTTGATGTATTCAAGGTGTCTTTGTAATCTTTTGAGCGTCGCATACTCGTCGTTGTTGTCGTTACCTGAGCCCTCCAGCGAGTCAATATCCGGAATGGAGTCTGTAGCTGGCATTCGCTTGTGAGGCGCAACTGTGTTTGCCGGATTCTCTACCACAACGTCACCCATACTGGCGATAGCTGCGTAAGGTATTGGATAGTGGCAATGGATTAATTTGGAAGATTGAGCGTTGAAATATTTTATTTGACAGTGTTGGTCGTTTAGATGTCTTGTCTTGAGCACATCGCAGCAGGCAACTTGAATGTGACGCGAGTTTCAAGACACTTCATGCAAGGCTGAGCCACTAGTCTGTAGTAGTGCTAGACTCTCGGTTATAATCGCACTAGCAATCGGCGAAACGAGCGCTTCACGAGTCTCGCTGGGAAGACTTGAGACCAACAGCTGTGTTCCTCGGCAGTCATTGACGCACTCACTGGTAACTTCCAGCTGAAGCTTGAGGCCAATCTCGTTCTCATCATGAAGTAGCCAAGGTTTGGACAGTTACGGCTAACCATACCGGTGGGCTGCTTCATCAACTACTGTCTACTTGTTCGTCCTTCTTTGTATGAGAGCACTACAAGGTGCAAAGTCACATATGGTATCAAGCTTACTTATTGGAAGGCAGCGTTGTCTTTTCGAATTGATGGCGAACGATGAACCACAGACTTCGATGGTAACAAAGATCATGAGGATGGTTAGGCGAAGCTCCTAGTTCTTGGACAACATGGCTAACAGGCTCCTCTGTCGCACATTTCAAGGATTAGCTAGGGTACTTAGCAACGTGCTTGATCATTCCCATTTTCGATCTGAAAGCCTACCGCGTGTGAACGGGATTTACGAATGGACAACCAATGTGTCTATCTTCGCGGGCGCTACCAACGATAGTGGCTTGAAGGTCCACGATTAAAGTATTGGTCAAGTGGACTTGATTATCCCATGAAACTCAAGCGCAAGCAATACTGATGGCGGTTTAGCACAAGTTTAGGCTCATGTTATGCAATGCTCCGTATGGCAAGTAGCAAAGGACCATAATCCATGCAATCGTTCCTCAAAAGCTCGGTAAATGGCAGGAGCTTGAATTGAAATCGAACAGATGTGCGCGTGCAACAGTTCAGCATCCGTGACAGGGGTCATTGGTCGGTCTAATGCGGGAAGATTGACAAGTGGTCATTTTGCGTATTGCTCATACCGTAACAACCTCGCTGCAGCTCGACAGCATGACTTGCAAACGCTTGCAAACCTTGCAGAAATCATCTCTGGAGTACTCCGTACCGCACCAGTCGTTCGTCTTAAGAATAATCCGAAATTGTGGAAAACGGTACAGCTCGATCATAACCACTGCTGTCTCGTTTTCAGGACCTGACAGAGAGCGAAATTGCTGCATGTTCATTGGATGGCCAAAAATAAAGAGGACAAGTTTCTCGCATTGATTTCCCGCCCTTGCCCACTCACTTTTTCTCTCTGCCTGTGCCAGCTGGTTCAAACAGTGTATTCGTGTGAATGAGCCACAAGCAAGTTTGCAGGATTTCTTTTTCATTCTCGATTTGTGCTTAGCCTCATCCCCCACTTTTCGTCCATCTGTCACCTGTTTCGTTACTGTGCCACATCCTGACTTGGTCTGGATCGGGCCCCTTCTGATACGTGTATGCGGTGGTATCTAGGGTAATCAACCATCTAGCCATTCCGGTAAGCTAATCATTTCTTTCGAGGGTCCTTATTTCGGCCTTGCATTCCGGCCTGCCCCAGTTTCTGGTTCCCGGCTTGTGTTTGGTTGGTGGAGCGGGTGCCTGTCTCTCACCGTCTTGAGTTGCTCACCAGGCACATGGGCTGGACGACGCCCAAACCAGAGAACTCAAAACCCAACACACCGTAACCCACCACTAGCGCCATCGATTTCGTGCTTTTCGGCACGCACAGGCACTGGCGACTGGGCCGTTTCGGATCTCGAAAACGCGTGTGTATATCTTACACGTATATCATTGCCATGAATTGTGACGAAGAAGAGCTGGTTGCTAACAAATGGATGCTGTAGGCGCTTTCATCACTGGTCGGGGCAGCGGCGCTAAACTGTTTTCAGACGGGCGAGACTTCTCGGTCGCAGTTGCACTTCGACACACTGGAAACTGCACTGGTAATCGCTTCGCATATCAAAAACGCTCTGACACGTCCAACCGCTAACTCGTGCCAGCCTGGTAAGCATTCCTGCCTGCTGTTTTGCTTGCTTTAGCCCTTTGCTATAGAGTTGTGTTACCTGAATCCCTCTTTCCCTTACTACCTTCGGCTTTCGCACCTACTGTCGACGCGTCGCACCATCACTCACCCCTCTGAACTACACTCATCCACCACGCCTCACATTGCTCTCGTTAACTTCTTTACACCCTTTCGTGTCTGCTGTTTGGTCCTTTGAAACGAAAGCGCGATCGATTGAAAATGAAGATGTACCTCGTGGAGCGCATACTGATGGAAATGTTTGACAGCAGCAAATGGATAAAGACGCGGCAAGCTAGACATGAACCTCTGGCTGAACGATACGAACCCTACCCCAAACGGCCATGATACACTTGGTTCCATACCAGATAACCCAATGTCATTCCCTCAGCAACCTCAGACCATCAATCCTGCGCAATTTCAGAATCAACCCTACCTTAATGGCGGCATCCGAACTGCCTCGCCGGCTTTCCACCAGTCTATGTATCAGACGAATTCGGTGATACCATCGAAGAGGTCAAGAGAAGATAGTTTAGGCACATCTCCACGCCAGGCACCTCACGCGCCGCCGGGCTCGCGATCGCAAACACCAGGCCAGGGGCCATATCCAGGATATAACCCTCAAGCAAATGGCGTGCCCTCTTTTACGAGCGCGCCTACGTCGTTTCAACATCTACAGACTTCGAATAATGCTACGCCATCACCCACAATGCAGAATATGGGATTCGCACCCCAGAGTTCGGCAGCGCAGCGCGTCAACACGGCCTCTCCTAGTCCATTTTCACCACAGCATAGCATGACAGGAGCATCGCCAGCGCCATCGGACCATGCAAATCGAGTTGCTACTCCACATGATATCCCTCAGAATTTCATGTCAAATCCGTCGATGAACTCAATGTTCAACGGTCAGCAAATGAGTCAGGGTATGGTTCCTCAAGCGTTGGCTCAGCAGCTTAACATGGCGGGCCAGATGTCCCAAGGGTCAATAAATCCAGCCCAACGTTACCAAATGCAATTGCAGGCTCAGGCACGGCAGATGCAGATACAGCAACAACAAGGGAGAGGAGCCAATGGCATGTCAGCTGGACCTCAAGTTAATATGCAAGCTATGAATCTCCCTGATCAACAGAATACGCCACAGGCCAGGACGAACAATCCACCACAAGACTTTTTTCGAGGACTGCAACAATTCTCGGCTGTTAGAGGGAGGCCGCTTGATCCTACTCCGCACATCTGTGGTAGACCTGTTCAAGCCTTCCAAATATACCAAGCAATATTCAAACAGGGAGGTTCATCGCGCATCACCAAAGACGGTCGGTGGCCTGTCATAGCTGCAATGCTTCAATTTATTCCTCAACAAGTAGCTCAGGCATCGATGGAAATACAGCAGTGGTGGATGGCTAATGTTGGGACATACGAACAGATGTGGATTCAACAACAACATAGGCAACGGGCGGCCGCTCAACATCAAATGCAGAACCAAATGTCTCCAAATCGTGACAGCCTCCAAATAAGTCACCACCAGAGGAGTCAGTCAGATCTTGCCCAAATGAAAATGAATGGACAGTCGCCAGTGCCTGACCGCTCGAACATGAATGGCTTTACCCCTACGAAAGACCAGAACGAGGCATTAGTGAATCACCACCGATCTAATTCCAAGCCGCTGGATGTAGTCGAGCTAAACGGGATGCAACCACTATCACAGCAAGACCCGCAACAGAAAAGGCCAACGAGTACTTCTGTCAAACCTGAACCAGAGCCGGAAATGACTATGCCTCCGCGGAAGCCAATAACAGATCCATTTGTTCCGGAAGTTCTGTCACCAAGTCGCAATCATGGGCCAATAAATGTGGAGGAATTGTTTGGGCTTGGTCAGCACGTCGTCGAGCTGAAGCCCGTGGTGCCAAATATACGAGAACTCGGCCTCATAGACATTCATGCTCTTACCATGTCGATCAAATCGGGTATGCATGGTGAAACCAGGAACGCTTTGGATACCCTTATCACAATATCAAGTGAGCCGTCGTTACAACTCCAGCTCGACTTGTGCGATGATCTCATGGAGACGCTCGTTGATTGTGCGCAGGTCGAGGTCGATTTTCTTGCCGAACATGCTACAGAAGTGTCCGACGAAGTTTCTCTGACACCGTATGAAGAGTTAGGGCGATTGTGCCACGCTGAAGCAAGAGGGCTACAACCTGTGCCAAAATTTGGCAGCCTCGAATACGATTTGGACCGAGCAGCAGATCGATTGATATGTATAACCACACTCATACGGAACTTTTCCTTCTATGAACCGAATTTCTTGACGCTAGGACAACCGGAAGTTGTTCAGTTAGTAACCCGGATAATACAGCATATCGGCACAAAAGATCTTCCACTACGCAGCACGCGCAATACTCTCGACTTTATGAAGGATATGATCATATATCTGAGCAACCTTTCGTCATCGCTTCATTTGCCTGGAAAACAAGATGCACTATGTTTATTACACTTCCTCCTCGCCTTCGCACCATCGCCACCACCAATTTCTCCCAACAACGATAAAGTCGCCTTCACGCCGTACAACTCGAGTATTCACAAGTACCTTCCACCTGCAGTGGATAGCCTTGCGAAGCTATTAGCTCGAGATGAGCCGAACAGAATATACTTCAAGTCAATCTTTGCAGCGGATGGCCATGCTGCAGTGCCTTATGAGCTCCTCACACGTGCCTTCGGTCTTGTCGTTGCACCCATCCCGCAAGGATCCCCGTCTCTGAGGGTGCAGATCGAGGCCAGGAAACCATTTCTTCTACAAGGTATGCTGGCTGCTGAAATACTTGCGTCACTGGCGCCGGGATCTGAACATCCACTTGCTCGCTCATGGCTTCAATCGGAAGATTGCGTCGCTGGCAACATGCTCAAGATGGCTAGTCTGTTAAGCACGCAACCAACACCTGTCAAGCCAGCGAACAGCAGGCACCCTGCGCTGCACAGATCTGGAGCGCAGGATGATGATCCGCTCGCGCACGGATCAATTGTAAGTAGAGCCATGGCAGTATTGAAAATCCTCGTCAACAAGAGCAGGAGTTTAGATTCGGAAGGCAATATCAGTGCGGCTGACGTGCCAGGTAACGTCATGATGAAGAGGGAAGCCCTTTTGGGTGCAATGATTCAGAAGGACATTGACAACAACATGCTAGCATTGTTCTGCCAATATGCTGGACTGGAAGAGTGAAAAGTTGTTTAGCACACTGCACGGAGTTCAAGTATCCGACGACGACGAGGCAGGCGCTTACGAAGGACATAGCATTAGACCAACAATATACCCAAAACATAGTCTGATCTAGCAACAATCTACGGCAGTGGGATTGGCCAGGCTTAGGCCGGAAGACGAGATATCTGCTTTCACAACTAAGCAGTACTGAGACTGTCTTTGTGATTCTGACGGATCCTAAGAGAGGATGCTGCTCATGGAGCATGCAACACAATTATTACCCACTGTACTTATTCATAGCGAGCCACGAAAAATGTAAATGTATTGTATCATGGCAATGCACAATTACGATTTCTCCTCTTTTTCCACATCATCGACTGCACGTAGCTTGATCAGGGCATGAATGAACTTGAGGTTCTAGAAGTTTAGAGTGAGTCGTGCCAGTGCTGCTCACTGTCTTCTGAAGACTGCAAACTGAGTGCCCAGGTACGTGTCGATTGATTTGAAGTGTCACGAATATCGTGCCTATACAAGGTACTGTACGTGGTACAGCAGGGAGGTCACAAGGCCTCCCATCCCGCCGCTACATACGTATCTTCCAAGTTTTTCCATTCACTGTGGATCTAGCTTTGCATCTATTTAGTTGACCTCTGACGGATTCTATTTATTACCTTTCAATTACCTACATACATGCGCAGAACTCGAAGCTATTTGATGGACCGGATGTGGAGTCTTGATGTACGTGCTGTACGTAGGTTTGTAAGTATGACTGTACTGTGCTGTGGGGAAGCATGGTGTATTGTACAGTAATCGAGTACTGTGGAATAGGTAGAAGGTGAATTGTTGAGCTACGAGTACAGGGGATGACGGTTGAGTTGTGGACTGGAAGGGGACGTAGGATGTGGATGTATTTATGTAGTACGTATGTAGGGACTTTCTGTTAGCTACGTATACACTCTGACTACATACCTACTGTGCATCTTGTGTTTCGAACATCCATCAAAACAAGGGAAAGTGCACAAGATCTCCTCTTGGCACACTGCAGGCATCTAGCTACATTATCATCCCATCTCCTTCCCACCCCTCTGCTCCTCCTCCTCAGCATCAATCTGCACCAGCGCCCCCGCAACACCCAACTCCTCAATCTTCTTCGTCTCAATAACAAAATTCGCCACAAACACCGCCTCTTCGTTCCCAGCATTCTCACACCGAACGTGATGACAGCCCGGGGGCTCATACCAGCTTTCACCTGCACTGTGTACAACAGGGCCATGTGTCTCACCGTCACATATCATCTGGTTTAAGATGCGTCCTTGTATGACATTGGCTATGACGGCGGCGCCGCCGTGTTTATGTGGTGGAAGGGCGGCGTTGGGTGGGAAGGTGGATTTTATGCCGATTAGGGTCATGCCGGGGATGTTGGAGGGGTGGTGGTGGTAGATTGTTTCGCGGTTGCTGAGGGGACGGCTGGTACGGACGTATAGGAGTTAATATCTCGTTGCTGTTGTACTGTATGGACCTGATAGGGCGGCGCAGTTACTCACCCGTTGAGTGTCCAGCGTCCGTCTACTTTGATGACTTTTTGGTCTTGCCATTGCGTGTTTACGTCTGGCTTGGACATTGTGAAGTTTTGCAATTGGTGTTGAAGCTCGAACAATCGTCTCAATACGGGCGTGTGTGCTTGCTGTTTTATGCTTCGATGACTACCATGGTGGACAATTCCGTCTGATAGTGCGTATTCGGAAAAGCAGTCTGTCCCATTGGTTGGTGATGGTCGATCAGTACAAGTTTCGCATGGACATGCTGTAGCAGGAATGAAGATGTCGTTGATTGAGATCGTCGTTTCTTCTGTCGTGGCTGCAGCATTCTGTTTTTCCAAAGCAGAGGTGACCGCAAGTTTGGGGGATAATTTGGCGGTGATAGACTGACAGCTCTATTTTACTGTGACATACATGACTGTTCAAGCGCATGTGGTATTGATACAGTCGAGACAAAACTTTTGCATATTTCATGGTGTGGTCCGACCCTTTCTCTGCACAATGTAAAGCCATCCCAAACACGCCGAGGCAGCGATATACATGAAGCCGGCGAACAACTGAGCACCCAAATACTTGCCTGTCGCGGCAGTGATTTCCAACGCAATAGGCTCGGAAAAAGTTGCCGGGATAATGATACTCAACCACACCAGATTCATGCCCGAAGCGACCTTTTCTACACCAAGAACTTCGGCGACCAGCGGCGCTATAGTTGCCCAGAAATTTCCAGCCACGAGGCCCTCAGCTATCGTGAAGAAGAGGAGTAGACCGTAGCTTTTTGCGTTGATCCAGACAGCGAGACAGATTACACCACCTAAGAATGTGGTTATACCGGCCATGCGAACTCGGCCAGCGGCATCGCTGAAGTAGCCGATCAGAGGACGTCCGATGGCTTGACCTAGGTTGAATAGGCCGGCGATGAGCGAGGCTTGAGAGGCAGTGAGGCCAATTTCTACGCCGTAATGAGCGAGGCTGAAGATTAGGATGAAATAGCCGAATATGGTGAAGCAACTGAAGCCGATCAATAGCAGAAAGCTACCACGTTTGAACAGTGGCAATTCCATGCTGATTTTAGTGTTTTTGATTGGCTTATTCCGGTCTTTGATCAGGAGGATACATGTTGTGTTGACAGTGAAGGAGAGGATGCCTAGGATGCGGAATGTCCAAACGAGTCCCAGGTTTTTGATAGCTGCTCCTGCAACAAGAGAGTATATGAAGCCTCCGAGCCCGGCTCCGGAGATAGAGATACCACTTGCGAGAGATCGTTTCGTCGTGAACCATTGTGGCACTATGGTCGCGACGGGAACGAACAAGCTTCCCAAGCCTATGCCGAAAAGGATGCCTTGAGTGAGGAAGAGGTGCCAGATCTGAGTAGCAGCGCTCGCGCAGAAGAGGCTCACAGTCTCAAACACCATGCCAACCAACATGGTATATCGGACACCATATTTTTTCGTAGCCACGGTGGCAATGGGAGAGACCAAGAAAGTCATGGTAAGACTCAAGGAACCGATGAAAGCGTACTCCAATCGAGTGGCACCTGGAAAGGTCTCGTGGTCGAGGTAGTAGGCCAAGAAAACGGCGTAAGCGGAATTGAAACCCCAGGAATGGGCCATGACCACGGCGGCAGCGACGGTGCAGACCCAGCCGTATCCTCCATTCGGCGGCTCATCGTTTTGGTCCGATTTGGTTGGATTGACAGCCTCGAGGCTTTGGGGTTTCTCTGAAGTCTGCATCGCAGTCATGTGCTTTTCACTGGTTGATGCGACATGGGTGGAAAAGTGGGCGACCATTAAAGAGGTTCGCAGACAGGTATTGTTATTGGAAATATGGTGAAGACAAGTGCTGAGATGGAAGCAAACACCAGACAAGAGCAGGAATACTAACGCCTTCACATAGGAAATGACAAGTTGATACCCACCGGCTAAGAGTAGGCATTCACGTAGAAAGACAGCTCTAGACACTGCTCACGCAAAGTTACCGGTGTTGCCCTACAGGACCTCGACATTTTGATTGGGTGGTCTCGATCGGCACCCTGAGCGTTTTACACAAGTCCGGGGAAGACATCGGCGTAGAAGAACTTTATATTGGACTTTATTTTTCACAAGTGTAGATTCGTATTGTGATCAAGTTCGAGCTGGCATGATGTGGTGTATATAGTGATGTATGAGCAATAGGGCTGATCTCATGCGAGATTCGGCTTGATATGGCTGTAAATGCAGCATTGACGGACGGGGCGTGTGAAAAGCTCGCGCGATCAGAGCTCACATTGAGCGACGAGGAGGGGCTGACAACATTGGCGAGCGGGGGACCAACGTGAAGGT
>Ga0115846_100898_pt1 | contig 14587 bp, 9 predicted proteins | sample InSIn5gowninarea_2_FD_83860 | JGI IMG/M metagenome (GOLD analysis project Ga0115846, IMG submission 83860)
AATTCGGATTCGGAACATTGTTCACAAACAAGGTACAGCTATAGTGAGCATAGCTGTGCTCTCTATAACTGAGTTGCCTGGTGCTGAACGATTTAGGTCACATGTATATCGGTGTTGGGAGCAATAGTTTGCTTCTATAACGATGTTCTTAGAATCATGGCCCAGTCACGCCATTCCTCGGGTGCTTCCAACTGCATGCTTGACTCAAAACATTGTCATATCCTCACTTGGGATTGCGGCAGCCAAAAAGTGCTGTTACTAAACAACAGGCAGAATATTGTCACTTGGTAATGAGGTAAAATCGTGGCTTAGATGCCCTTGGGCTGTCGCGGGGAAGCTTGAGTTATGTAAAAAAGACTTTAATCTGCAGCTTTCTGCCTTGGACTGAGAATCTCGGCGCGTGGAGAGCCGCCAAAGATCCTTATTCCATTCCTTTACACTTTCGCACACTGATGATGTACGGAAAATGATCCTGTTAGAGCGTTACAACCTTCCTCTCATGAGCACGTCTCGTTTGCAAACATGTATGCATTACACGAGAAGGATTCATCCGCGTTCGAGAACGGCCAGCATTGTGAGTAGCGCATTGCATAGCTGAGGCGAGGTGCGACACTTAGGCAGACTCGGCCAATCTGATGAACAATCATATCGAGCTAAGGGCAGCCTTCCTACTCCGTAGCCGCTTGCATAAGTTTCTCAACATTCCGATGATAATCGAAGACGCCTGGCGACAGGACCAGTCTCCGCACGGCTTCTTCTAGCCAGGCTTCGTTGCGTCACTCACTAACACAGTAACTAACAACAACAAAGCAGAGTCGGAGCTAAATACACCGTTATAAGATTCTTCTGTATCAGATTAGCCAGACTGCACGTAGTAGAAGCCCAGGATTAGCGTTCCCACCGGTAGTCAATAAGGGATATTTCTGCGAGGAATTTGATCGTAGGAGAAAAGCGGAAGGCTAAGCCAAAGACGAACACTCGTCTGTGTGGCGTTTACATGACACGGTCTAGAGCCATCGTTCAATGAGGCTAGCGCACGGATAGCTGTCTAACATCTTGCTACCAAGAAATGTAAAGAAGGACGAACCAGAACAGCAAGCGGGTAAAGACAATAATCCAGTCTCAAGGCATTCGTGTCATAGAAAATCAGAGTTCCTAAAGCACCAGCCAACCAGTCCACATGCCCTGAATCCTCGAGAAAAATACTTTAGTATCATTGAGGTCCACTCTCAAGACTGGAGGCATTCTTGCCATTAGACTGATTACAGTTATCTTGCTAGATTAACAGAGGCTTGCTCGGAGCTAAATGATACTGTAAAGCGTGGATTCGCCGGCGATGTCATAAGTTGTTGCTGTAGCTAGGAAATCAATTATTGGACACGGGGAGGAGTGGAGAGCATTATCAGAGGGAAGTCTATGGCGTAGATTGACCAAGAAAAGATATGTGAGACAGAGCAGGCTACAAGCCCAAATACGAAGCTCTGAAATATATGCGAGCAATACTAGTAACACGAACCTAGCAACTACACTATCAACAAGGCCATCCAACATCGCCTTAAACGTTTTTCCATTGTGAATGAGATCGTTGAATTTCTTTTCTATATTTCGGGCGTGGCATCCCCAGAAATCAAAATTTGCAAGCAAACATCAACTGATGAAGACAACATTGACAGCAGAAAGCTAAGTAAGCGAATGACTACTGCAAATGTCAGCAGTGTACTCTAGTCCTCCACCATAACATTATGAACAGTGCATCGAGCTGCCAAGAGCTAAGAGCAGAATTTCCAAGGAAATAGTACGAGATACTTGCTGGTGCGTCCTTCCTTCTCGAAGATGTTATAGTCTTAAGGGATTAAGATCGCCCTGTTCACATGTCAACACTGTCGACTACCAACTACGTCCATGTAAAACTTACAAGATTATCGCCGCTGCTATATACTACTAACAGCACCATCTTCCGATACTGCGGCGCTCGCTTTGCCGGCTAATACGCGTACTACTTGAAGTGTAATAGCGTGCATCCGATATGCGGGCTGGGATAAGCGGCTATCCGAAGAGGACCGCCTTGCTGAAAAAGACGGCTTGCTTGCGTTTGAGCCCCCCCTCAAGAAGGAGACCTTGATCTGACGGCGGTCCTGCACCCTCCTCAATATGAGTGGTACTCAATCTTACTGGAACCGGAGCAGACGAAATAGACATCTTTATGTTGTTCCCGCAGCTTCTCTTGCTCCTGTCTGCTGTGAAGACGTCTGGTTGGAGGTCCCGATACCTCCAGGGGTAACCATGCAAGATATACCGAGATTACGATGTAGATTTGCTTTCATCTCTGTGAACTCTGTTAGAGACAGGCTCTCTGCATATCTTATCTGTCTGAACCGGTTGGTTGGACGTTCTGTTTTTAGCTCTCTACCTCTCAATCACTGTTTATAATATCGAGGTGGTCTCAGGCTGGATTTGATGTACCTGATGCTTTTGTGTTCTCTTATTAATATTTTCAGGGAGTGAGTTCGAGCAAGGACTAGTAACTCGTAATAGGGTCGCTTTAGAAGCCAAACATATGAAAACAAAGATCGTACTTCGTAGGTCAGGGAGTAATAGGATAAGGGAGAGGCTTTCGATATATGGTCTCGTAGCTTAAAGAGTTTCTAAAGAGGAAGAAGCTTTGAATCAATGAGACTGCTAAACTGTAAAATTAGAATAGAAATCGAAAATGTATATGTCGTTTCTATAATGGGCTGGGGGTCACATACTATCCATACGGCGTAAGTCTGTGGTGACTGTGCATGTTCAATATTTTACGCTTTACAGAGTACACCGATGCGATCATTCTGGCAATGGTCGTCGGTCTCGTCACCACTGTATATGTCAGCTCCTGTTGCTTAGAACATGACGTTGTCTGCGCAGTTGTCTTTAGATTCATTTCAGTCCTGACTGTCATCCTCGGACTCGTTCGTATATGTCATCTTCGTCAATGCTGACTTCGGCCGCCCGTACTTTATCGAAAGTTTTACATACGGTGACGCACTTATGATACTCGCGTAGATCATGATCAGTGTCTTTGTTTCAGATCTGATCTTTACTTTTGGCGATCAGCCTCGAATCATCCTCATAGAAAAGTTATATGCTGCACATCATCTCATCGTGATCTTTTTTGGAGTCGATATATGTTACAGGAGTGTGACATACAAGGAGGCTCGCGTCGGACAGATTGTCAATTTTTCTTTTGTCCTTTTCCATCTATGGTGTAAGTTTCCACCCCCCATCAGGGACCACCGACATTTTTGGCAGAACAATAACATAATTTGTGTAAGAGCAGGCTCACCGACAATCCTTTTCAACACCTTCCTCTTAATTTATCAGGAGTTTAGCGGGCGTCAAAATGTCTAATCTAAAAGTATATTTAATTTTAAAAAGAAAGGAAATTATTTTCTTTTCTTACTCTTACTACTACCTTTTCACTTCATACTAACTTACTAAAACAAAAGCCTTAACGCTCTACTGCACCTTTATCAGATCTTCTCATAACTGTTCTTATCTCTATTAATATTATAACAGACTCTGACTTAAAGCACCCATTTCAGGGACGAGTAAGGGTCTGTCTTCTCTTTAATAGAAAAAACACGGTATAATCTGGCTGTAATAGAAGGAAAGTGGCTAAGAAGAGGTGTAAACGCATAAAGACTAGCAATTAGACACTTGATTACCGAGTTGTAACAAGTATTTCCAAGGCTACGCAAAGAGCAGAGCCTCTAACAGAAAGAAGAAAGTTAGGTCTTCTAAATCAAGAATCTGGGCACCGCGTCCGAAAAGCAGCGGGAAGACGCAAAAGGATTCACCTGATGTGATTCATCTTAGGACGAATTAGAAGCTGATTCTAATACTCAAAAGTAGATGATTCCTAAGATATTTAAGCGGGTGACTGTCGAGTACTTCATTACTGAGGTTAGTGACAGGACTTGTCGATTGAATGTGTGCAGGGTTGCGGACACGTTCGTTCTGTAGGAACCTCTTCTGCTCAGTGTACTGCTGGCTTATCCCAGTATGCTCAGGCGCCGGTATCCGCTATTTTGAGGGGTTTTGACTAGCATCTTCGTAATTCTTGCGAAATTTGGGCTTACACAAAAGTGTAGGAATTTAGAAGCCGGAACGACGTCTGAGTACAATCCTAAATGAGGAAGCCCGGTCTAATGTGGCAGGACTTACTTCTTCGGCAAGATACAAGTTGACATGTAACACATTGCTAAAGATTCTATCAGACGCGAACCTTGTAGTAAGCGCGGATTGTAGTCGCCGGCTCATCGAGTTTCGACTCTGGCCTAGTGATGTGCTTTAAAAAATTCAGCCCTATCTTAACATTAGCAAACGCAGAATGGTGCCTTACCTGAGACCAGGATGTTAAATGTTTTGTCGTTAGGAAGATCGCTATAACAAACGCAATCATAGACCGGTCCTCAGAAGTTGGAATTCAGTTCTGTAAACACTATGTCACATTATTACCGGACTGTGTACGACGTTCGTAACACTGAACAGTAACGGTATTAAAAGCTAAGAAGGATGCTCGACGGGCACTAAAGCATATGGAAACATTGATAGCGGTTTAACTTATAAGAGGCGACTAAGCCTACAACTTACGACACGTACTATGTACTGTATAACCGTTGTAGATCGTCCGATAGCCACCGAGGAGCTCGAATAGCACCGAAGCATTAAAAACTCGACGCGTTAGTAGCGAGTACAGTAATCAAAAGCTACTTCAGCCTAACGACCGTTAAAAGGTTAGAAATTCTGTAAGCTAACGTGTTTAGTCGTTAAGGTCCTTTCACTGATTTTATGGCTTTCGCCTTAACATTTAGTGTAAATCATATAAAAGCCTAGGCAAGCAGCTAACCTTAAGCTGTTTTACTAAGTCGAATTAAGTATGTAAGTAACTAAAGTTTCACTTTATTTAGGAGTTTAATGAAATCCTAAGATGTCCTCTCTGTTCCCCTTAATTAGTAGCTCGTCTCACAGGTCTCACCGTAACCATTTTAATAAGAGTAATAGTGCCATTACCTAAAGTACGCTAAAGGAACGTATTAACCATTTACTAATGCTACAGGTTAAAAAATATACAGTAACTATAGTTCAAGAAGACGAAAACGAGCCGGATTAACAGCGAGGCGAAGAGAACTAAGTCCGTGGCTAATACTTCAGAAGACGACGAGTAAGTGCCTCGACTTACAAAGTGAGAGAGATGTTCAACGGAGAGTTAAGCGTGAAAGGTGCCTGTCAGAGAATAGTGTTTCACATCCTCATACCGATTGTTTAATCTATTTAGGCGGTATTTCCCCTCTCAGGCTCTGTTTCGACTAGAGACAAATAATTCATTAAGAACTGTATAACAATCAGAATTCCACCTGCTTATTCAGGTAAAATATAGAAATTTAAGTAACAAGCAGATGTTTCTTACACATCTAAGAAGCTAGTATGATCTAAAGCAAGCGAGAAAGAGATAGACGTAGTAGTGGCAACCCTAGAAGTATCGGTAGAAGGGTGAGGTCTCGCGGATAAGGTATCACCTATCAAGGGCTTACAAGTTAAGCTGGACCCTATGATCTCTCAGACTTTCCAGTCTCTATAAGCACCTCCACGATGTCTTTCTTGACCTGTCTATACAGACGTTAGTACTCTACTCTCACACCTATATTAAGGTGTCTGTTTAACACTTCCAATAAACACGCTAGTCATCGTCGTTTTCCAATCCTTTATACAAGCCTTGCCCTTAGCTCGGTCTCATTCTACCCTACGTCATACAGAATTTCAGAGCGAAGACGCACGTTTAAATCCGTCGATTATTATAAGCATTAGGATATACCCCCGATGAACATTGTTCTAAGAACGCTTACAGAGGCTGCAATACCGTGCACCTAATCATTACTGTAGGAAACGACGACTTAAAGTGCCCTATCATATCACGGACTCCTTGTATCCTTTTGCTTTGTGGAACGAAGTGCCAACGAGTAGCGTAGCGCGAAAATGCCGCATAATAGAACAAGCAGTCTCCCATCTACACAAAGCAATCCTTTATTGTACAATTTCAGCTCGAATGTGTATCGAGGCTAAAAACTTTAAGCAGAGTAGGATCGGTAAGAAGAAGACCTATGTTTGGCCCTTACCCCTAACATAGAGCATCTATGAAATCGCCACGTTCCACAACCAGGGCTTTCTGTAAGAACAACTTCAGCCGTTGAATTTCAGGCGCACTATAGTACACGCTATACGCTGTACCTGAAATGGGGGGAGAATCTCTCAGACTATCCACTTCAATTTGAATTGTTCAACAATCAGCTATATCACGATCCCCAATCTCGCTTTCAGCATTGGTCTTCTACTCCTTTTTGACTCGTTCTTGATTTCAGCTTCGCATGTATCACCCCTGGCCTTCTTTTCCAGCTTTTTTTTTGCTTGACTTCATGTTGCTTTTTCACATCTACGAAGGGCAATACATAAGAAATGCCTGAAGATGGCGTGCCGATGCGAGCATCTAATTTCTGGCAGAAGTCGAGTAAGAGCTAACCGTTTCAAGTTTACTAAGTCTTCTCCAGTGCATATATATATCACTCCGGCCAAAGTCAAGGAGCACACTTCATCCGACACTTAGTGCGACAAATGCTCGCAGAAAGAAGAGGAAGCGAAGTTGGATGGAAGCATGTCAGGCTCGATAAGTTTCCGGTTATCTTGGGTTAATTTCGTAGCCGGAACGGCATTTCAACCGAACCATAATGGGTCTTCTCGGTTGAAGCTTCCGTGAAAAGTCGAAGTACTTTTTCGTAGATGGGCTCTTCTATCAAAGGTGGGATTGCTTAGTGACGGCTGCCAATTCGGACTGTGGCCCCACTAGTGCTAAACAAATTTATCCTCGCTGAATGTTAAAAGCCAACGAATCTAAAGCCTGCTTAGATACAACAAAAACCATTTCCGAGCAGGTATCAATCTTCTGTCGAGGTATTACAGCATTCAATAGCATGCTAGGCTACTCTTACTACGAGGACGACATGCTTACACGTCGTGGCAGGCCCCGAACCCTCTGCCGAAGAGGAACCGAAGAGGATGTCTTGGAACTCGAGGAACATGAGAGTTTGGAAGGTCGTCAACAATGCTAGGTATATTGAGCAATCCATAGAATTTATGGAGAAGTGGGTCTTACGATGTTCGAACCCATCAACTCAAATTTCGGCAGCAACAACCAGCGAACACATTCAGGCCGATGTCCTTATAGAGGACGAAATAGCTGCGTTACAAGCCAGGGAACACCGTGCATATCTTGAGCTGTTAGAGCTTTCCACCGTTATAGACCTCCTCTTAAGCCGTAAACTGGCCGGACTTCCTGGCCCGCCACCCCATCAAACAATGTGGCTCAGTCCCTTTGAACCGCCGTTAACGCTGATACGGATCTGGGACGATTATCCCAGAGCCCATATGCTGAAGCACTTGGGTTTCGCTGTGGGAACTGGAGGAAGTGTGAACCAGCAAACACTTCCAGCGAGCTACGGACAAAAGGTATCCTTGATTTGCGGAGTATTTCAGACCACTGTAAAGGAGCAGAGCGCCATTCAAACTGGATCTCCCTGAGTGACAGCGCCTCGTGGATCTTATCGAAGCTTACAGACAAATTCTCGCTGCATCCTAAGAATCCCCACGTCGCAATAATCAGCGTGCCGAGAATGGACAGATTGAGAATTCCGTGGTATCGGTCAGACTTTCTGGTGCAACAACTTGGAGGAAACCCATATACCCCTAAGAAGGAGAGTGTTGACTATGCGTGGAGTAAACACTATCTCGTATACGGATGGATACCCCCACAATGCATTATCAAAGTATTCACTTTGATGCAATTTCAAGATGTTTGCCGGAGACGGAACATACTAAAAGGTTGTTATCTAAGTCGTACCAGTAGAGCTTCAACTGACGTGACCGCCTAGATTCTTTGTGGAATCATCATCCCCACCGACTTTTGTCGTAACCCGATGAAATGAGCACCACACCAAGTTTTGGGATTTTCTTTAGCCATTGAGCTGTTGATATGTATAGGAGGAGCGTATAAGATCTGACTTAATGACCATTATTTAATGAGTCACGAGAAGCCGGAAGGTGATGGACATTCTCATGAAGTATGGAATTATTTGCGAAATCCAAGACCCTTTTAGCGGGGACGACTTTGTATACAACATCGAGTCTTAATTCTGGCTGTCCACTTGGCTTAAGCTGATTGCATCAAGACGTAATGTACCTTACAAATACACATATAGATTCGAGATTGGCGAGAAAACCGAAACTACATTCCCTTTACGACGGCAGCCTTCATTAATCGCAAGAACGACTCAGAGATGAAGAGCCAGAAGAGGTGTGGCTGAATGACAAGCAGGATGCTCTATCATCCTGAGCGCATTCTATCTACTCTGCACGCTCAATCCGCAAACTGTGCATCGAGAATAAAGCTTGCGAACTTCATCTATCAAGGCGACAACTTCCTTCTAACCGACTTCGGCATCGTAAGATTGTCGACACAGCAGCGACTATGGCTGGATCAGAATGATATGTGCCACCTGAGGTTCGACAGCACGGTGAGCAGACGCCGAGGGTTTACATGTACGGGCTCGTGATAACCTTCGGACAGTGTTTAGAAGAGCTCTTACCCAAAGTTGAGGTGACTCATATGGAGCAGTGGCAGTAGCACCTCCACACAATCCTGAGCCAGCGTGAACCTTGTATGGCAGCAATGCTTGCTGACGTCGCGGACCAGCGTCCGACAGCTCATCAGCTCCTCCGAGACGTCTCTTGTTATACCCCATTACAAAATGTTCAGACTAATGGGACCCCGTCGAGCATTGGAGTGTCGTCACCACTGGCGAATCAGGTAAATGAACGACAATGAAATACTCCGCAGTACTTACTGCTATGGCATAGACACGAACGGAAGCCGCAGCAAGTTTCCCGGAACGCCTCAGCCTACACAAAGGGATGGGAGTATGCAGCCATCGCAGCTACCAGTAGTAGTTTAGCTACCGAGAGGTCCATTCTAACCAGCAGCCAGGAATCAGGCGTAAAGTGTCTGTTAAGTGTGCAGAATCGGTGGGCGAAAGGCTGAAGAACGGTCGCAAGCGCAGTAAGAGGGTATTCCGCCTTAATCTGCAGGGGTAGAAAAGAGAAACACAAGCCGACGACAGAGCTTAAAATCGACAATCGTACGTAATGTACGAGAGCACCTAGTGTTGGAGCAACTGCTTGCCAATCAAAATTGGCATTATTGTGGATACGGCTCCGGCTACGAAGTAGGAATAACCGAATCTCAATCTCTTCCATATGCATTTAAATCAGCGAGGAGCTTTGTCGTAGCCTATGTTTCTTCTATTGGCGTAGGATCGTGTGCGTTGATTTGAGTCGCCTTTGTTCTACTCGAAACTTACTAAAGTCTACTATGCATCTACCTCCGAGACATGCCTTCATTTAGCATAGGCCTCACTTGCCAACTGGCTCCCTTGTAATAATCGTTGGAGGGTTGCTTATGCTATGCCAGCTAGAATATGGAAACTCGAGATCTACTCTTTCCTTGAATTACGCAGGCACTTAAGCTCCTAAATTCAATCGATTATCTGCTGGACTTCTTTCACCTCTCATATTCGTCGTAGACTTCGATAATGACTTTGCTTTACATGACGGGCACTTAATGTAATTATCAGGTGCCGTGTTATTACTACTGCCACACAATAGTTAAAAACAATCCTAATTGTGGAAGAAGATTCCACTAGAGTTTGGTCAAATAAACAGGGCCGAACTAGGTCTAGAGTGTGTTGATTTATTTAAGAGCGTCGCTACGGAAGGTGCACTTAGCAGTCCGACATCTACAAATGCGACGGCTGTGAAGCGAATGTATCAACTGCTTGTCTACGAAAAGTCTAAAGATGTTAATATACATCGCCTGAAAATAGCGACCTGAGGGAAGAGATATCATGTAATATGACTTCCCTCTAAATAGTAGACCTATTAGACTCTAACTGTGTAGCCCGCCTCTATCCAATTACCGCTGCTTCAAAGCCAATGTGTTCAAGGTCCGAGTCATCTAGTGGTAGTTATAGTATCAGTTCAAAATTCATAATGAATCTATTCAGATACTTTTCTTGTAAACTAGTAGCACTATGTGCCCTCCGTGAGATCTGTTCAGTGGAAAAAGCAAGGTATGATTTCTTGCAGACAGTTCTTAATGCTGTCTACGACTCCATAGCGGGGTCGTAGCGATACGCCCTGGAATCCATTCCTGTTTGTTTACACAATCATCTAGGCCTTGAAGAAAACGCGTACTTCATTCGCAGAATTGTATTTGCCCTTCCAGCATTCGTGAATCACTGTACCCCGTAACTCTGCATTCAATGATAGGAGATCTCCTTTCCGGTACAGGTCCTCGAACTCAGCTTCATCCTTGATGGTGTCGTATTATGGGAATTACCGGGTGACGTGTGATAATGTGATAGATGGTTGATATAAGAGTGAAAAGGTCGGTGGTGACGTCTGCGAATTTCCGGTCGGTACGAGGCATGAAGGCTTCGGCATTCTCGCAAATTCCCCCAGGAACAAGGACTTGACCGTCAGGACTTAAGATCTTGCACTGAAAGTCACATAGATAGGCCCGGAGCTGAGCATCTAGAGGATGTAGCGGATGTTCGATATCGCAGATTGAGTCTTACGCTGATGGATGTGAGCGACGCTTCGGCAATTTCTCTCTTACTAATCGAATCTTTCTTTTAATTGATTGAAATCTGATTTTTGAAGGATGAGTTTAAAGATCTTTTCGGTGCGTATTTCAGGAGTATTCTATTCTCCTGATCTCCCTTAAACTCTACAATGCGTGGATGCTTGCTAAGCTGTTGGAATATTTAAGGCCTAATGTCAAGACCAGCCCAGTCTGCTTTGAAGTGCGAGTACTTGAAAGCTATAGCGATGAGGCCGATGTCACAATGACTACTAGTAGTGATAGTATGCTGTACTCCGGTAGGGTACTATGTAACGACATAAATAGCATCTTTACCCATTTTCCGGTACAATGTGTGAGAGAGGACAGTCTGAGTTTTGTTCTTATTTAGACAATTGATTCGAGCAGGGAAGGCAGAGCGTACTATGAATAAATCAGCGGTAGTAGGAGTGATATTTGTACTAAGGGCAAGTTGATTTTTAGAAGTGTTACGACTGAGGTGGAAGTGACATAAGGTAGGAGTGAAGTCAAGTAAGCAAGCAACCCTTAAAACCCCGAGCCAATCACACCCTCCACAGTGATATGTTTTCACGCACTAATCAACGGTCAGGAATTGTTTCGCTAAAGTTACCGAGGTTACGACCGAAGTAACAACAACAAATGGCTGAAATGCAGATCTCCATACCACATCGTGAACCTCGCATGAATTTCAAACATATATAGTCGCTGCTTTCCGCCGCGGCGGATCCATTCCATGATAGAAAAACCGGACGTTAGAGTTAGGGTCAAACTTACAAGCGATTAGGAGATTACTAACTCCGAGAACCCATCCTATAAAGTATTAATCAGCAAGCTATTACTATGAATATATTAAACATAGCACGAACTCAAGACACTGAGGGCCCGAAGATTTATAATTCTACTCATTATATGCGTTCGTGTTAAATATAGCTATATTATGAGTGATCAGAGTGAAGAACGATATGACCAATAAGATAGTTGAGGTCTTTTTAATAACAAGTAATAGCGGAGTTGAATAAAGATAGGAAAGATCTGTGGAATCTAAGAGATAGGGTTCGGGAAACTTGAGGAAGAATAGTAAGAATGAAGTTCAAGGCTATAGAAAACAGTGGGAGCGTGCGCACCTTTTTTATAAAGCCAATGCTCAGATTCCGAGCCTACAGAGTTTTTAGTTGAAAGGTCTTGAATGACGAAATCCTGACCGGAAGGGTCGGCGGATAGGTCTAGAGGCCTCGGTCGCGTACATATCACCAAAGAAGGCGAAACAAGCCTGAAAGGTCACGGCGCGTAATGAGTCACACAACGGCTTAAAACACGACCTGACCTGGTCTACGACCGTGGCTACATTCCGGCCATGATATAACCTGAACTACGACCTTGGCTACGATTTCGGCCACGACTTGACCGGAACAGTAAGCGTCGCGACGATTTCGCTAATAATCTGACTCGATTGTAACGAGGTTGTCCCCACCCTATAGATACGTACCCACATAATGACAGCCAAACCCTACTTCTTGAAGAAGATCATGCCTACGGAGGGGGAGGTAGATCATTTATTCCGATCGGCAGGACGCAGCCCTGCCCTATACCCCGGTTCCCCGGTTCCCCTCTTACCTCGCCTTAGGGATTCTGAGCTTGCTCTAATACCTAATACCTGAAAGATGGGTTTGTTGGCGTTAGTCCCACCGTCTCGGAAGTAAACGACCATTGATTGATTTCAACACCATTGGCATTTTCACTTCAACTAATCACACCATGACCATCCATCCCATGTGATTTTCAGTTAGAAAGTCCACTGTCTTTACACCGTTCGACGGTGTCTGCCCTCCACCTTTCACTTTCCTATCCCGCTGACTCTACCTTTCTCCTTTCAGTTGAAGGCATAGGAGGTGATGGAGCGTGAGAGGGAACAGTGGGGCGAGAAGCAGGCAGTCGAATATCCCTTGGCTTGATTTTGCTCCTTGCACACGGAAAAATTCATCACTAAGAGTATTCTGTCGTGTATCTCACAACGAGCGGGATGAGAATCCGTCTACATAACGCCGGAAATACTGCATTGCGAGGCTCACCGCCGCTTCCTCGACAAGATCCTTCGCTTCTGAACAAGTAGCCCCACTCCTGTACAGCTAGCTTTCTCCAATGCTCCTGCGGGCTGCAGCTCTCTCCTTGTTGCATCGTCACGTTGCATTTCCGCCGCGGAGCAATGGTACGGAGTAAGATCTTCGCTTCTGTCCCGTGGGCCGTTGCATGCTCTGGCACATCAACTCTACAAACAGTACCGCCACGTACTTGCATCTGGCTAGGGGTTACAATGATCCACTAACGAATGAGGATGTGTTTCGACAGGATAGGGTCACCGACTTACTAGTCGGGCTGCGATCGCAACATTGTAATCAAAGGAGCTTTGTGTTTCTATTTCTGACACAAAGGAACCTACACAATTGCAACACTCAACATGTCTAGATATCCTCCCCTAGCTCCAACGTCCATCAAGGGTGAGCAGCTTGAGTTGCACAATCACATCGATGAGGTATGCACCAAAATCTTTGGTTCCGGTGGCAGTCCGCCATTCGTCATGAAAAGGGCAGACGGTGCCTTGTTAGGACCATTCACCTTGCTCATGTAAGTTGTGTTATCTTTCAGTATACGTCATACTGCCGCAGTCTCGTACTTACCGCTGACCATTCGCTTCTCAGTCATGATATCACGCCCCTGTTCGGTAAAGGTATGTTCGACTATATCATGAACCTGACCTCGCATCCACTCTTGACTGCCCGCGAAAGGGAGCTCGCCATCCTAGCTGCTGGTGCATTTTCTCGTTGTACATATGAGATTTACGCGCACTCAATCATAGCTCGAAAAACAGGTCTTTCTGAGGAGCAAGTACAGGATGCGGTAGAGGGCAAGGTACCAGAGGGCTTGGGTGAGAGGGAGAAAGTGGTCTCTGAGTTTGCGAACAAGTTGGTTGGGGGCAAGGGAGCGTTGGATGAGGAATTGTTTGGACAGACGACAGAGGCTATAGGGAAGGATGCTGTATTGGCTCTCATGCAGCTTGTCAGTGTCTACTCTTATGTCTGTCTGATGCTCAATGCTGGCGCAATAGAAGTGCCAGAGGAAGCGGGAGCGAGTAGCTAGTTGCTTTACTAGAAGAAGCCCGTGACTTCTTTTTGGTTTGGTTGTCAACTACGTTCGAGAAAAGACGAACAGGCGCTATTCGGACACTCAAGAGCGATGACCAAGCCAATCCTCGTTTACTCAGACTGTCCCCCATAACAGCTTTGGCAAATACATAGAAGATACCATTACTTCCATAGACTCGAAAGGTACTACTTATCATAGTCACAGCAACTTACTAATTCGAGCGAGCTGTCACTTACTCTTTCTGACCAGCTTATTAACCTTCTAAATGACCTCTCATGGCTCCTTGAACTGATGAAAGCTTTGGCACGCTGACTCATTCTCAGATGAATGACCGTCCGTTTCCACAACCGAATCCTAACAATCATTACCGCCTGTACCTCCTTAACCACTCTGTGATCAGGCTATTGTCGTTCCGTCCGAAGGCATACCCGGGGTCAAACAATGGTACATGGGCCGGAGGAGCAATTCTCGAGGATTGTTCGTGTAAGATCTCCTTCTGGATTCGTGCAGCAGAATCTACCCGGGTCTTAACGGAAGCCGAACCAAACTTTTAACCCCTGCCTACTTCACGGTTGTAACATGATATGTTGAATTTGTTTGGGGTTTCGGGGTTACGTGGATACCAGTATTTGACTGCGACGGGTAGATGAAGATCAATGCCTTCTCAGAATCAGACGACACTTCCAGAAGCCCCTCGCC
>Ga0115846_100899_pt1 | contig 14581 bp, 22 predicted proteins | sample InSIn5gowninarea_2_FD_83860 | JGI IMG/M metagenome (GOLD analysis project Ga0115846, IMG submission 83860)
CCAAAAGCTGACACCTTTCATCCTGTTTCCCTCTTCTGCTGAGCTCATAGTTTATGTATATGGGAAGGGACAGAACTAATCCTGCTTACCTTCGAACATAGCTGCCCAGCCTCCAACAACAGGACCCATGACGGGACCGCAAACAGCGGCAATACCCCAAATAGCGATACCATAGGCACGTTTCTGAGGCCTATACATGTCGCCAATAGAGGCACCGCCAGTTGCCAGCACAGGCGAACCCACGAATCCCGTGATGAATCGGAAAGCCAGCAACATGCCAAAGTTGACAGCCAATGCCGTCGGTACTTGGAGGACCACGAAGATAAACAACGTAAGGATGTATACTGGGTTCCTCCCTATTTGCGGGATTTCGCTCATGGGAGCCCAGATGAGGGGTCCCACTCCGTAGCCAGCGACGAAAAGTGTCAAGCCGAGTGTCGCCGCAACTTCGCTGACACCGAACTCCATGGAAACTGACTGAATACCAGCTGAGTAGATGGCAGAGCCGATGTAAACGCCGAAGGTTAATAAACATATTTCGAAAGTGACAAAGAACTTTTTGGCGTGACTCCAATTCATGGGGTTTTCAGGATCGTTTTCATCGAACTCGACGAGTGTGTAGTCCTTGCCCTTCTCTTCCTCGTCTCCATTCTTTGATTTGGAGTTCTTGCCCTTTTCGCTCTCATCCTCACTGCCCACGCGCGTTCTTGAGGTTGAGCCTGAGTTATGTCTGGAGGCATCGGATTGATATTGTCGCTGTTGTCTCTGCGCACTCTCGGGTCCTCGTGGAACATATGGAGCAGGTGCAGTATCCTTGGCATATGGTCCAGTAAACTTGAATTCTGGGTCGTCTTTTTCGTCTTCATCTTTTTCGTCGTTCTTGTCGTCGTCTGAAGGGGGTGATCTGGGTCTTTGGCGGTCTTTCGCAGTGGCTTCAGGTCCATATTTCTCGATCCATGGGGTTGGATCTATTTCTTCAGGATACTTGAATATTCTCTTGCCAGATATCAGGCGCATGAACTGGCCAAAGGCAGATTCTCTGATGAGTGAGGCGACCATCTTGTTCTGCAGTTGCGCCACAACAGGCGCGAAGATCACAAGGAGCGACTTAGACAAACTACACAAGATACCACATAAGAGAGTACATGCGGGAGGACGGCACTTTGTATAGTCTACAGCGCCAAGCAGCGTTGAATGTTGAGCAGAATTGAAAGTCTATATCAATGACGTCTTCCTGTCGAAAAACACCATCGCGAATCTGCAGATCGAAAAAGTGGTGCCGTTTAGCGATCAAAACTGTTGCCGAGATTCCGCAAGTGGGGCTCCACCAGATCTTCCCCTGAACGCGATGAAAAATGCTCATTTGTGATTTTTCTAAAGTAGAGAAGTGTACTTCATAGGATAAGACTGATGTCAATGATGCGTGTAGCGTCATGCCGGCGACTGAAAGCTCTACTTCCTACAATCGTTAGAAGAGCTTAAAACGCAGAGGCATGCCGAACGATTTAATTAACGCCTGCATACGTCATGAATCGTTCGTCCTTGCGGCACAACTCCGGCCCCTCTAAATCAATTTTAAAGTTCGATCGACCACTTTCACTTTCACTTTCCCTGCATCAAGCATCTCCTGACACATCAAAACATCACGGTGATCGCCCAGGGAGGGTGCTACCAGGTTATCAAAACAAATTCTCGAGTGAGTTGACAAAGTTTACCAAGCGTGGTCGAGTTTGTCGGGTTAAACTTAGTTGGCTTCACCGAGGTTTGATTGCTAATTACTGTCACGTTATCATTACAGCTAATCAACGAGCAATAGAGAGCATAATTTGGAGAGAAAAGCTCGACTTGCCCGATTTATTGCCGACATGCCTACTCTCTGGTCTCCTGTCCCAGCACAAGAGCTTCTAGAGAGCATGGAAAAGTGGCAGAAATTATACGATGAAGATCCTCAGAAGCTTTTCGACAAGGAAGAGGGCATCTTCGACCGAGACGATCTTCCAAATTACCCAGCGGTCGAGAAAGTGAAGCAACTGCTCCTCCACATCAAAAGTTACAATCTGCTTGTCGTGGAGAGCTTAGAAAAGTGCCCTCATGATGACCGCCAGCGTCTGCTCCTGCAGGTGATTGGGGAATGCCAACGGGTTCGCGAAATCGCTGAACCCTTGAAAGAAGCCTACACGGAAGAGCCCTATTTGTACGATGACATTCTTTATCATCTCAAGTACGATCCACATGAAGAAAAGAGGTGGGAGACGGTGATATGTGAAGCGAAACTGAGGATCATCAAGGCTCACTTGGAAACGCGAGATTCTCAGGTCACAGAACTCGACGAGGAGCTTATGAACGCGCAACATGATTGGACGGAACGTAATGAGTCTTCGAGGGAACGGGAGAAGTCTTCGGCGCGTAAGAAAGCTCGTCGGGACTCTCCAATGTCTCGTGACGGTGCCGAGGAGAACAAAGAATCAAATGATGATTAAACGATTGCGAAACGACATACAAGGATTATGCCGTTGATGATCACGACGACGATTGTTGACGAAGATGACGCCTATGAGAACGACGATTACGAAAAGTTATGATGGGTTTCGCTAGAAAACAAGGGAATGGTAACGCCTGCGCTATGAGAAAATGGCTTATGAGACTGACGAGATATGATGCCCGCATTATGGTATTTTCCGTGTGATGTTATGGGCTTTTCCCGTGGTTTCAGTTGGTGGTATGGGAAAGCATCCTGAATGTCATGGAACGTGACAAAAGAGGCGAAGCGAAGCTGTAATCTTGCTAGAGAAACGAATGCTCTAAAAGCAGGGATATAGACGTGAAACAAACCTCAATATAATATCCAGAACCCAAAAGTCTAACCTGCAACCATACCCCAGTACAACGAACTCATCACTTCCCGAAAGTCACAGTAGCCATACTCGTCCAAGCATTACAACTCGACCAACTAATCAGCAACGTCTGCCCACTAGGATCCCAACTCGGATACGCATGTCCCTAACCTCGTCAGCACACATTCCCCTCCTCTCCCTCATCAAGTCTCCGTTCACTCACCGCATAATTAAAATTCCAATTCGGACTCCACTTCGTACACATGCTATTAACCGGGGGATTCCAGAACTGAACAGGCTCACTCCACGGCCCCGTCACCATCCCACTCGTCGAATAGCTCACGAAAAAAGCACTACTGATCCCATCGCTCTGAAACACCAACAAATACGTCCCATAGTAAACGTTCCAAAAGACATCGCCGGTGCCCGGGCCATGGCGGCTGCCGTCGTACGGATTGGTGTAGCTCCAGGTGAGGATGTTGGCGAGAGTGTTTGAGACGTGGGGTTGCGTTTTGGCCCAGCTACCGTCGGAGGGGTAGAAGTAACGGAATGTGGAGCGGTCTGTAGGGGATGCCGAGGGGGCGCGAGCGAGTTTAATGCCGGTGGAGGAGGTGGAGAGGAAGTAGATGTTGTTGTCTGAGGGCTCGCCTTTTTGGCTGAGGGATGTGTATGTTGCGAAGGAGCCGTAGAGGTTTTCGGTGGCCTGTGCAATCGTCAATCTCGTCTCCATATCCCGGAATTCTCGCCATAACGAGGGGAAAATGACGTGGGTCTTAATTGTGTGCAGTCGTTTGTGATGAGGAAATGCTTACGTAGAAGAAGCGCGGCACGATGCGATTAGCAGTGATTGTGTTTCCCGGCGCCAAGGCCAGAGAATGCGGCGATACTACGTCGATCTGTGCGACGGTATTGTAGATGATGGCGCCGGAGCTGAGGTTGTAGACGTTGTAGACGGCCATTGCGGACTTGCCGTTGGGCAGGGGTATCATGTTGCCTATACCGGTTTAGCAGGCAATTGTGGATAATGGCAATGGGGGCTTCACTGTTTGGCCAGACCGCGACGTTTGTATTTGGTGCAGTCGTCTCATTCCCTTGTGCGTTGAGACCTGTAGAAAGAAAGGTGCGGTAGCCAGTCTCTGGATGAACTTGGGAGCCAAAGTCGAATACTTTTGTGGGATTATTCTTCTTGTTCTATTTCGCCGTCAGCAAGCCGAAAGATTGCCCTATCCTCGGACTGTGCTTACGACGCCAAAGTAAGCAAAGCTATTGTGTACAAAAGAAGTGTAGTTTTGAAGGACATTCCCACCAGTGGTGAAACTGTCAGAAAAGGATATGATATTGTAACCATTGATGTAGCCTCCGCCACCGCCGTCACGGTATATCGAAGGATTAAATGAATCGTCGGAAATGGAATCAATGATTTCCACGCTGTTGATTTGAGGCGGTAATGTGCCTGTCGCCTTGCTTGGTTTTGGCTTGTGAGCTTTCCCTGTTTTGTTTTTACGATCGATGTTCACGTCCGGTGACGGTAGTGTTGCTGCTGCTGCGATGCTGGCTAATAGGCAAGCAGTCAGCGATAGACTTGAGAAGACGCGCATAGTCGATAGCAATCACAAACACCAATCACTTTCAATGTTCTTTACTGGGAAGCACGTGTTCAGAGAAGAAGTAGAGCTTTTTAAGGGTAGTCCTGGGGCTATATACACTCTTGTGACGATCGCCGAGAATGTCAAGACATCACCACGTACTCCCAGCCTGCTTTGCAAAAGACACGTGAAGCATTTGGCATACGCGTGGATAAGAATAAGATCCACAAGTGCCTGAATGGAATCGAGCAGGCGGTAGATGCGCCTATCGCCATCGGGAGTCGTCATTGAGATCGAAAGAATGTGCTCGTGCTAGCTCAGGGGTAGGGAAGTTGCATCTTATACGATGTTCAAGTACTTCACATGTTACCTACCCTCTTACTTGTGTGCTTGGGTCACAGTCAGTGGATGACAAGGGTGATTCGTGAAACCCTTGATCGTCTCCAAGGTTTAATCTCGGGTAGCGAGAGTGGGTTTCCATGAAGGATAATAAGCATAAGCTTTCCTAGGCGATATCCATGATCACGAGTATTCAGGGGTTTGGCTTCATAATGGAAGAGGTTTGAGCATTGATTGTGTTTCAGTCGTTCTCGATTGAAGTATTTTGTCATTGTTTCGTATTTAGAGGGGACCATGATCGGAGAAATTCGTACACCTGGCTGCGAGCATGCCTTGTCAGGGGCGCCAAGGAAAAACATGTGCTTTTTACCTCAGCAGTTGAATGACATTAATATAGCGTAAACGATGGAATCAAATGCAGTCGAAATTGTGGTAATGGGAATATGGATGAGAAAGGGAGGCGCAGAGTTCAGATGAAATTTCCCCTCTCGTCGTCGAATTGGTGCATGACTCGCGCATCGTCGATACTGTATTCCCTTATTTTGGCAAATTTGCCTTGTCCGAGGGAGTGACTGCAAAGCCACGCTACTTGAGTAGTTGATAGGCAGTACGAAGCTGATAAGGAGAAAGCTGATGAGCGCTGCTTACACCAAAGCAGTCTGATTTGCAAGCCTCTTTCAGCCGAAGAAGAACAAGCAGTTAAGGAGGATGTAATGCTGTTTGATGTGATGCTAGCTACATAGGGACTGATTTGATGGTACGTGATATTGTGGGTAGAGTTGAGGATAAGAGTAGGATAAAAAGAAGGAGGAGTGATAGAAGGACTCAGGGCTGGTTATGTGGGAAAAGAATGGCCTTGGTTACTGGTGATACCCCAAAATCTGTATTGCTATATGGGTTGGTTTAGTTTGCAAATACTTTATCTCGCGAACCCTTTCACGTTTGAGTCCATCACTTGAGCCTCTCAACTCTCAGCCATCTACGAGTGGCCTTCAATCTTCCTAGGCTCGTACAGCTCCTCGAGATGTTTGTTCTCCTCTTCGGTTAGTGTGACACCGCGTGCACCCAGTGCGTCATCCATGCGCTCCACAGAGCTGAACCCAACAATGGGACTGGCAACCTTGGGTGTGATCCATGCAAGCGCGAGCTGTGTCATGCTAAGTCCCTTCTTCTTTGCCATTTCTTCGACACGACCGACGATCTCTTTCATGTTGGGTGAGAATTCTTCATGGTTCTCGGAACGCTTGGTGGAGCCTGCTTGTGAAAGAGGACGAGAGAGACGGCCAGCGTGAAGAGGTCCCCACTGGATGTTCGTTAGTCATTGTCCGGTATATTAACAAAAGCAAGACCTACTGGGATCAAACCAACGCCGGTTGCATTGCAGTAGGCGTTCATTTCGCGCTCCTCCTCGCGGTAGATCAAGGAATAGTGGTTTTGCATAGAGACAAACTTGGTCCAGCCGTGCTTTTCAGCAGTCGATTGCATCATTGCGAACTGATAACAGTCAATACGGAGTTGTCATGTCCGCGAGCCATCTATAATCATACCTGCCATGCCCACATGCTAGAAGCACCGATATATCTAACCTTGCCGCTTTTAACGATATCGTGCAAAGCCTCCATAGTCTCCTCGATCGGAGTCTCTTTGTCGAAACGATGGATTTGTAGGAGATCGATATATTCAAGGTCGAGACGCTTCAAGCTGGCATCGACGGCGTTGAAGATGGCATTGCGGCTCAGACCACCCTTGTTTACGTAGTCTTTGGAGGTCTGCATTTTGGCTCCGTACTTGTTTGCGTTGATGGCTGGTGTCTCGCCGAGGGTGGCGAAGCACTTGGTGAGGATAACAATCTTTGCGCGAGGAATTTCGTACTTCTTGATTGCTTTGCCGATGATCTCCTCGGAGACACCGTTGCTGTAAATGTTTGCTGGGGAGGGGTTTTATGCGTTAGCTTATGCACTGGTGACATGTCTCTGCCTGGAAGTTAAGTTACCCGTATCCCAGGTGTTCAGTCCACGGTCATAAGCTGCCTTAAGCAGAGGCAAGCCCACGTCTTCGTGCTCAACCCTAGCAAGCGTTAGTTTGACCTCTGATATGGTTGTTCGGGAACATACCATGGCTGCCAGTCGGAGTGACCAAAAGACATAGCTCCTAGAATTGGACTGGAAGCAGGTTAGCGGAGAGAAACAATTTGGCAACGCGCAACACATACATAGAGACCTTGAGGCCTGACTTTCCAAGGCGGACATAGTCACACTTGGTCTCGCTAATGCTCTTAAGGACTGGGTCAGATTCGGACGACATGATTGATGTATGTGCGATGGTCTATTGCAGTTTTTTTGAGGTAGATAAACTATGAGCTCAGCAGAAGAGGGAAACAGGATGAAAGGTGTCAGCTTTTGGGATGATTTTATCTTCGAGGAGGGGCACAAGCGGGGTCACAAATGAGGAAGGTCAGTGCGGGGTGGCGAGGCTGACAGCGAGCAGTGCCGATCACGCCACTACAGTAGCATCATTGGAGTCAAGTCCAATGGTTTCAAGTACCGCACTTAACGTGGCGGAGTGTTCGCTCCGGAGGTGTTAGCATGAGTGAATGTGATAGATTCGGACGACTAAGCGAGACGAGACGAGACGACTATGTGACTGACTCCGTCTTATTTTTATCTCTAATTATATGCCGGCAAGTGAAGCCAGTGTATCTACAGAGAAACTTCTAATTGCTTCAATCATGCTATTTGAACCGGCATCCAGCGCACGTAACATGCTATGTGCCAGAAACTCCTCCATAACGCTACACAAATCGCTCGAAATCCACAAACATGATCCTACATTATCCTATCACAGCATATCCTTTTTGCTGCGACGTCCTAGCGTCGATGAGACCGTCGCGTATCTCTTGTTCGTCTGTCGCTGCTTTCTACAAGGGCAAGAACGTTAGCAATCACGACCTGAACTCATGTGAGAATGTTTTGCTTACCATACGACTCTTCACTCTCATAATACCCTGAACTTGCACTATACTCGCTCTTTTCATCCCTTCGCCTCCTGTTCTGATCGTTCTTACTCTTCCTCATTCCCAAGAGCGCACCTAGTCCAGCAAGCGCCGCGCCTGCACTCGCCCAGCCAAGGCCTCCACCTCCTCCACCTCCGCCGTTATTTCGCCCACCTTGGCGATTGGCATTCTCATATTGTCGCCTCTCGCTTCTGCTGCCGTGTCCTCTGTATTCTTCTTCGACCACCGTTCGCTTTCGGCGTCCATTTCGATTGCCTCCACCACCGAAAATGGTGTGCCATAATCCTCGGAAACATAGGAATAGGCAAAGAAGCATGAGTATGATGATTGCGATGAGGATTCCAACCACTATTCCCGCGATTGCTCCACCGCTCAGGCCAGTGCTTGCAGCCGTGCTGACGATGAGGGTAGCGTTCGATCCAGTTGCGACTGCGGGCTCAAAAGCAACGGTTGTGGTTGGAGAGACTGTGACGGTGTACATTGTGGATGTTGTGGCTCGTAAAGGTGGACTGTAGGTGCCAGAAGCTGATGTGTAACTGCTGATACCTCCGACAGCTGGCTTCCCGCATTGTCCTGAAACCACGCAATATTGGTCGGAAGCACAGCAAATGGGACCACATGAGGTCTGTCCAATGTTGGCATTACAGACCGCTGCGTCTGCAGTCTGGGTACTTGGCGGAGGTGCATACACCACTGTAGGTGTCGGGGTATGCGATTCTTCACATCCACATTCTTCTGTCGTTGTAGGTGTCGCAGGCACTATGTATGTACTGAATATAGCTGTTGTGTATTGTGTCGCTGTCACGCAGTAGGTTGTTGTATAGTATTGCCAATATCCGCCTTGTGTTTGCTGCGGAGCACCTGCCGCGACTCCTATCGATGCACATTGTGCTTGCGTCGCGGCGTCTGTGTAGCATGTTGCATAAGGACCACAACAGAGCCAGCTGTTCCACCCGCAGGGATTTGCATTACATTCTCCTCTTGGCATGAACAGTGGATCTGACCGCATAAACGGTGCTGACGTGATTTGTGCATCTGCGGGATGTGTCTGGGTTCGGTTGTAGGTTTTGAGGAAGTCGAGGTCGGATTGCAGTAAAGGTGTGCTTTGTGATGGATTTATGGCGGCGAGTGTGAGGAGAAATAGTGAGGACAGCATCGACCGCTGCATGACGGCGGCGAGCCGCTTCGTGGAATGATGTGAGAGTCTTGTCAGGAATGTATGTGAGATGGATTCGTATGTCGTAGATATAGGTTGGATTTGAGAGTCTCGTGTGGTCTTCCTTTGTGCGAATTGAACGAAATGTTTCACTTTCCTAGGAATGCTCCAGCAATTGTCGACGAGAATGAAAGAACTGAAAGATCAGACGGAGAAAAGTTGCGTCAGGGAGGATCCCGTCGTTGAAATGGCCGGCGGTTTGAAGTTCAAAAAGTCGAAGACCAGCCAGCCACCCCGCACACCAACCCCTCACCAAAGCGGATACCCCGCCACGCAGAAATCTTAATCCTGTAGCCTGTCAGTCCTGGTTCCCTCTTCGATGACGAATGTAATGCGTTTCAACTCTGAACAAATGCTGAATGGATCTGCGGAACTTTTCGAGACGAAAAAGATGATAGAACAAAGTGGTTGCAGACTCAAGCGAGCACTTTCTCGTCTTACCCCACTCCATTTAACTGTGGGGCTTGCAACGATCGGCAGCAACCGTTGCCATGGATCCCCCAACACGTAAATTGGCCTTTATGGTTCAAGCGCCTCACATCGAATGACAGTATCTGGAGCTGTGCATGGATAGATCAGCACTGGATCTCGCCATGATCGTGGAAGTAACAGAATTTGTGCAAAACTGACTGTAAGACGGTCAGTGGACAGTCTGGTGTACCGGCCGCTCTGTTATTCATTGTTACACGTCGGTTTCTCGGTCGAAAACGTCAAAGACTTCAAAACGTGGCCAGAGTTACGCACTTTAAGCTACGACTGCGACTTAAAGAAGTGGTTGAGCTTGCAACTTTGGACATCCAGCACGAAGGACGAGTGACATTCGAATTCAAATACTCCTCAGTAAGCTCCTTGGTTCACTCAACCAGATATCTGTATTTGATCAGTCTTTCCTTTCAGTTGCGAAAAAATCGTTCAAAGATAGTCTTTCGAGCTCGTTCATTTCTCTCCAGGGATGCTGCCGCGCCATTTTTACTAGATTCTGTATATTTCTGTCGTTCCTGCCTAGTGTGCCATTTTTCCTCCATTGCAGTCGTGATACCCAAGACATTTAAACATTCACATCCCATCACGTTTCAAAGCAGTGATGCCGCCCAAGGTATATCATGGCTACCGCCGTCGGGGAGGTAGTCAAATTTCAAACCGTTCCTCGTCAGGTGCACGTTCCGTTTCGAGTCGCATTTCCTCCGCACATGGTGGATCACCTCTGCCAAGTACGCCGCTTGCAGGACGACAAAGAGCACCTAACACTACAGCCCGAAGGATAAAAGCCAACGACTCTCGTTCACGATCGGTCCCCATCTCGGAGCTCAGTGCAATTCCCGAGAACAATCCTGGCCCGACCACAGATGCAGCAGATGAAGACGCAGACTTTCTACAAGAAATTGTGATGGCGGTGAATGTGCGAGAGAGAGGCACAGTCGGTTGCTCGTATTACGTGGCCCGCCAAGAGAAGCTATATTTGATGGACGACAGCAAGTTTGGCAATGCGGAAATGGTGGACAGTCGTAAGTGATACTTGAATATGCACTACTACACCACTAAATGAACGTGTAGTACGCCTGTTTATCAACCCCACAGTGGTTCTACTTTCTACACATGCCGACGACACTATCCTCAACTTACTGGAGCCGGACTCAAGAAATAGGGACGGAGAACGATTGAGCCGTTAGTCATAGAACCAATAAATATTCGCTTTATTGACACACTCAGACGATCCATTTGCCGATGCCTACCTCCTGGAACTACGTCCTACATCCGAGTTTGACTATAACGCTGCCAAGAGCAAGCTTGCAAGCTTGACGTTAGGCTTTGGCGGGGCTGCTCATACTTCGGTCATGCTTCCAGGAGATACGTATGACGAGGATGGCTTTGTTGATGATGGGGGGCCCCATGCCGGACTTCATGGACATATGTTACGCCTTTCAGGTTGCATCCCACTCGACAGCAGATTGACTGTAAGTGTGAAGACTGCAAGGACTTTCCAGACCCCTGACAGATTGCAAGATTGGCTGTGCAGGCGCCATTATCTCGTACCTTCAACGGAGGCGTGCTGCAAGGTTTCTGCCTGGGGATGTAGCCGCACAAGCGTTGTTTCGGATTACAGCTTTAGAAGCCTTCTCCTTGAAAGACACAATGTATGGAATGAGCAAAACTGCAATGGCCTTACTAACTGCTTGTTGCAGGTACATCAGTGCCAATTCATTGTACGCTCTACAAATACTCCAGTCCGAGAGTCATCCGAACGTTCACAATCAAGGTCCGACCAAGGGTTCCTCTGGCTCGAAAGAAGGTCTGTCAGTTTATGGACTGTTTCATCATCTAGCCAATACCCCGCAAGGCAAATACCTACTGCGACAACAATTCCTCCGCCCAAATGTGGACATTGATGTCATCAATCAACGACTCGACACTCTATCTACATTGCTCAGTCCGACGAATGCCTCACCATTCAGCGAAATTACCAAGGGCCTCGCATCTATTGTTAATGTACGAGTCTTGATGATCAAGATGAGAGCAGGAGTAGCGGGCGGATCAAGTAAAGCTGCCGGCTTAGCAAGGAATATCTGGCTTGGTCTACAGAAGGTTGAGAGATGTTATATGTTGAAGTGATCAAGCTAATGGGCCATTGGTGTAGTTTGCATACTACACTATTGGAATTCTTAGGCAGTTTGAGGAAGTCATTGGTGCCGAACATCTGGAAATATATGCCAAGGTCGACCTTCCTGCCACAGATCATAACCTTATACCTACTAACGCCGAATAGATCAAGGCTACTTTCGATCCATACAACCTTGGTCAAGTTGGCAGGCTCATCAGTGAAACGGTACAAACAAGCACACGCCACAATCTCGCAGCTTTACGCTAATACTAGGATAGGTCGACTTCGAACAATCCTCCGAACAGCATCGCATTGTCGTAAAACCTGGCATCGATGAGGAGCTCGATGAACGAAAGCGTCTCTACGATAGTATCAATGACCTCCTTACAGAAGTTGCCCGACAGATTGGCTTGTCAGTGCCAGAAGGCTTACCGACAGTGTTAAATGTCATCTTCTTTCCCCAGATCGGCTTCTTGATCGCAATGCAAATGGATCCAGATACGGGTCGGTCATTATGGGAAGGAAGTGAAGAAGATGTATGGGAAAGGATGTTCACCAGTGAGGCAATAGTCTACTACAAGAACGACAAGATGAAGGAGATGGATAATTATTTCGGGGATATTCACAGCGATATTTGTGGTAAGTCAGTCGGAGGTCCACAGTCGAACGTGCTGACGTGCCTCAGATAAGGAGATTGAAATCGTATATGATCTCGCACAGAGAGTGCTGGAGCACGAGACTCTGCTGGCTACCACTTCCGATATTTGTGGTGAACTGGACTGGTAGGCGTCTCATGTGCAGGCATTCCAATATCTTCTGACGGGCCGTGTAGGCTTTGTGCTCTGGCTCTTGGCGCAAAACAGTACAATCTTGCACGACCTCGCATGACCACCCAGAATGTCATCTCAATCAAGCAAGGACGGTTAGTATAATCCTATGTATACCTCTCAATCTGACTGATGCTCCGCAGACATCTTTTACAAGAACTTACCGTTCCCTCTTACGTCGCCAACGATACCCATCTTGAAGGTGACTCCGCCAGTGATCTTCCTTCGCCAGACAATTCATCGCCTATGAGCAACATTCCATCAACACCGACAACCACCCCTACCTCCTACCCCAGTATGCTCATCCTCACAGGCCCAAACTACTCCGGCAAATCAATCTACCTCAAACAAGTCGCCCTAATCGTCTACCTCGCCCACATCGGCTCCTTCATCCCCGCCGCCGCCGCCACAATCGGCCTAACCGATAACCTCCTCACCTGCCTCGCCACCCGCGAAACAGTCTCACATCCCCAAAGCGCCTTCATGACGGATCTCCAACAACTTAGCACGGCCCTCACCCTCGCCACATCACGTAGCCTCCTCCTCATCGACGAGTTCGGCAAGGGCACCGCCGCAGTCGACGGCGCCGGGCTCGCCTGTGGCGCCTTCGAACATCTCCTCAGCCTCCCCGCGGACCTCCGCCCAAAAGTCCTCGCAGCGACGCACTTCCACGAGATTTTCGAAAACGGCCATCTCACCCTCCGGCCCACGCTGGCCTTTGGCCACATGCAGGTCCTGGTCAACGACACGGCCAGCGATCCGGACGGGCAGATTACGTATCTGTATAATTTCAGGCAGGGACGGAGTATGGCGAGTTTCGGGACGATTTGTGCGGCGATGAATGGGGTGGATAGGGAGATTGTGAGGAGGGCGGAGGAGTTGGTGTTGCTTGCTGCGAGGGGAGAGGATTTGGTGATTGCTTGTGTGGGGATGGGTACAGAGGAGAGGGGTGAGTTGGAAGCGGCGGAAGGGGTTGCGAGGAGGTTGGTTGCGTGGGATGGTGGGGAGGGGAGTGATGTAAGGGAGGTGTTAGAGGGGATGCTTGAGGATAGGGAGGAGATGATGTTAGAGTGATGTGGGATTAAGCCTGACATGCATGGATATGGTGCTGAGAACTTTGCTTTTTGCTTCGGACCATTCGTTGGCTTTATCTGAAATGGAGCACCATTTTCAGTCATGCTCGTTCGCTTCTCAGTAGTCTCAGCCTCCTCATCACAACAACGATTTCGCGCTCTCTCATAACAAACCTTCCTGCCCTACGAATGAGATCCCGTTTAACAAACTACAACCGACCTGTGCCCACCCAAAGCGATTGTTTCCAAAGCGATCAGATCAGACGACAGCACATGCGCATAAATACCCCCGTATCCCAACATCATCAATGATTTGCAGGTCATCATCAAGGTGTTGCTGCATAAAAAGAGATACTACATAGACCGAGGGGTATTTCCCATCTAATATACAAAGAAGAAAGATTTGAGAAATATCATGGGCAATGAAGCAGCCCGGTCCCGTTGTCATGTCGCCTCCTGGCGTTTCGGTGTACTGTATTCCCGTCGTCGATCTTTCGGATTCGTTCATGGAGAAAACATGTGTAATGATGGCACCGGAATCCGAACAACCGCGTTGGTTGGCTTCAACGGCCGTTTCTTGACTTCAGAATATTCGTAACGCCCTCCTGCGCCAGAGATGAGGGTATCTCACCAGCGGACGGTGGCTGTTGTGCCTCACCTCACCTCACCTCATTGGATGGGATGGGATGGGATGCCTGCCTTATCCCGTCATTGAGACAGGTGTCGAATGAATGTATATGTTCCAGCAGTGCCCGTATTACCATGGAGCCTTGCTCGTGAAGATCATCCCCTCGTTTCGTGCTTTCGTGCTGTAACTTCCCACCGGGTATATCGTCGCCTAAATATCCATATCCAACCTAACCAAATATTCCCACAGTGTCTTCTTCTTCCGTGTTGTCAATGTCTTTTCTGTTGCTCGTTCTCACCTCGCTCTTCACCTCGAATTCATTCCTTGCCCCGTTCAACATATTGTTCAATCCCCGCTCTTCTTTCGCGTCATACCAAGTTGTCTGCCTGCCTGCCTGCCTGCCTGCCTGCCTGCCTACCTGCCTGTATAGCGAATAACCTACTTTGGCCCTCAAAATCACAATCCT
>Ga0115846_100900_pt1 | contig 14574 bp, 18 predicted proteins | sample InSIn5gowninarea_2_FD_83860 | JGI IMG/M metagenome (GOLD analysis project Ga0115846, IMG submission 83860)
TAGAAATGGAATCTTTCAAGTTGATACACCCAGCCGTCGCCGGCGCCAAGTCAATCTCCACATCCGTACTTGCAGTTGTAAGAACTTCCAAGACTACCAAAGACCTTGCTCGCACGCAATTGCTTGTGCAATTTATAACGGAGACGATCCCCTAGCTCTCTTTCACCATGGATACAATTTACAAGCTTAGCGCAACACTTATGCGAATACGATCTTTCCTATCGTTAAATTCCATAATTTAAAGCAAGATGCCTATATTCAAGCACCAAAAATTGTCAAGTTACGAGGTCGACCTCGTACAAAACGAATACGCAAATACAATTGGCACGTTGCAATCCGCCAATGCTTTCTATGTCAGAAGATTGGACATAATCGACGAACTTGCACCAATCAACCAGTCCGCCATGGGCGCGCTCAACGTACCCTTGATCGTCAAGCTGATGATGATAGCGAAAGCGACTATGACGAGGAGATCAATACAGAGTTTGCAGACCAAGCCGAGTGGCAAAATGATATTGATCAAGATGCTTACTTTCATGGTCTTACACATGAACAAAAAGCTCGTCTCGTTACACTTCGACGCAATCGTGCGATCACCAAATTATACGAAGACGAAGGGCATAGCTCAAGTGAAAGTGAAAGTGAGAGTGAGAGTGAGAGTGAAGATGAAGAAGAGATTGCATAAGAAAGGATGGAAGTACAACTCCGGAAACGAGAAGAACAAGAGGGCCAAGCACAGCAGCAGAGGGACAATTATGAGGAGTTTGATAGGGAGCTGCAGCGTGGTAGGGAGCGGCAGCGAGAGCAAGAAGCGGATCGTCAGAGGGAAGAGGAGGAGGACGAGCAACGGCGATTATGGGAAGAGTCTCAGAAGGAAGATGCGCAGGAAGAATCCTCTGATGAGGCAGATATTGCTGCAGATAAACACGAGGAATGGCGAATGAGGGTATCAAAAGGACGCGCGGTTGATCCGTCTAGCCTTCAAGTCGATAATAATGGCAAGTTTATTACCCCTGAAGTGCTCAATCTAACAGCTCGAGCTTTATTACGGAAGCTGGTTGCTCGAACTAAAGAAGGGGTTCTTTATCAGAAGAATGTCCCACCAAGAGGACCTTCAATAATCTCTACGATTTATGATCAACCTGAAGCCGAATCACTATCTCGCTATAGTATAGCAACGGCATCCCCAGAGCAATCTTGTTCGCAAAAACGACCTCGTTCTACCACAAATCCGACAGGCCTCCAACCAAAGCGTCGTCAAAAGGCCCCCTTAGCGCTAGAAACCTCTCTTCAAACGACGAGATCTACTAGACATATAGCGTTAGTAGCACCGATAGCTTCTATACGACGAAGTAAACGATCAAGGGTGGCTAGTTCCAAATGGCTAGAGGCGAATAATTAGATAGAATATTAGAGCTATGTTGGTATCTCACACCAAGGGGATACCTGCTAGCAGGCCAGATACAGTCCTCAGTATGCTTGCTGATTGCTGTAAAGTATGATCGATAATCTAGTCCTGACCTGGGCCTAGTACTCCTACTTATAGAACCCTCCCAGCTGGTGCCTGAAAGGGATGAAAGGACTGAAAGCATGCACTGGAACAAAGATGACCCCTTTTGTCCCACGTGACTGGTGCCTGCCGGAATATACCGGATCTACATCCCGACAAGCTAGAAGGTTAAATTGAATTTTTTTTATTCGGGCATATTAATTATAATGGCAGTCTTTATCAAATTAATATCATTTCTTGGAATTATCTTTAGTTACAAAAGACGACCTCAAATAGCCCTTAAAAGCTCAAAGGCTAATTGAGGCCCATGTGAAAATCGACCTCAAATAGCCTTTAAAAGCTCAAAGGCTAGTTGAGGTCCATATCAAATTCGACCTCAAATAGCCTTTAAGGGCTACTTGAGGTCGTGTTTTTGAGAAAGGGCTAGTTGGGGTCGATCCCCACATATTGGGGGTTAGTTGGGGTTCAAAAATTAATACTGGGGCTATTTGAGGTATTTGCCGTTGATTTAATGGTTGAATGAGATATCTATCTGGCGTTTTGAACATCGGATTGACGCAGCTGATCTTATTACTACTAACAAATTTAAAGGAAGGAGCCATCGGCATTCTAGAAAATTGGAAAGGAGTCTGCTGATAAGCATCTGCCTGGTCTTTTGAGGAGTCAGTGGAAGAAAAAGATACCAAATAGAGTCATTTTGACAAAAACTGGAAATATCAAAACTGAGAGGACTCGGGCTGAATTGTATGAGATTGTGAACGAGAGCGAATTTCCAAAAATTGAAACGATTTCAAACCCAGACTGGAACGAAAACGCACGTTCATCTTTGCACTTTGCCTTTGGCACTCTACAAACAACAGTTATTAACTATTCTCTGAATAACTACACACTCACTTAATCCTGTGTAAAGCAAAACTGTCCAATGAGACGGAATTTTTGGAAATGACTCGTAGGAAATATTCTAAGATATGGGCTTCTGTTATGAACAGACATATTATGAATAAAATCCCGTAAAGAATTACATGACTAATCTGGGAGGAGATTTTGTGATTTTGGAGGGGCTGCAGGCAGATGCATATGCGCAGCCAGCTAGCTTCAGTGCCTCTGTCATCGGATTGCTTCCGATTGCCCCACCACGCCAAACGTGTGCAGACAAACCTGCAGGCGTTTAACGTCCCCGACACTAAGCCTCTCTTGTTGGCCACACGAGGGCAGATGGGATCTATATATTTGAGAACCATCCGCAAAAGTGTGCATTTTTTTTTTCTCATTCTCTACTTTACAAATTTTCTATGAAAAGTACGACGTCACGAGCATAAGCTATCTATCATCGGATACGCAATGGATGAAGAACAAGAGTCAGTGCTAATGCAGGTGGATGATGGGGACGACCATAGTGATGCTGCGCATGACGGTGTTCCAACTACGGCTATAATAGCAGATGTTGACATGGGCGTACGAGATCTAATCGTGCGTTAAACCAAGCTCTGAAATCATTGATTGACATTCTTTAGGTCGACGATGCAGATTCAGCAGTTGGCATGAGCCCTAGGTAGGTGACAGATGTTTCCGTATAAGCCAGTGTTCTAATTAATGATAGATCCACGACTTCTGCTAGCTCTACCGTCTATGATTTTGTTGAGAAGAACAACCATACCTACCATAGATACAAAGAGGGAAGTAAGTAGCCAATGCGTGATATATTTTACGTTCTCATTCATGGATTCAACTGACTTTGCCTAAAGAGTACGTGTTACCTAATGACGAGGTGAGTTTTTAGTTTGTGAGAAGGTAGAACCGCTTGTTTAATTTTTCTATCCAGGGCGAGCAGAAGAGACTGGGTGAGTTGATAAGTACATGAGTACACACAGGGTTAATATTTTTGCAGATACACAACACGACTTATTTTTACACACCTTCAACTATGAGCTCCATCTTGCCCCTCTCGAGGGAAGAATACGCAATGCGCTAGACATTGGAACTGGGACAGGGATTTGGGCAACACAATTTGGTACGTCAAGGCTTTCTATAGAGATTATTACTAAATGGCACCCCAGCGCAGCTATACCCTTCCGCCAATGTCATCGGGATTGATCTCAGTCCAATGCAGCCGCTCTAGTAAGTGTTCTCTATCTATGCTTGATATTTCTTAACTAATTTGTCATTCTATAGCGCTCCAAGGAATTGCCAGTTTGAAATCAGCGATGTAGAAGACGATTGGATGTATACGGAGACCTTTGAATATATCCACGGGCGCATGCTATATCCTTGGTCCGGAAACTTTGAGTCTGTCGTCCAAAAGTGTTATGCCAATCTGACTCCTGGTGGCTATTTTGAACTTCAAGATAGTCTCCTAATCGCTTGCATCGACGAGTCATGGAATGGAAAAGCTATTCAGCGATGGGCGAACTTGCTACTTGAAGGAGCGAAGAAGCTCGGAATCGATTGGGAGAAGGTGGAAAAATACCCACAGTGGATAAGCGCTGCAGGATTTAAAGACATCAAGGAAGTGGAAGGGGCTTGGCCAACTAACTCTTGGCCAAAATCTGGCTTTCAGAAGCACCTTGGACGATCTGCAAACGAAATTTTAAAACAAGGTTTGCACGGAATGAGTGTCGAGATCTTTACAGCTGCTCATGGGTGGACGGAAGAAGAGGTGGATTCACTGCTCGAGGACGTCAAGGAGAATCTCGACGATCGAAACATCCATTGTTACGTGCCGATGTAGGGTCGATTCTTTAACGATACTAGATACTTTACTGATGTTCAAACAGACGTGTTGTTTATGGTCGAAAGCCTGAGCAGAAGTAGAACGTCGACTTGGACAGGATATGATAAGATCTGTATTCGAGATCTTAGAGTATGCATTGGATTAGAGGACGAAGATTTATCCAAATACCTTATGAGAAACGGTTATTGACCCCCTGTTGTTTGTGACCCATATCCGATGACATTGATGACATTGTCTGGACGCTGATGACCCTGACTGTTGACAACCATGATGACTGATGACATTGGAAACCACTATTCACGGATTTATATCTCCTTACAGTACGGTACAGTACTGTCTTTCTTGACACTCTTTAAGGATAATTAACTGCTAGATCGTTTGTGACAAGTTTGGCATACCATACCTTAATCATGTCTACAAATCGCATTATCCAGAGGACCTCATCGTCAGCTCCACAGCTTCCACCATGTCCGGGACCACCCCCGACAAGACCTCTGCCACCTCTACCTAAGTGATTGGGTGGGCATAAATCTTTACCACTGAAGGATAATGCAGGTATGTCAGTCTGGAAAGTGTCATTTTATTTTCTCACAGTACTAAGTTAATCAACTTGGTTAGAATAGCATCGAAACTGCATCATGAGGTAGGAAGCGCATTCGGGGGCAAAGGATGGCCATAGTGGTGTACAGCGGATGATGAGATGGCAGTGGGGTTTATCAGTTTCGAGTACATCTTGATCTTCATGTTAAATTACATGAAAAGTCTTCAAAATCCAATTTGTGCGACATTAGTTCTTCCACACGTATATCTAATATAACGACTTAAATTCTGCTTTACAGGCTTCGAGTTTCAACCATAACTTACTCTCTTTTGTATCTTTACAGTATGGTTAGATGTGTATTGTATGATACCTTGAAAGAGTGCTGTCCCTCATTACTGTGCTGTATCCCAGAGGAGAATCCGCTCAGATGTATCTATTCACAATGAGAGCCTTCAAAATATCGACCAGGATGACCTGGGCTGTTGTCAAGTGGCTGGAAAGGTTCATTCACTTACTGCCAGATGAAACCTTGGTCTCATTAATGGCATTCATCCACTGTAGGAGCTCTCTAAACGGTACTAGTGCTGAAGTGTAATAGAGTGAATCGGGTTTCGAGTCTAAGTTACCTCTAGCTTCTAGATATATTAATTATATACCTAACTTATGTCTCATCATGGTGCTGACATTCCCACTCTCTTTTTTATTTCATGGCAAGTTATATTCCTTCCAGGCGAAATCACATTTTACGGAGGATCAAGTCAATCAACTTCGGGCTCCCTTCTACTCGTACCTCTGTCAAATGTCTCACGCCTTATAAATGACGATGGAAGATTCAAAATCTAATAAATGTGTCTGCTAGGCGCCCTCTTCACGTTCATATAGAAGTACTTTGCAGTACAATATAATCTTAAATCAAATTCACTCTAAAATTAAGACAGGATTGGCGCATACCCTTACCAGCTTTAGATCACTGCATTCTACTCGCTGATGACATTATGTTCGTTTCCGGCCTTTGTCGTCTGCAGCCGCTCTAAAGCTTCCTCAGTACGAGCAATGTGATCGGCTGCTACACAAAGAGCCCCAGAGTGCTGTTCCCTCATATTCTGCATTTTCATTTGTAATTGTCCTATCACCATGAGAAGATGCTCGATTTGGCTCTCCTGACCCACTGTTTCTCCAACACCGGATTGAGGTCGAGAATTTAAATACTGCAATAATCTCAAGTAAGCCGCACGGCATTCACTATGCTTGATTTGTTCATCAAGCAAGGCTAGCTGGTACATCTCGCGAAATTGCGATTCGCTCTGAATAAGCGTAGCGTAATTGTCAATTGTGGTCTTCATCTCAATGATTTCATTTTCCATGGATGACAACCGTTTGTTTGCAATACGGTACTTTACATAGACATAGTCTGACTCCTCGTAGCTCTCTCGGCCGTCCGAATTGATTGAGGTAGGGGGAGATGACGGGCCGACCTCGATTGACCCACCATCGTAATAGTTTGGAGAAGACATATTTCTTAATTGAAGGGCTGTAGAAATGCGGAATATGTCTCTTGTTGGAGATTATATCTCCAGCTGAGAAGTCGTACAATAGTAGAATTCGTCTAAACCACTTGCCCTCTAAAAATAGGATAGCACTGCCCCTCTGAAATTAGAACCTAGTGTCTCTGAGTTGGCTGACAGACTTCCAGAAGTGAACTATTAGAAGTGATAGCTTCCTTGGAAATCATGGCAGAAATAGAAAACTATTCTCTGTCTTGGCCTACACAACCTCGAAGACCGTTGTCAGGTATGTCTGAGCTTTCATCTCAAAGTAACTCTCACACCATGTACGAAGAAACGCCTATGGTCGCCCGTCGGGTTTTCAGATGTCTTGATTGCGATCAATATGTTGTTTTCCCTTCAAATTTGCCAGTTGTGGCTTCAACCTGTAGCAGCATACCGACTTTAGACATGCCATGCTTCGAGACCATCAATAAGTCGGATCTCTCACATTCGTCCTTTCCTTATGATTTCAACTCCCTTCAACCCCCCTCTTCAGATTCCTCGAACCTTGTAAAATCAGTTTTCTCATTGTCTCATTTTCCAAACTCACCTTCCTTTTCCTCAACGGATGTCTCTCTTATACCATTTCCTCAAGTTGCAGAGTCATCTATAACAAGTCAACTTTTCGATTCATATGATACATCCAGCTATCAATACAGAATGGAGACTGATCACAGTAATGAAGTGGCAGTACTGCGTTCGGAAGTTGAACGGCTCAAAGACGTGGTTCAGACACTTCAACAAAGGTACACCACAGGCCTCTTCTTTCCCGATCGTATTTACTAATCTAATCAAAATAGCCACTTAGATGATAATATCCCGAACTCGAGTGTTCGCTCACTTACACAATATTGTGAGAACATGGAAACAATAGCTTGCACTGATACTCTTCGAGATGAGGTTCTTAGTATGTCTGCTCAACTTGAGAAGGCTACAGGTGAGAGAGACAATCTAGAAACAAGACTACGTGGGATTGAGGATTACCTTCCCTCATTGGTTTCGTGGGCGGTGGAGACGACGCAGGCATTAGATCGACTGAAGGAATCTCACAAAATTAAAAAGTCAAACAAGCGATTGACAAAGGCAGGTTAGTTAGACATAATATTTGATTGAATACCTTTGCATAAATAACGGTGTGACAAACTTTGCATTCAGAAATTTGATCTCTTCTGCTCCATGATCATGTACGAACCACTTGATATTGTAAGCACAGTAGTCCGTATGAAGGACAAACGGCCCAATTAAGATCTTGCTTGTAAGTTGCTATGAAATATCTCAAAAAAAACCTTCTGGAACTCCTGAATCCCCTATAGATTCACCTAAAGCTGCCAATATCTTCATTTTCTGCTGCTGCATTTGTAACTGCAACTCAAGGAGCTCCTGGCGGAGATTCTGGTTCTCTACCTTCAAAGAAATAACTTCTCGTTTCAGCCGATTGGCACTACTCCTTTCAACACGTCTATCTATGATCGGCGTACCAGTCTGCGCCTTGAAAACGTTTGCTGTTTCTGTTCGCCGCCTGTAATCTCTTGGAGGATCGAGGGTCATTGTAGTTTAAGGTACAATATGCATTGCAAGTGGATTTAACCAGAAATCGAATCCGTATATTTAAGTTTCTATTCCTGTGTATATCTTCTATTTTTGGATATCTCGACCATATGTCATCAGATGTTTTCTTTCTGCCAATTCAGAATGTCAGCCATTCAAACTAAAAATATCGATTTGGTTTATATTAATTGAATACTGAACTCAAATGCATATAAACCAGTTGCATTTCTTTCGTAGGGAGACAGGTTACAGTACTCCGCAGATATATCAATCATGAGAAGCGAACAGCATACCCTCTGGTTAGAGCCCTATCTTCGAGACAAGGAGGTAGCTCTGCAAAAAACGCCACGCCTTGGTGAGATCCTAAGTCAGACACATGGCGAGCCGAGCTTGATACTCTTCGTCGGAAAGTCCTTCAAGAGCAAAGCCTTGCGTTACCTGGCGACTCCTTTAAGGTCCAAACGAAATGGCCGGCATTGTGGAGAGATTCATCTCCGCCTAGATGCGGGTGCTCAAAGCATACAAAGCCGCAGACCTCTGCTATTTGCGGATGGACCGATTCCCAACATTGAGAACAATGTAAAAGACATTGAAAAATGCTCAGATCTTGAACCCGTCAGCCAGAACCTCCAATGGGCTGGAGATGATCTCAACATCACTCTTTCAAATATTTACGCCAATCTATTAAGCCCCTTCACAGACATTGTCTGTCTCTTTCTATCTGATTTTTGTGGTTTGGCCAGCATCGCAGATTTTATAGCGCTGTGGCTCAACAGCTTTAGAAACCGCTCTCTTCCACCCGTTTGTTACCCAAGGTTGCTTATAGTCGTTGAGGATTCCAATACTACTAAGTCTGACAAGTGTTGGGAAAGTCGCTGGAAGACAAAGTTTACTCGTTTATTACGGAGAAAGACAACGAGACCAATTAATGAAGCATTCTCCTATGTTGGTATCCATCATCTCTTCACAAATGATCAGATCCGCGAGGAGTTCTGCTACTTACCCCTTAAAGATCGATTGCTCAATGAATCAGACGCAATTCGATTTTCCAGAATCGAGCAACGATTGCACTTCGTAGGGAAACATTTCAACGCATTTTTCGATTATGCTTATAATCATTTCATTCAAAATACTGGGAACCATTTCAATTTTATCAAGGCTTCTCGGTTGTCAAACCCAGTATCCCCTCATTTCAAACGACATCTTCTTAATTTTATGAAGCAATTCCAGAGTGTAGAAGAGATTAATGAATTCGCAGTACCAGTAGTTGCTTCTTGTATATTGCTCGATAGCTTTCCTCCAGGAATGCATGGTGAGTTCAAGTAGTATTACTGATGAAGCTCTGACCTAACAACTTGAATAGGTTTTGATCCGGTTGATGTTTTCCAAACTCTCTATCAGACGTCGTGGAGAAAAGCCATAGAAGTATTCTCACGGGCAACAAGAACCGCTATTTCCCCCATAGAGAGCGTAGTCGGCGAGCTGTTCCTTACAATGTTCGTGAACAGTTGCCAAGACTTTAAACAATCACACAGGCATACCATTCTGTCATTTAAAGATACCTGGAAGAATATTCATAGCGATTCCACCTGTTTAATGTGTCTATGCAGAAGGCCAGAGTATGGTCTACCATGTGGACATTCCTTCTGTGGAATTGATATTCAACGTTTTGGCACAGTCTTAGATACAGATCCTCACAAGTTCACTGTCCAGTCCTGTTTTCTTTGCTCCCAAGATACCAAAGGGGCACAGTTTGGATTCAAACCTAAGACAAAAGGAGTGAACGTACTTGGAATAGATGGTGGTGGTGTTCGCGGAGTAATCCCATTGCAGGCTTTGTTGCTGTTGGAGCAGAAACTCAAGCCGTACTTGCCTGAATTCCCTGTTCAAGACCTTTTTGACGTCGCTTTTGGAACCAGCTCCGGTAAGTTATTACTCTTTGCTATTATCGTCTACTAAGTGTCTCAGGCGGGCTCATCATTATGGCTATGTTCTTAAACGGTTTGCCAGTGACAGAATGTGTGAAGGTTTTTGAGAACCTTTCTCACAAAGCATTCGATCGTGGATTTGTATCTTCAAATTCAATTTTCTCCCGTCTGAGGGAACTGCTCATATCCTACTTCGCAGATTCTCTATACTCAGCTCATAACCTTGAAGAAGGGCTTCGCACGCAGTTTGGAGAGGACATATCGCTGATGGACCACTCTGCTGCAACATCCAAAGGTGCTAAGGTTGGAATCACAGTAACTGGAGTCCCTAATGCGGAACTGGTCTTTACTAATTATAATGGGGTCGGTTCACGACTGTTGGGGTCTGGTAAGTATGCTCATGCATCATAAGACCTGGCTAATTCTGTTAAGGATACCGCCATGTGCTTTCAGACGACAGTTCTAATCGAGTTCGCGTATGGGAAGCGTGAGTGCCTCAAAGTCTCTGCGCATTTGAAGGAACTGACAAGATTTGTAGGGCCAGGTGCACTTCCGCCGCGCCATGGTATGATATGTAGCCACCAATATGCTAAATCAGATACTAATATATTCACAGGTACTTCAGGCCACACCACATTGAAGGTGTCGGTACTTTTCAAGACGGTGGGTTATGGAGGAATAACCCCATTGACATTGCTATCTCCGAGGCGCGTGCCTTATGGCCTACAATTGTCGAACCAGATGTAGTTCTTTCTTTAGGAACGGGATACCAGGTCGATGAAGATGCCATTATGAATGGCCTATCCCCCACTGAGACATCACCTCTAATTAGTTCTCCGGCAATCTCTACTGATTTGGGCCGTGCGGAAATAGCAATGGCTACGGCCCTCCAGGACGTACAGCAGCCTCGGGGACTCTGGCGCAGCGGCTTCATCACAAGATGCTTAGAATCTTTCTTGAGCACAATGGATGGCCAGAAGTTTTACGATCTCCCTAACCAATGGAACCGCGCAGCCGGTGAGATCGAGAATCGATATTATCGTCTCAATACACAACTCCAAGGAAAGACACCTGCTTTAGACGATGTCAGCACCATGAAACCTCTCAAATCCGAGACAAGGAAACAACACACAAAGAGCAAATCTTTAAATGAACTTGCAGAATGTCTTATCTCTTCTTTATTTTACTTTGAGCTGACCTCAAGGCCGATTAGAAACAGGAGCCACATCAGTTGCCAGGGTCAGATCTTATGTATCGTAGGTCCAGGTCACAAAGGAAACAGCAAACTTCACAGGCTTCTCAATAGTCTGACTGAGGACGGATCAAAGTTTTACGTTGCACATCGTCCTCTATCAGGTCCCATTAATAGCTCTGCAAATATTGATCCAGCCACCAAACTCTTTCGAGTCAAAGTAGAGCTGAGAGTTCGAGATCTTGACAGTTTAATTCCAATCTCTCTTCGTATTGGTAATAACAAGCGCTCTATAAGCGAGGGTCGAAATATAAGCGCATCACCATTCACAGTCAACGGACTGCTAGAAGCACAAGGGTGGAATAATCCTTTTGGCCGTGCAGATCACGGACCTACTGAACCGGATGATCTCACCAGACTCACACGTGAATGTAAAGAAGCATCAAAGGCTACTAAAAGACAATTCCACGGTCAAAATAATAGCACGCCCAAGAGACGACGGTCCTGATCTGTCATCTGACCTTGGAGAAAGAGACTTATGGCGTAAAACGGTCGGTTAATAGAATTTCACTTTCGCATGGTAGGCTCTTTTGTTTGAGCATTATGCCTTTGCTCCTTATTTATCATTTTTCTTCTTTAATTTCACAATTCTTTTGTCTTAAAACTTCCCTCATGAAAACGTATCTCGGCGAACCTCTGATACAAATGAGCTTCCCGAATACGTGGCTAAAAGTATCTGATTAAGTTTCGCATACATATTGCGGCTATTGATAGAGCACATGGCTAAGGAATTCTCTGATAGCTCCGGCATCAAGTTCAAAGCATCACAGTCTTCAAAGCCTAAGAATAGTTCTAGGATACACAATAGTCCACTCTGGCTAAGCTCTTAGGCCTATTACTAGTTCGACATAGCTAGCTGCCATACTACAATCCAAAAACATTCCGTATTTAGTGTTTTGCGGACTGAACCTAGCCTATGACTAGTTCTTGTTGTCCCTTGAGTTGTGAACAACCACTTTTTTCTTCCTTAGTTGAGCACTATCGGCCGGCTGGTTATGACGGAAGTGGACACGGCGGTTGTCTCGTATATCTGGGTCCAAGCTTGGTGTGGTGGAGGGGTCATCGTGATGCTTTGTCGAAGATGTCTTAGATTTTACTATTTGAATTTTCGATGATGTCTGACTGCTTGTAGCAAAGTGTTTGAACCCAGGTAGCGTAAATTTAAGTAGCTTCTTTAGCTCGTGGTTTCCGTTGGGCGGTAACAGATAGCGTGATAGTTGCTTAGGGAGACGTTGTGGCTTTTTATCTATCAATACCCCATCAGCATCAATTGGCATCAATAGAACTACTTTGTCGAGTCTTTGAGATTCTTCGCTGGGATAAGCTAAGACAAATAGTTTCATCCAATGGCTGAAACCAAGTGGTGTCAATGCTGGAATTGTCGGTGCTTTCGTAAGATCTTCGTCTTGCACTAAGTAATACTGGCAGCCAAGATATCTATAGATCCAAGATATATGACCATGAGACAAGACTTGGAATATTGCTACGAGCCTTGTAAGTAGATAGCTTTTGATATTTGCATGCATTTCTCACTTTTCAAAGGGAATTTTTCATTCTCCAACTTATAGTTTGTATAAAAATCTGCCATTTTTGCAGGCGGAATGGCTAGAGTCTTCTGGGGAGCGTACATGTTGTTCTAATTTATAATTAGTCTTTGGACATCAACAGTGTCTCACTCTTCTTTCCGAGACCTTAACTTACAACATGATTTGCAATTCCTCTGGTAAACTGCCCGAATCTCTCCGTTGGGAAATTTCCATCAAAAAGAGGTCCCCATATTTTATCAACTGTAGAGAGCTCCGGATTGTCGTTAGGATATGAGGTGATGGTTTCCTGCGGCGCATCAGCTGGCTCGCCTCTCAGAAATCCCGGATCATTGTAGGCCATTGCGTTGAGGAGAGTGCAAAACGAGAATAGTCAGATGTATTTATCGGCGTCGCAAATAGATGTATTTCTGTTGTCGCCAGCCACCATCAACAAGCATGTACCAAAGTCCGAAACGAATCATCGAGTGTAGATGCTGCTATGAGGCTCTGCGGGATTTGTGCACTTGGTTGGGAAGTTCATTCTGCAAGTGCTTGCATAGCCGAACACAGCATCAGTTATGTTCAAATAACGCAGTGGAACATGAATGACATGAGGCTGTAGCAGGCAGCCATAGCAAGGCCGAGTTTCCACGTCAGTATTTCGATGACAAATCTGGTCAGTGGCGAGGCTGATCGGCTGACATCAAACTGAAATATTCCGGTTAGAGTGACCATAATACAGTACGGATAACGCGAAATTCTTCAGTGATCTAAAGCACGTCATGGTTGAGAGGCTGATTTACGATTTGAGAGCCACTGGGGGTAATATGCTGATCGTTAAACATGGTTTATTGTTGCATATCGCAGGGCTGATTTGTTCCCAGACTGTTTAGTGGACATTATAATATCACTATCTTTTGAATAGTGATTTGATAATTAAAACTAAATGATTTGCTATTATATCTACTTGCCCTTTTAGGTTCCTTGTACACAAGCTTGACCGGAGATCAGGGAAGAATTTCGCCCGAAATAATGTCCTGGCGTTCCTGGCTTGCAAGCATTCCTCACCGAGTTGGGCGGCCAGGGCCAACGGGCCTCAGATTCGACAATACATAGCAGCTTTGGCAAAGAGGCTCTGCTCACCCATGTCGTCAACCAGCTGACCACCTATTGCTGCCTCCATGTAGCCGCATGCGTTCAATACCACGGTTGGGCGTAGCGGTTGACACCAGGGCATGTCACATCAAATTCTCGAATCACTCTCCCACCGTCCATTTCTAAACCTGCCTGTTTCGAGTAGCTACTCGAAGAAGGAGGAAGTCATCTTATCATGATATTTAGTCCGCCATATCTCTTTCCATCATTCGTTTATAGTTTGGCTCCTCACTAATCTATAGGCTCCGCTCTGCTTCGCCTGTTGCTTCAATAGTTTCCATACGTCGTCTAGCCGCAACTTCGAATTTTCTAAGTGTCACCTCAGATTCGTCGTTCTCAAGTACACGTTTAGGTGCTGAGGTACCAAGCACGAACCTAAACGTAAAAAACATTTCTAGACTCGGCAAAGGAGGACCCAAGCTGTATTCAAGATAGACGCTATCTAATGCGGGAGGGGTGCTGAGAAAAGTTTTGATTTTGTAGCCATCTGCCCAGGATCGACCAGTCTTAGGATCGATGAAGCGTGTCTCCCACCGATACAATCTTATATCAGTAACCTCTGGTACATATTAGTCTGTGTTGTAAAGTTATGAATGAACAAGTTCAACCTTTCCCACAATTTCTCAATAAAGCGGTGCAAATCATATCCGTCAAATTTCTCAATGTTGGGGCCCGGTACAAATTTCCTGCCGCCAAATGAAACGGAATCAGGCGTAGATTGAACTGGGAATTCAGCACCTGCTCTTCACCTCTTTCCTCAAAAGCTGACCGAGTCCAACGGCTTGTACAGGCATTGGGCCGAGAAAGTTTGTACATGTCCCTTCAACTCTATGATA
>Ga0115846_100902_pt1 | contig 14537 bp, 22 predicted proteins | sample InSIn5gowninarea_2_FD_83860 | JGI IMG/M metagenome (GOLD analysis project Ga0115846, IMG submission 83860)
TGTGGAAGAGGGAGGGTGGAATGGATCTAGCTGATACTAAAGTACTTTATGAAAATAGACAAACTCAACGCACTCACACCACCACACCCACTCCCAGACAGTAAGTAGACCAGCTACGCCCTTCTTACACCCTCCACCCCCACCACTCCTCCCTCTTCCACCACAACACAACACCTCATCTCTTACACCCACTCCATCTCCTCACACTCCGCCATCTCCCTCCAAATCTGGCAATCAACCGCCCACTGCTCAACACCCACCAACTCGCCCACTCTCTCCCTCAACCCCTCCGCATACCACGCCCAATCCTGCGCCTCCTCCTGCGCCTCAACCTCTCTCGAATGCGCCTGATTCGCATATTCGTTGCAGGCGGCCCGTAGACGTAGTGCTGCTGGATGTTCTCTCTTGCGCTCGCTGCGGAGTTGTTGTCTGAGGTGGGTGAGTTGCGTTAGTGCTGAGTCCCCTTCCGAGGTTGAGGAGGAGGTAGAGCAGGAGGAGGAGGTGGAGGAGGTAAGCGACGACGGACTGCGCTGGTGGTGATGTTGATTCTGCATCGATCCTTCACTCAATGCTGTCACCTCACCACGCCCATTGTCGTAACCCTCATATTCGCGTAATTGCGCACTTAACACATCAACCTGCCCTCTCAACAGCTCAATCACAGGATCCTTCTCCTCCGCAACGGAAGTCAACGCACTGACCTGCAAGAGCTGGGACTGGTAGCTTGCGAGGACGTGCGACGTCACTGCGCGTGCTTGCGGTAGGGTGGTCAAAGAGGTTGCGAAGAGGGCGATGTCGTCTATGCAGGTTGGACAGAGACAGATTGTGTTGGGGGTGGCGTCGTGGGTTGGGTGTGGTGGCATTGTGTGATCGGCTATTCTGTGTTGTTTTGTATGGTGATTTGATTCGGATGTTGGTGGTAGAAGACGGTAGGGAGTTCAGGACCAGCTTAAGTGAGATCAAGCAAGAAGACTGATATTGTGTAAACAAGTTTCGCTGAAATTCAAGAACAGGAACAAAACCAAATCGTACACCAGCATCACCAGCCGGCCAGCTGCATCTGATATAGACTGCCTGCATACATGCACAATGCCTTTGTCCTGCACATCACGTCTACACGATAGCCACAACAACGAACGTCAATAAAGAAATGCGACTCTTCTTCCATCTTCGGGCATAGAGGACAAAGAGAATGTGTCACGGTACAAGCTAGCGTATAGCGTCATGAAGATCGAACTGGAAGAGGTAAAGAAGAAGAAGAAGAAGAAGAGACATTGAAAATCGCTATATACAGTTCGCTTTATATGCCAGACTCTCTGCGCCTTTGATTTTCCCGCTACACATACATGGTCGAGTATGCAGAGTTCACAACATATAGACAAAGAAACCACCCATTTATTTTCAAGCAACTACCACCCATCATCCATCTCATCCACCCCACCGCCCAGCCTAATCATGATCAAAGAACGGAAACTCCCCCCCCGGACAATCACCACTACTCACATCCCCCTCTTCCAGAACCCACTCCCACCCCCCTTCCTCCCACTCCCACTCATAACCTTCGTACCCCTATCCCTCATAATAGTCGGACTGGGCGCAGCATCCACTCCATCATCAAAGTTGTTATACATCTTCATCATCGGATCCTTTCTGCTTCGATCCAACTCGCTCAAATCAATGGGTCTACTCGGTTGCGTCGCCATGAAATCAGGAGGAGTTGTGCTGTCATTGGTGACGGCGTTGGGGGTGGAGTAGAAGGCTGAGGTTGAGAGGACGTTACTGGGACCTGGAGAGTGCGAACGACCGTTGGGTAACATGCGTGCGGTCGAAGATGGAGTGGTGGAGGTGCGGTTGGCTTTCCGGGGGGGTGGGGAGGAGGCGTTGCGGTTGGCGATGTTTACGGCGTCGTAGCGCCGAGCCGCGGATGTGACGCTGTTGCGAGCAGTGACTTTTGAGGGTAGGGAGCTCGAAGGCCCGGAATGGTAGTTTGGTGGATCTGTAGATTGTAGGAAATCAATCAGGCTTTGACTTTCAGATTTGCGAGTTTGTTGTTGGCGACGGTTACTGCCGGGAAGAGCTGTTAAATTGTCTGAATCCGAATCTGAGTCTGCTTCGTCGCTGCTTGGTAGTGCGTATGGATCACGGGCTCGTGGACGAGTTCGTGCAGTTGCTGGTGATTGTGGTTCTCGTGCTTGTGTGGCTGCGGAGTTTGGCTTTTGATAAGATCTGGGATTATTGACGGTGTTATTGACTAATGCGGTAGAAGACGTGACTGAACCACTATGTGATTGCGTCAATACCGATCCATTGCGGCCGCCTGTCGAGATGCTAGTTGGTGTATTCTCTGTCGATGATGTATGACCGTGTCCTGAAGTTGCGCCAGGAGGACCTTCGCGGAGGAAGTCGACCAAGTCATCTGTGCCACGATCGCGAATCACAGCATCTCTAGGCTCGAGAGTTGACTGTCTCTTATTTCTCAAAGCCATAGGAGACTTGGGACCACTTCTCGACGCTGACTCGCGTGGCAAATTTGGCAATGGCTTCGAGGCAGACGATGGAGGTGTGGTCATCGACGTTGCTGTACTATGAACACCATTCGATCTGGTAGGCACGGAGATGGGAAGGATTCTTGTCTGGTCCTCTGTTGGTGCCGTTGACCGAATGAAATCAGCAAAGTCACGAATCGAGCCCTCCTCGTACTTCGGCTCTCTAGCGATCAGGCTCGACTTTCTCCTACCGCCAACAGCACTTTTACCAGAAGGTGTAGATCTTGGAATTACATTCCTGGGAATCTTAAGCGGTTTTTTTATAATTGGAGGGCTGGACTTTGGTTCCCTGAGTGTCTCGCGCGAACGGGGTGGTGTAATGGAGCGGGCATGGAACTCTTGGGCGATACTTGCCACGCCTAGCGCAGGAGCTGGTGAGTACTCGCTGTCGCCGGGTGACAACGTGAATGCACTGTTGGGAGAGGCAACAGCGAAACTACCTTGTCTGTCCTGGCCTAGAATGGCAAGACTTGCGCTTAGCTTTCTGTCTGCACTCATTTGCGGTCTTGAGTCATCCATAGAAGCTTTGTTACTTGATGTGGAGAACTTTCTTGCAGGAGGCTCACTTTGTTGATCGCTGTCCAGCGCGGTTGTTGAGGCTGTATTCGGTCTGCTTCGTCCCGCCTGTTCTGCAGCACGCGCCTGTGCAGCGAAAGCATTCTCACTGGGCATGAATGTTGGCTGCAATAAAACACGATCTGCGACATTTGCAGCCCAGACTGGACTGGTTGGCGCAGTCGTGTCGTTCAGATGTGGGTGCTGTTCAGGTGATGAAGAACTGTACGAATTCTCTCGATCTATTCCGTCTTTCGGTGCGCGTACTTCGGCTGCCCTGCCTATGGGAGTAAGTCCTGCGGCTGCTGCAATCTCTGGAGGATAATTGTTGCCATCAAAAGCAGGATGTGAGTGAAGGGAGCTCCGATTGGTAAGCGGAAAGAGCGCAGTATTGCTGTTGCTGTCGGAGTATTCTGCAATCTGCGAGCGTTCTTCAGAAATATGACTCAACGCTGGACGACCCAAGACATCACTGTCTGAATCTTCGCCGGTGCCGGAGGAATTTGGTATATCTTCTCTCTTAAGTGGTTGTGATATAGACATTGCTGTGATAGCTATGCCGAGTTTGGGTAGGACATCACTGTCGTCCGATCCGATACCATTATCGCCATCTTTCATGTCTCTGTTATTGTCAAGCGCAGATTCTGTCCGTAACGTCGCCGATGATTCTTTGTCGTTGAGATTTCGAGTCTGGGGTGTCGTAGGTGCTGCAGTAAAGCGAGACTTTGGCCTCGAACGCAGGTTCTTGCGCCAGATCCTCCACAGGCGAGTTAGGATAGAGTTCAGAGCGAGCTTCTCAACATCGTGCTCATCAACATAAACTCGTTCCTCCACATCCGATCCCATACTAGGAAATCCAGGCATCTGCTTGGTTCTCCTCTGCTTCACTCTTCGGTATGCATTCTCGCCTGAAAAGGCAATGGATTGCTCGGCGATGAACTCGAGGATTGACGTCAAGAAGATTGCCGCGCTCCAAGGTACCATGCGAGAAGAGTTTGAGAAGCGCTTGCTGTTGCCGCCACTGCCTGTTCTTTGCAGGTCTGCTTCTCTTTGTATATAGCGTTCCTCGTCTTCATCTTCCATCTCGCCTAATCGCATGTACACCATGATTCTTAATCGCGACCTCTTGAAAATCATGTCAATCTCCTCTTGTGTCAGAGAGTCGTCTCCAGATGGTGTTCCTGGCGGCTCTACCTCATCTTCTTCGGCAAGCAAATCTTCCAGCTCATTATGTGCGGAATCCAGTGCCAATTGAGCCAGCTTTCCCTTCAAAACATTTTCCACAGCAGCTTCAAGATGGACCAATGACATGGACCGAGCATTACAAAGAAAGCTATAGAGGAGCTCATCCAAAAAGGCATTAATCAACGCGAGCGCTTGTTCTGTGAACAAGGCACCACTGCGCTCGAAACTAGCTTGCTGCTCACCATCAGCTTGTTGCTGAGTATTCTGGATATGATTATCTGTCGCAAGTTGTGAAGCCGCAGCAAAGGCGACATATGCTGGTAGAGGTAGAACTGCAGGTGCTGGAAGGTAAAATGCAGACTTTGTGATGGAATTGTCGCTGAGAACACTCGAAGAGACACTGATGGGGGAACTCGGCGAAACTGCGCCTCCAGGTCTGCTGAGTGCAAACATGTTGGGTGAAGTGACAGCTATTTCTTGACTGAGAAGAATAGAGCGACGGTGTAGTAAGACCAGCGCAGTAGTTCTTGTTTAAGCAGTATAGCTGACCAGCAGCATGGTTTTGCAAGACCAAAAGCTAAGATAGGAAGAACGAGGTGATGTAAATCTTCGACGAGTCACTGTAGAGGTCGAGGGAAATGCGGGCGAAGATGATGAAGCCAATGATGCGACAAGATGATGTTGAATGGTGTAGACAAGCGACGATTCTCAGCAACACGACGATGTGGGTGAGATCGAGAGGATAGAAGAGGATTTTCTAGCGCGGAGGAAGAAGAGGGCTGGGATGATCGTGCACCTCGTTTGTACCGACGATCGAATTGTGATACTTTAGCTCGTGCTGAGCCTATCTGTACGAAGGGTGATATTGGCGGTGGTGTGGCAGGAAAGAGATGACAGACGCAAGCTCGATAGCAGGTGAGTAAAGTCGCAGTCAAGAACAGGAAATCAAGCGACTTTTGACCAAGATACCTAATGCTTCACTTGCCGGCGACTCCTGGACCTGCAATAGACAGACTACCGCTTTGACCAGTGTGCCAAGCATATGGACAAGCGCGAGAAACACAAAGTATCTTCTCCACTCCACATCGACTCGGCCTGCTGCAATAGGTCTGTATCCACCAAGGTTTCATACTACTGCAGCTGCTTCGATGGCGTCGCCGGTGACTGGACACTGCAGAAGTATTGGTTATGCAGTGGACAACATCCAACCCGACGTGGTGTCCAATTCCTTCGAACCTAGCCAAAAATACAATGCGCAGATTATCAGGGGAGACGGCATCGTAGTTTTCTGGACGAACTGTGCATCGCAGGAGGGAGATTTGGTACACTTGTCAAGTGCCGAACAGTCGATCGCCCTGTGTAGCACTCCTTGCATGCATGCATATATCACATCACATCCTTAAGTTTGTTAGTTTGAGATTTGATATGGCTACTATGCTTCAGGGTGCTATGTTCTGCATGGTTGGGTCGACCCTCGATTCCCGCTCCGGGTCGCTTGGGGTTAACCCGTCGCACGCTTCTCAGCTAGCTTGCGGCTTGCGGCTGGTGGAGTCATTTACTGTTTTGCGTCTAGCGCAAACCTTGCAAAAAGGTTCTCCCACCCTCCCACGACCATGTTGCGCTATCGATGGCGACACCTAATCTGGGCGGCCAAGACCGGTCCTCCTCGTGCTCGCCACAACGTCTTCCCACTTTTACCACTACCACCCCTAGGACTTTCCACCTGTCTCAAAAAGTGGTATGAGATCGTCGAGTCTGTCATGACATTTAGTATACGATGACACTGTAAGCGAGCTGTTCTTGTCCAAACACATACCGCTTCACATATATATCTGTATGCTCGTGGTCAATAAGATGCTCGTTTGCATCGCTGACTAAGAGGACGGTCTGGGCTCCAGCATTTCTACCAGCCTGAGTGTCGTCCTTTGAGTCTCCCACCATAATAACTTGATCAGCTGGCACACCCCATTGCTTTGCTATGTGTAGAATGCCATCTGGGTTTGGCTTCGGAGGATGAAAAGCTCTAGTCAATATATGGTCGAATTTGGTATTGGGGATGAACTTCCTGATCAGGTGGTCTACTGGCTCACTGTTTCGTCAGTATGCAGTCAGCGAAGTGAACAGTGAACTCACTCAAAGTTCCTAGTGCATATAGCCTTTGGAATGCCTTTCTTATCAAGGTACTCCATAAGTTTTTCGAGACCAGGTTGAGGCTTCTGCACTTTCATTGCTCTCCTCTCCACCTCCTCGATTTTCTCGTGGGCGGCTCGCTGCTCTTCCTTCGGCAAGGAAGAGATGTGGTCGAGAATATCAGTTGCCTTATTAATTCCAAGCACGTCTCTCATCTCCTCTGAACTTGGTTAGCTTATGAGAGACAACATTGGGGAAGTAAACCGAACTGAACATGTAGTTTTGTGGTTCACCTGACCCGAAGTCAGCTAGTATATTGCGAATAAGGGCCCATTAGCATACACAGTGTCCCATCTACATCGAATACTACCCCAAGTAGCTTCACCTGATCCCCTGAAGGCGACTTTGAGGAGTCGTCCAGAGGGGCAAAGCGCCATCGCTTCAAGTTGGTATGTGTAGCAGTAGACATGGCACGAAGGTATGTGTTTTTAGTGGCACGGAAATTGCTCTGGGAGCTGACAATAAGTCTCACTGTCACTGGGTTCACACAAGAAGATATTCTGGCATACATAGAAGATATTGTACAAGTGCATTCTCATCATGGCCTGGTCCTCACATTGAATAGAGTAATCGCCAAGACTTGCAGTCAGGGGCAGCTTCCGAGATTCAGGGTCGCGTGTTCGACAATGTTGTCGACAGGCCAAGTCTCACTGCCAACCCTGTATACATTGCCCACACAACATGAAGGTCTTCTCTAGCCGGCTGAGCTGCGCACTCATTATTGCTACTGCCACCGTCGCCAACGCTCTCAAGTTCGAACTCCAAGCACATCCTGGCCACGAATCAGCAAGTAAAGAACGATGCATAAGAAATGTATACATTGTCACTAGTGAGCCGAGGAAAAGAATATGCGTAACTAATCGCCATACAGTTCGCAGCACGAGATACACTAGTGGTGGTCACTGCCATTGTGAGGAGGAGCTCGGATTAGTATCACGAGGGCCTGGGCTAATACCAAATGCTAGATTGATGGACACAAAGGAGATGGACAGATGGTGAACATGCATGTATGTGCAGGACAAGGCGCGAGCGATGGACAGAGAACATAACCGCTCTGACTGGCAATACAGATCAAAGACGCTGTGGGCAACGATTACGGACGACCAAGAGATGTTGTAGGCGAGAACCGATACGCCTTCACCACGCATGCGGATTCTGCGTTCGATGTCTGCTTTGAGAACATGATACCCGAGAGTACGGCATAAAGCCTAGGCCAGGAACACTCAGATACTAACAATGTCCAGACGTCTATCATGGCGGCAACCCACCATCACGACTTGTTGAGCTGGACATCGACATTGGTGCAGATGCAAAAGATTGGAGCGCCATCCAGGCTGGAGAGAAGTTGAAGCCTGTCGAGGCTGAGCTACGACGGATAGAAGAGGTTACGGCAGAAATCGTACAGGAAATGGAGTATCTAAGGGAGAGAGAAATGAAGCTACGAGACACGAATGAGAGCACAAATGAGAGAGTTAAGTGGTTTGCCATTGGTACGATGGGAACATTGATCAGTTTGGCTGCATGGCAGGTTGTGTACTTGAGGTCGTACTTCAGGTAAGTGATAGTCGAGAGGAGGTAGCGAACATGACTGCTAATCTCGCAACCAGGTCAAAGCATCTCATCTGAGGAAATTATGGCATTGGAGAATGTCATGTGCGAGGAGGGTTTATCTTGAATAGGTAGTATGTACATTAAGCATGAAAAAGCATAGTCGAGCTTGCATTACGACAGGCATCAATGGCCATATGATACCAATGAGACAAAAAGGTGTTACATCAAAGATTGGAACATAGAAGCAAATTCTAAAACATGAAACCTGGTTAGAGAGCAACCAGAGAACCTTGGAGAGCACTACTTTGTGCGCGTGACCGCCAAGCGCAGTCATATGTGATATGGGCGCAATTCCTGCTAATACCTTCGACCTCTTTGACCTAGCCTCTTTGTCACCCAGTCTGAGCACGTCTCCTCTCTCTTGCGCGTGGATCTAGCAAAAGCATACATAAGCTGAGGCTCTTTCAGCTCTCTATTGTGTTCAATCCTACACAATCCAATCCAATCCAACAATAGCGATCTGAAACAGGTAAGAACGTCATCAGCCAGAGCAAGGTAAGCGCGACTGCCTACCTTCCTTTGTCCCCGGACAGATTTTGATCAATCCCCAATTTCTCGCCATCCTGCTTCTTTCTCTCCTCTTTCATCATCGTCCATCAGCCTATCATTCATCAATTTCACGATTTTCAATTCTTCCGTCGCCCCTAAACAGTCTATCGTTTACAGTACAGCCTCACCTGTCTCATCAAGCTAACCGATTCATCAAGCTCCTCATCAAAGTCATCCGAAATTCCACTCCCAGCAGCTCTCTTAACACCGTCTCATCAACAGGCCTCTCGATCTGGTGAGACGTCCTATTTCCCCGAAGACATCGACAAAGGAATCGAATTTCCTTTTTGCGACGACAACACCTGCAACATGCCTGCTTACGCTACTTCCGACCTTCCTCACCTTACTGCTACCACTGCTGCTCGTGAAAGCACTCCTGTTGAGGTTGCTCATCCAAGCAAGCAATTCGACTTGGCTTCCACTGTTCCCCAGCGCAGGAACTCTTTCGCCGGGACCCCAAAGCCTACTGCTGAGCAGGATGGCAACGATTACTTCACCAGAGCTGGAATGAAGTCACCCCTTCCTCGTTCGCGCTCACACGAGTTGCGATCTGGTATGGTTTCTCCTGCAGCCTTGGAGCCAACTAAGAGGTAAGAGCCAAATGAAAGACGCGTCACAGCCTGCGTGACCTGCTTGGTTGCGCAGTCCCTTACCTTTAGTCGAGAAACAAAGACCGACTGAGCTTTCTTCTAGTAATGACAACAAAGCCATGACCGACTTCAAGATTGGTGGACCTCAGAAGATCTTTGACATCAACACCGACTTGCTTGTCAGCAAGAGTCCCTTCTTCGCTGCGATGAAGAAGCCCGAGATCCTCACGACCACGAATGCAACCTCCAACGCTCAACTACGTGGACCTTTTGTCTACGAACAGCTCGACGAGTTCGCATTCAAATTGTTTGTTGGCTGGATGTACAATGGCAAGCTTGAGGGTCCGACAGACTTTCACGCCCTTCACCATTACCTTGGACTGTACATCATCGCGATGAAGTTCCAAATCGAAGCTCTCAAGAACCTCGTGATGGACCTTGTACGTCACTACTATCGTGCCGAGGAGATGACAGCACCTGGCTTCAGAGTTGAGTACATCTATAACAACACCAAGGAGCCCAACAAGATGAGAACCTTTCTCGTCAGCACTGCCGCTTACAGAGCTTTGTGTGGTGATGAGAATGCTGAGAACACCGGAAAGGGCATTACAGAGAGTATGAAACAAGTTTTGAGTAAGGGTGGTGATGTTGCGCCAGACTACGCTGAGGCACTCGTCTTCCTGACCAAAAATGGCCTTCCCGATGCCAGGGTTGGGGATGACTGCATGTGGCACGAACATGAGGCTACTCCAGTGTGCGAGCCTGCTCCTTCCCCGGAGCCTTATGAGGACAATGGTTATGTGGCTCAGGATGAGGCTCAGGCTTGATAATGGCTAATGACCACAAGGGCGTGTGATGGATGGAAACCGTTTCACAAACATTGAGAGATTGTCTTGGGATTGGTTTCGCTCAGCAGATATGATATGGATTGGCACAGCGAGAAATGTGATTGTGTGCAATATGGCACCTAGAGTAGACGATTAGTCGCTCCTACGAATTCTAATGAACTTTGACCTAATCTGCTTCAATACAATCCCACCCTCTCCAAAACCTTGACATCCCCACCAGCCTCCCTAACCGCTCTCGTAGCCGCCTCACTAAACTGTCTCCTCTTATCAGCCTCCTCCTTATCCCGCTTCGCCTTCGTCTTACTACTCCCACTCGGCGCAACGCCTGTCAGGATCTTCTTGCTATCTTGCGCTGTCAAATTGACAAAGGGATCTTTCTTGGTGTCTTTTGTCTTTTCGCGCCGGCTCGTCGTGCGTGACTTTGTCTTTTGAGGTGATCGTGGTGAGAGAGGCGTGGTGCTGTAGTTGTGGGATTTGTGCCGTGAAGTAACTTTCTTCTCTGGTGCTTTGGACGAGGCTCGCGTTCGTGTGCGAGTAGGAGAGAGAGGCGTTTTGGACCGCAAAGAACGGGTGCGCGAGCGGTGGCGTGAGGAGGCTTCAGTTTCAGAGTCTGAATCTGAATTTGATTCGATGTCGGATTCTGGTTGTGGTGTTTTGTTGCGCCGACGCGTTTTTGGCACGGAGAGGAGAGTTGGTGGGGGTACGTAGGTGTGTGTTGCGTATGCGTGCGCGTGTGGGGGAGAGGTGGACCGGTAGTAGGCTGGTTGTGCTGTTAAAGGTGGATTTGGGTACGTGTTGGTGTTGTGAGTGTAGTAGTGCTGTTGTGTACTTCCTAGTGGCGCGGACATGGGCATGTATTGGTTGTTGAGTTGACTGTAGTTTGCGTGATGGAATGACTGTGGTTGTGGTGGTGGTGGTGGCGGTGCCCATGGTTGCACTTTGGTGTCGTTGTAGATGTTGCTGCTTTGGCTTTGGCTTTGGTGTACGGTCCCGTATGTGTTTGGACCGTTTGGGATTGAAAAGTCGTTGAAGGTGGGGAAGGTGGTGTTCATTGAGGAGAGGATTGGGTCGTGCTCCCATGCCGTGTCGTCGCTGGGGAATGGGTTGGAGAAGGTTGGAAAGGAGGTATTTGGGGATGTGGCTGTATTGGTGAAGTAGGGATCTAGTGGTTGATAGAAGGGTTGTTGTTGTGCGTAGGCCTGGGAGGGATGTGTAGAAGTGAGTGGTGTGGGCAAAGGTGAGAAATACGACATGTGTTGCTGCTGTTGAGGGAAGCCTTGTGAGAGCGGCGAAATGAGACTTGAATGGCTCATTAGACGTTGCTGTTGCTGTTGTTGTTGTTGTTGTTGTTGTTGTTGTTGTTGTTGTTGTGGATATTGTTGCTGTTGCTGTTGCTGCTGATACCGATTCTGCGTCACAGTCGGTGGTGGCGACATTGGTGCATACCGATTCGCAAGCGGACTGTGTAATGCCTGCGGATCGACAGAACGTTCAAGCTGGTTCGCCCATGCTTCCTTCTTGGCTCGGCGCGAACTCGGTTGACTCATCTCTGCTGCTGTGCCTTTTGTAGGCGACTCGGGAGGTGGTCGACGGCGACGGTCACCTTTCTTGACACCACACGATTGGGAGCAGCGGACTGTTTCGACTGTGGATGGCAGTTTGCGGAAACCAATATCAGCTCTTGCGGGTGTGCTTGGTGCTGAAACCTCTGCTGCCGTTGCATTCAACAATGGATCGAGAGGGAAATGGTCTGCGTCGTCGAGGTTGTCAAGCACAAATGTTTTGTTTCCTGCGTCATAATCTTTTGGCGATGATGGCAATGAGCCTGTATGATGGTGAGCTGCAGGTACATTTTGATATGCGCTGGCGATGTAACACTGACCAATTGCTTCTATTACACCCCTGATCGGCTCGTCAAACCAGCTGTCTCCTGAAGTGGCACTTGCACTTCTGGCGTAGCTGCTGTCGCTGAAGTCGAATTGGTCACCGTCGACGAACTCGTTGAATAAAACGTCATCAAAAATGGATAAGTCTTCTTTGTTAAAATTGGTAGAAGCTGGCCGGATTGAGCTACGAAGGGCCATGGCTGTAGTAATGAGGAGGCATGGGAGGTGTTGTTGAGACGGAACAAAGGGCATGATACACTAATATTGAGGGTGTTTTGCATTGTCATGGCAGTGGTTGCATTCCTCGCATGAAAAGAAAGCGAGAAGGAAATGCTAAAAGAACTCCTTTCTTTTACACGAACAAAAGGGAACAGTAATAGCTAAGCGCCTAATATCTTCACCAGACTCATCTGCAAGGACTGAAAACTGCAGTCCTGAGAGACCACAAACATGATTTCACAAGCGCCAGAATCCTTCAATAGACGGTCTCTCTTTACGTTTTTCAGCATTCTCTTCTTAGTATTGTCCATAGATTTTAGCTCTCTTTTCACACCTAGATATGGGAGTACAACGATCCAGCAGCACATAGAGGACTTCCTACAACATAAGGACAGACTTCAGTATGAAGACATGAGGACCTGCTCATCCGAAGGCAAGATGTGAGAAGAAAAGGGGCATGTCCAAATTGAGCTAGCAAGCATCATGACATCAAAACGGCCATTGGCCTCTCTCATACAACCACTCATCCTTTGCTGTACACCACTGCCACTTCACTCCTCCAGTAACAAGCCAAGATGACCTACCTCCGCTCCCTCTCCCGCGCTGTGCGCTCCAGTAACCTCCACCTCACCACTTCTCGTCCCTTCAGCTCAACATCAACACATCTCGCAGGCTTCACAGCGGGATCCTCAGACACCAAAAAGTCCGTCCCAATCAACTCTCGTGTCCAAGACACCGCCGAGGACTACCGTAAATTCATGATGGAGCGGCCTCTCAACCCCCACATGACCAACACAAACTCCACAATTGCCAACGAGATGCCTGCCAGCGGTGCCGACAGCGTACCACCTGAGCTTCTGACATCCCTCGGCGACTTTGTACCCAAGGATTCCGTCCCTGAAAACACAGAACGAATGACCGGAGGTACACAGACACTAGAAGCAGGCAGGAACAAGGATCTTGAAGTCGGCGAAATCGAGGGCAGCGAGTTCAAAACCGAGCCCAAGAAGCGTGATGGAGAGGATTCGGGGACGATCCGCGCGAGGTTATTATGTCCGTTCTTACATCTGCCCACAAACCATCCTATCTTGCTCAACACAAGCGTTATATCTCACAAAAGCCTGAAACAAAATAACTGTTGACTAACCCATCTCTTCTACATCTAGACCAGAGTCGCAAGCGCGGAACCCTCGAAAGTGACCTCCTCATGTCCTCCTTCGCAGACCGCTACCTCCCGCACATGACGCGCAACCAACTCCTCGCCTACGACCGCTTCCTCGACGAAAACGACTGGGACATCTACTACTGGGCGACCCAAGAACCCACCCCAACCTCGCGCGAAACCGCCGAAGGCGCCGGCCCCGAATACGCCACTAAAAACGCCGAAGGCTCCGCCATGAAGGGCGAGCCGCACGCAACCCCCGAGCCCATGTCAGACAAGCCCGAACTCGAGACATCGACATGGGCGCCTGGCGGACAAGAGCGGACGCAGGAATGGGCGCAGACGGTCGGCACGTTCAAGCCGGCGTATCGACCTGTGCCTGCGCGATGGAAGAATTCGGAGATTTTGAGTCTACTGAGGAGACATGTTGTTGAGAATAGTGCGGGAGGTGTGAGGGATTTGGAGGAGGGTGAGGTAGAGCAGGTGGAGGAGTCGAGTTTGGTTCAGGCTGGACAGATGCAGGGTGGGAAGGGGTTGGCGTTTATGCCGCCATTAAGGGAGATTGAAAGGTAAATCATTCTGTCGTCGTCGTTTTCTCAGCGAGGATAAAACACATGGAAGCTTTTTTGCCGGCTCTTTTTGTGTTGCTTTTTCGTGATGTTCGTCTGCCTTCTATCACGCACTGTGAAGCGTAGTAGTGCCGCTTCTTTTAAGAATAGGGACGTGCAGTCCATTATTCCATAAGAATAGAAAGAATGTTTTGATTTCGCACGCTCACAGAAACTCCTGCCCCAATATCATTGCTATCGAGCACCCTAAAATCTTTTCTAGCGTCAACGCACCACTATATACACGTCAACTATCACGTGTGGTAAGGAAAGAAAGGCAATCTATAATTATTGTTAGCTTGATTGTCCCAAAACGTACAGATAAAGATCCAGCAAGTTGTATCCCACCTACAACACTTTCCCGCATCAATCTCCATTTCAACGAGATATGCCCTGAATTCTCTGCTTGGCGGCTCCCATGTCCGCTTACGAATCGTCTGTCCATCCAGACTCGCGTCATGGTAGCATGCATGTATCGGTATGTGGGCAGATGTAAGAACGGACATAATAACCTCGCGCGGATCGTCCCCGAATCCTCTCCATCACGCTTCTTGGGCTCGGTTTTGAACTCGCTGCCCTCGATTTCGC
>Ga0115846_100904_pt1 | contig 14529 bp, 10 predicted proteins | sample InSIn5gowninarea_2_FD_83860 | JGI IMG/M metagenome (GOLD analysis project Ga0115846, IMG submission 83860)
CAGGTCTCATAAAATACAGTAACACCGAATATTTTCACACATATGCGCTTGATACCAGTATGAATTGACAACACACGGATTGAAGGAAATTGGTATGCCTTGCTCGGTGTTGGGAGTTTTCCTACATGAGATTGATTACGTATTTTGAACGATGTGGAGTGAGCGAGCTGTCTTTTATATACCAACTTGAAGAAAGCAGGATAGGGTAGGGTAGGATACGATGCAATACGTGTAGTATGTATGTACATATATAGTCGTGTATGTGAGAACAATAAGAGAAGTACACTTGGTAACTACCGTGGGAATTCTGTTTCCCATCGCTCAAGTGACACGTGAATGGAATGGTGCCTCCTACATTCGCAAGGTCAATCTCGGGACACTTAAGATGACATGTTATCGCTTCTATGCTTCCACGGGTGACACAAACCTACACATGTATGTGTGTACTTATGTACCAGGTGCATGTGTATCTCCAACGATCACGGACATATCCGGTTGACGAATATCATAATTGTAATAATTGATATTGCGTGGCTATGAAGGTACTGTTGAAGATTTGTCTGTGCTGGACGAGCATTCCTATTAAATGGTACTGGCGGATATCTTGTGTTTTTGGGTGGTGGGTTGTGAATGTTGTAGTAGATGTCTTGAAGTGAATAAAAACATAGCATTGTTCTTATCCATGTGTGCGAGGTACAGTTGTACAAACCGTTTGTTTATTCTCCAGGACAGCAAAACAGGATACAATACGATGATGATGGATTTACTCTTGATTGCGGATGACGAATGGTGCGTGTATGCAGGCAGGAACTATACATGGTAGTAGCATTGAGTAAGTAAGTGTGAAAATATTCGGTGTTACTGTATTTTATGAGACCTGTTACGGCATAGGATATCTGAAGACTGGTTGATGCGATTTTTATTGTTTTGGTGTGTCAGATGTTCTTCACTTCCACCGCAGTCATTCGTCGTTTCACGAAGATGAACGAATTGGTTGCTTGGTTGTGCTGAAATGCTTAGTAGCACCCATGGATGTGAAGTGGTAAATATGCTGACGCTGTTACTGTGTATTTGTGCGTACATTCTAGATGCGCAATGTTCGTATACACAGGTGTCAAGCGCTATACCGCGACTCGGTAGAGATATCTTGGGCTTGACACGGTGATTGCTCATGTACATGGGGCATTGCATACATGGCTTGTACAGTGCTTGGCAGTGGAGAGCGAGATTTTCTGGAATATTTTGCGCAATCTGAAGTGCGCTCGTAGTTGGACTGTCAATGGCTTGATGATCGAGGGCTTTGAGAGGCTGTCATAAAGAAGAAAGGGTATATTCTCTGACTACGCAAGAACGAAGAGGGTGTTGTTCAACGGCTATGCATGCTTCAAACGCTCACAGATGAGAAGCCTGGTATGTCCTTTCAGCGAGATACTGACCGAAAACGCTAGTGTATTGCAGTAGTTCATACATTGAGGGGGGAGCAGCTGTCTTGGTCTTTCTGTCCGAGCTCGGTGAGGTAGGCAAGTGCTGGTGATCGTGTCCAGGTTCTGTTACTGGTATTGAATTATTTAGGATGTTGCAGTGCGTCGAATTGAGAAGGCTAGTGAATGAGTCGAGAGAAAGGAATGCATGCGGAATTGAGGCGTCCGGGTTGAATTACTGCTTGAGGGAGTCAATGTGTGGATCGGAGCGAGTTCGACTAGGAGGACTGTGTGAGTGACTGGCTGGATGTACTGGGTGATCGGTCTTTTGCTGATCTTGTTGGTCTTGCGACTCTTACGACCTGGTATGTATCATCCTCTCTTTTGATGGTTATGGAGTTTGGTTCTGGCAGTGCGCCACAACTCGTTCAAGGAGCGAAATCGAATGTGATAAGGAGAGTCTGTCTGCGCTCGACGGTATGCATCGGGGTAGTTCAGGCGGTCTTCGCCAGTGACCACACCAAGGGCGACAATATTGTGGTTGATTGTCAGGCGAAGCTCGCGAGTTCAAGTAATGGACTCAGAATTCTTGATCACAATTATGTCCTCAGCATCATCGCCGGCCACATGTTCAATGATGTATTGTGGCATAGTGTTTCGACCAATGGGAGGATGAACAGCCACTGGAGGATAGCATACCTTGTTGGCATTTTACCCTCTTTTTAGTAAATCTTGTCATATGGAGACAAAGACGAGAACTTCCTGCTCTACATCGTAGATCGTGTCGCGATTGAATGTTCCTTCGCATGGACGCAGCCTGCGCTTTTTGAGCTGGTGGAGGTGCTGAGAGGGTTGTGTTGATCGGTAAGGGATCGCGCCGTCCGGATGTAAGGCGACGGCGGTGAGGACGGTGTTTGGCGTGGATAGGCATATTCGATGAGGGAGTATGTTCCTAGTGTAATTATCTAGCTGCTGTGACTCGATCAGTACTCATGCTTTCTGGGAGAGGGTGTTGATTTCTTCGAGCAATTTGTGGAGGCGACGGGAATGATAACCGTTGAGGACCAGTGCTGATAGTACAGCTCGGAGAGGATGCTATAAATGGGCATGATGGATTCGACTCTCAAGGTGCTGGTATCTTTCTTTGAAAGTTTTGGCTGATTGCCTCATCCGGGTAATGGTACTCTTCACTGCCTGCTATTCAACGCTGCTAGGATTGTCCAACTTATATTGTGTACACCTCCAAGCATATTCGTAGTATGGTTATTCTATGTCTTTAACACGGGTGGTATTCCTCTATTCATCCTCGTTCAAAGATTTCACCCTCTTGCTGAGACCTCTCAAATTCTTCACAGTTGACCTCATCATTTTCCGACACTCCTGACACCTGCTCAGCTTCGTTGTTTTCTGAATAATCCACCAATCCTTCCTTTGTTTACTTCTCGCCTCGCTTGTAGGTTCTCACATTCGGCCTTGTGTTCGCTCAGGTTCTGAGGTTGGCTTATCGATTGCGTCCGTTTAGACTATGTCCTTCTCATGGGTAAAGATGCAGACAGCCCCATCTTGATCTTCTTCGATCGTGTTGCATTTCGACTGTTAGTTCTCGTTCAGCATTCACCTACCTCTTTCTACTTCACGATATCTCTTCGGAACAGGAAGGTCATAATTGTCAAAGCATCATCGATTGTATATTCACACTAGCTTTCTCTTTCTTGTAGATTGAACCGGAATAGGTTCGTAATGGTCATGTCAAGCTTGATTGATAGTCTGGACGAAGAGCTCTTAACGAAGAGGTGTTCGTGCACATTGTCGACTCATTTGGGAGGGATGATGCTGGAATGCCAGGTGAATCCTGGAGCAACGTAGGAAGCAGCCGCAATCTGACAGGTATTCTCACGTCCCTGGCTCATACAGGGCTGATATTTCTCAGGAATGAGCTGGTACTACCACGAGGTATGAAGATACACGAGACTTCCGAGAAGGTGTAGTTCTCGGTTCTGTGGTGCTCGTGCGAATAGCGAGAAGCCAAACCTCGCCAGTTAAAGAGGGTTGATTCGAAAGCCACGGGCGGCGGATCGGCACGAAGAGGCGTGTGTTTGTGCGTTAAAATGTGGAGAACTGGCCTGGACAAAGCATCGTGTCCTTCTGTCGCCTAAACTTCCCTGCGAATCAACATTGATCGCGGCTAGAGACAGCTTCAGGTGCACGGACACTGCGTGCATAGTACTAGTTTCCGTACATTTAATCAACCCACAAAATGAGTGAAAACCTTCAAAGTCTTTGATATTACTGTTCCTTACCTACTCCCCAAGCGATAAGACCGTATTCGATGGCATTAATACAATATCAATTGACTTTGTGAGAACTATTTTGTAGTAAGAAATTATAAAGATTGTGCCAACTCACCATTAGAGATTCGATTCCATCTGATGCGAGGAAGGATGAGAACTATTCTAGGCTCTAGTACAACTAATATTTTTTAGATTATTTACATCTGTCAAATCATCGAACACAGAACAGTTACTGCCAAAATGTACAACGGGTGGCTTGAGCACAGTTTATCGTGGGTTACTATGTACAAGACAAGGAGTACAGCAACGAGGATTGAGTCTTGGTGACTTGGAACATTTTACAATTGCTGTGCTCTAATCGACTATGAACACATTCATTCGCGGGTAACCTACGAGGAACAAAGACAGGCATTGTGAACACCTCAGATCATCAGTTCAAACATTGTGAATATAGCTATAGTGTCAAGTATATCATACAAGAGTTATTTAGTGGAGTCTCTTACAGATTAATCCGTCAACCAAAAAATCCGTTCAGATTGGCTCTGTGATTATTGAAGAAGCCACTGATAAAATTCGGTCAGCCCACTTTGTCCGAATATGGTTTTGTGCACTTCACTTTCGGATCACTGATCTGGAGTGGAGTTGATTGCGCATGATTGCATGGTCGCGCTAGTCAAAGACCCCACTTCCCGACTATTTAGGATGCGATGTAAACATTGCACCGCCTTCCTTCCTTCTCTTCACAAACAATCGCAACATTCAAACTCGCACTTTCCACTTTCCACTTTACACTCTCGACATTGCACTCAAACCTTTCACAACACTTGCACCTTCCAATTCTACCTCAACCTTTCACTCCATTCGCACCTTCCAATCTACCATCATGCCTACGAACAAAGTACCTCAAACCAAATCATCACTTCCTCGATAGAATCGTAGAAGTTGTGGCTGCAGCAAACCTGCTACTGGTGTCCCCCAACATGTCAAGAATCCGGCAGGCCCGACCACCCGCAAGATGGAGCCTTGGCTACAAGGTCTTTCTGCTGAGGATTGGCCAAATTCAAGCACCAAGAAATCAAGCACCAACCTGAAAACCACAAACACTAGCACGAAACTCCCTTCTCCAGTCTCGTCAGTCACTACTTCGCGCACTTCCTCCGTAAAACGCAACAGCGTCCTCCCCAAACCCGAATTCAAGGCCAAAGACCTTTTCACTCCATCAAAGCTCGAAAATGTCTTTGTGCCACCCGCAAAACCTTCATCAATCACCAATCGACAACGTTCAAGAAGCCTACAAATCAGTCTTCCAACGGTCAAGGAAGTTGAGCATGAAGATAAGACAAATCTATCAGTCCGTTCACTGCCAAGCACTTTGAATGAATCTTCGCTCCTATTCAGTACCAATATCGCAGATTATCCGTCGGAACGCGAAGTCTACCCTCACCGTTTCCGTGAATATGTCTCTCGACCTTCCAGCCCAAAGGGATTTGACCATAGCGTCAAAACTAAGATACCTCAACCAGCCCCCAAATCGCCAACTGAGAAAACCAACAGCCCCCAAAAGTCAACTCAGGAGGCCTCCATTGTCCAAGCAGAGGCATTTAGCGAGGCTAACTTGAGCCTTGTACGGGGCATGAGAAAGTCTCTCGGCACCAAGGATTGGATGGCCGAAGCAAACAAAGTGATGAACCTGATTAGAGGCCAGGCTCAATCCAACCTCACAAACACCAATGACAGCTTCAGTCTGTTGTCATTGACGCCACTACCCGATTTCACCCTGCACGATACCGATAACCAGTCTGATAAGATCGACTGGATGCATCCAGATATTGTCAACCCCCAACCTCGCAAGACCAAGCGACTCCCTCTTCTGGAGGACGCCCTGGTCAAGGCGATGACAGATGCTGAACCAACCAAGTTGTACTGGGAGCAAATAAGGACGCTTTCACTACACTCCAGCAAATTGGCGACACTACAAGGACTCAAGAAACACTGCCCATCCTTGAAAACACTCGATGTCACCAACAACAAGATCAGCCATGTCATCGACCTGCCAGCCTCGCTACTATCCCTCAACATTTCATCCAACTGTATCTCCAACTTGACTTCCTGGAGTCACTTGTACAATCTTCAGACAATTGATGTCTCTGGGAATCAACTCGAGAGCCTCGAATGCTTCCGACCACTCATTCATCTTCGCACACTCAATGCCAGCAACAACCAGATCCGCAGCATTGAAGGTATCAAGCACCATGATGGCTTGATCTCACTTAACTTGTCCAACAACCGAATATCAGAAATTGACCTATCGGCAAGTAGTCTTGTGTCTCTCGAAACGTTTGACATCAGCAACAACCGTCTCGAAAGCGTCAAGAACTTCGATAAATTACTGAGCCTGCGACATGCTGACATGTCCAAAAATCGAATTCGAACACTCGGCGTCGGACGACATAAGACGGTACGAAAGTTGACAACACTTTGTGTCGCTACAAACATGATCAAATCGTTCGATCTTACCATTTTTCCATCTCTCCAACGACTCAACATTGACAGGAATGTTCTGACCAATATCATCGGTCTAGCAGAAGCCGACAACCTTGTGTCTCTCTCGGCTCGTGGTCAATTTGTTTCACAACCTAACAACCTAATCAACGAAATCCTCACCACCCCACATGATTGTGTTGAGGTCAATTTATCATCCAATGCCCTCCCGAGAGGCGGAATTCAACTCCCTCGACGACCAAATTTCTCTCTCCGAAAACTTGAACTCGCCGCCTGCGGTCTTACCGAGCTCCCTTCGAACTTTGGCGACTATTTTCCAAACGTGCGAAACCTCAACCTCAATTTCAATGCATTGTCGACGGAGTTACTCGAGGCCCTCCTCGGTATGTTCAAACTACAAACTCTTCTCATCGCAAAGAACCGTATCAACAAAATGCGACGCACCTTTGTGCTGATGAAGAAGTTCGAAGCCCTCAAATGTCTCGACACCCGAGACAACCCACTGACAGTGGGTTTTTACGACCCAACCAAAGACGTCAAGGGCGCACCAGATTGCTTCCAGCTGTCGGAAAGAGATACATACGAGGATCAGAGGTGGATTGCCACCATCTTGGACTATGAAACGGCCTCAAGGAGGGCGATCTGCCACCTATTGGTGGCAAACTCTTGCCCAAAAGTTGTGACGCTGGATGGGGCGGAGTTTGATGGTGATGGTATCATCAAGGAGAGGGAAACCTGGGTGAGCTTGACTGACCAGGGTGTTTTGAAGGCTTGGGGTTAGTAGATACCCAAGTCAAAACACCCTGGGTCAGATGAATGACCTTATGAAGCGATGAATTATTGTTAGTATTGATAGCGAGATTGGAAAAGCGTTTGATTATTGATAGCAGCATCATTATCATTGGTTTTGTATAGGTAGTCATCCTTCCAGTCCTCCTTCGGGAGTTGACTTATTGTTTTTGTACATGTACATAGAATCCATGATAACTTATCCTTTACATCTTCTCTTCTTGTATTCGTCACGACTCTCATTGTATTCTTTCAAACGTCCGACTGCTCCCTTGTTCCTCGCTGGTTCGCTCTCCTGTTCCTCCGTGGTTCACCATCTAAAGCTGATCCCCGTCATTTGAGTCTCACATCACTCTCACTTCCGCCTTTCCTGTCAAGGATACCGTTGCGCTTCGCACCCAAGAGGTAGGAGGGGCAGCAGGTGCAACTGCTCGAAGGTCTAGAGACATACTCGCGGAACCGGTGCGGGTAGACATCACGTTCCGAGGGGTAGTCCGCGATCTTCGTAGAAAACAAGAGGGAAGACTCATTCATGGTAGGGAGAAATCAACTAACGAGTAGACAGATATTGAGGTTTATATATGAGTCCTTTCGGGCTCGAAGGTCTAGAGACATACTGCCGACAGGCATCTTTGAAGGTGAACATCCCGTTATGAGCGGATAGTCCGCAACATCAAGTCTCAGGTCTCAAGTCAGCCTGCGCAACCCCCTACGAAATGACAAGGCACAATTGAACCTCACGATCAGCAAGCGTCTTACTTCACCAGCTCGTCTACTCGGAATATTCTACCAGGTCATTATGCAAGGGTCACTACCAGGATTCGCCGATACTAGCGAGTCGTGGCTCAAGCGAGCGCCAACATGTTTACTCCTCCTCCAGCCTCTCCGCTGACATCTCATCTATCTTTCAAGCCTCATGGACTCCTCTTATGTAGCGAGATCAAAACCCCTTCAATATCAAACTGAAGAAGACGATGGCATCGTATATTCAGGAGGGAGCTCACGTGTCCTGGTAATACGCGACTCATACAAGGCAATATATACATCCAGTACTACGATTCGAGTATACACACTTCGAGTCTTCGACTACTATAGGTCACACTTCTACCCTGCGGACTCGGGTTTATCCCGATCTCTGCAACGCGGCGCTGGCAGTATGTGAGGGGATTTCAGCATTGACATAATCAGATAATGTTAAAGACAAGGCCGAGCCGATCGACGAGACTGCAAGTCTCACATTTCGTCCCTCAAACCACCCTGGAGAGACCCATAGGGACTTTCATATGAACAGCAGAACTGATACTGCTGCGGCCGCCTCTATTGTTATATCTGCTATCAGTGTCACAGACATATGCGATAAACCTATAACGAGGCCGACGATGATCGAGCTTGACACATTGTTAATTCAATTGCTCACCAGGTCAAGCTTATCAAGCACATATTTGAGAGGACACGATCATGTTTAAAGACGATATTATGATCTTAAAAGCATGTCTTAACCACATTGCATTTCTTCTATTGCAGGCCAAGCGGATTACTGCAACGTTGCCTCAGCGAAAGATAACAAGTAGGCCGGCATTCTTTCTACCACAAACGGAACTCCTGCATCTCTAAAAACATCCCTCTTGCATTCCCCAAGAACCTCTTCCTCTCCTGTTCCTTCACGGTTCACTATCTAACTCTGATTTCTATCATTTGATTCTCATCTCAATTTCACTTCCGCCTTTCCTGTCAATAATGCTGTTGCGCCTCACCATCGATGTGTACGAAGACGTAGTAGGTAGAATTGGCAAGAGTACTTCGGTGTTGCTGGTTCGGCATCTGTAATTGCCGTCACAAGTGCCTTTTCCATCAAGGGTTTTTCGTTGCGGTAAGGCTTGGGTTTAGGATTCACAATGTCTGGATGCAACCAATCAATCTTATCCGATTCGTCATCATTCTCGTGGACTGTGAAATCCGGGAGTGGTGTCAGTGCTAGCAGACTGAAGCTGTCGTCGAGTTTGGTCGTGTTAGTTTTGACCTGGTTTCTAATCAAGTTCATAGCCTTGTTGGCGTCAGCCATCCGGTGGCGATAGTCAATCACAATTTGCAGTAATTGTCGGTTCCTCCGTCGATGTCGAGCTTTTGTAGAGAGGGGAAGAAGGCTAGGTCGAATGGTCTGATCAAGTTGACTGCGACATGAAGAGTTTCTAACTTCTGGACAGTCCTGTGTCATCGTGTTGTAAGGTCTCTGATGCGATTATGAGAGAAGTCAGCGACGCGAAGGTTTGCGAGACGACCTAGGTGTTGAACGTTGTTGATGCGGTTGTGACTGAGATTCAAGGTGTCGAGAGATGTAAGAGCGCTGAAGGAAAAGTTGGCCTCTGCGATCCGATCGTTGGATAGATCGAGCAGGCCTTATGCTGATCTGGTGTTAATAAGGACGAACAACACCGGAAGTGAGGTTAGATTCTGAGTTGTATAAGATGTTCAGCAATTTTGAACACACTGAAAGGTCGATCAAATTGCTACTCGTTAGTTTTCTGTTCACTGTTATTTGTACCTCATTCGTATCTGAGTTGGTAGGAGTTGAGGTTAGCATAATGTAGTGTCTGAGGGCTGTGATGTCCCAATTTGCGCTGTCCGGGGAGAAGGACGTCAAGCTCCGCGAGTGGGCGTTTCCGGTTTGTTGATTTTCTGTGTGAGCGATGTGGAGACTGGCTGTGTCACGTTGAGTAAGTAACCACCAATGTTCGAGGGAAGTTCGGTGATGCCGCAGGAGGCGATTTCAAGATGTCGGACAGAGTAATTTGGTCGGCGCGGAAGTTAAATCCCACTTCTTGGAATGGCATTGGATGACAGGAAAACTTCGGTACAATCATGTGGTGTGGTGAGCACATCGTTGATGAGCTTGCTGGCCCGAGGTAACGAAGAGAGAAGTTCTGGCGTCTTGGTAGCTGTATGCCACCTTTAGGGAGTGGGTTTGATGACAAGTACAGCTCAGTACAGTCGTGTAGGGTAGTGAGAATATTGTTGATTACGTTGCCAGCCCGAGGTGACGAAGATAAAGTCAGGTTGTCTTGGTAGCTGGATACCACCTTTGGAAGTGCATTGGTGAGAATGATAAGTAGATACCTCGCATTTCGAAGGTTAGTCGGCGATGTTAGTGCTAAAAAAGATGAACTGAAGGCCTGCTCGGATGTTAGCAAAATGACAAACACTATATACTCACCGACGAGAATCATCCCTTATGACTTTCTCGTTGCATTTCTCAAAACCTTCTTCTGCTCTCCTGTTCCTCTCTCGTACTCTATGTAACTCTCATCTCGATCCTTTCGTATTATTGGCGTTGTTACGTTTGACAAACGAGGTGCGCGAAGAGGTGGTCGATGGGATTGAAGAAGGATTTTTGATGCTTTTGGTTTCTGCAGATGCGGTTGATGGCCAATCCTCGTCGGAAAGACCTTGTAACTAAGGTTCCATTCTTCGAGTGGTGGTGCCGGCCCGATGCTTGACATGATGGGGGGCACTAGCAGTAACTTCTGAATTGTCCTGTGTCGTCCGACACCTAGTATTTTGATTCGACTTTCGACATGTCAGCATTTTGTAGGCTTGGTAGCCTGTCGAAGTCCTTGACACTGTCGAGCCTGTTGTTGCTGACGTCCAACTTTTTGAGAGACACAAGATTGCTTGCTGAGAAGTCTATCTCTAACATGCGGTTGTTAGGAAGATCGAGCGGGTGCTGGTGCTGGTCCTCATATTGATATAACCAAAAGTTAAAGAGAGCATTCTCTGTCCATGGTTGTTGGTTGACTTTGGGTTGTGGATTTACGATATCGGGACATGACGTTTCTGTCGATATTGAGCTTTCGTAAAGAGCGGAGGCGGTCAGGTCGAGCCACCTAATGAAATTGGTGCCAACATGAAGAGTCTCAAGGCTTGCCACTTTTCTGTGGCGGCGAACTCCAAGTTCTTTGATATAATTGCCAGAGAAGTCGGCGTACCGGAGCTTTGGGAGTCGATCGAGGCTCTGCACAGTACGAATTTTGTTCTTGCTCAAGTGGAGCATTTCAAGAGAAGCGCGATCGCTGGCAACGAAATCGACTTCCGAGATACGATTGTTAGAACCGTCAGTTCTTTGTTCACCGTTGTTTGTGCCTCGTCCGTATCTGAATAGTCAAAGTGGAGATGAGTATAGCACAGTAACTCGGGGTTGTGATGTCGGCATTAGCACAGTTCGGGGAGAAAATCATTGAGCCACTGTGAATCGGCGTCTTTAGGCTATTGATCTGTGGAGGTAGACAACTGGCGACTGGTTGTGGGATACCAGTTTTGGTGGTGTGGTCAAATTTTTGGGATTTGACGGCCTGGACACATATTGGCGGAAACGATGGAGATACATAGCTTTCTCAGACGGATAATAGTCTGCAACGTTCGTGCTAAGAAAGTGCGACGACTCGTTCAATGTACTTAGTAGCCAGAGACTACCGGATGAATAGTCGACTGTGGAGGCTTGTGACGAAGCCTTGGACTGATCCCAGGTCGAACAACCTCTAGTGCAGACCTTGGTGGTAGTAGCAAATACTCAAATGAGAATTGTCGGGACTGAAGTGGGGATGAGTTGTATTCAAATAGCAGTCGGACATAGGTGAGTCAATCCTAAGCCATTGGATGTTCCTAGAGAGGGTGTACCACGTGCTGTGAGCCGAAATTGAAGCTGGTTAATATCCAGGCACCTGTTTGCAGTCTCGTCACCGCAACTTGAGTGAAAGCGGAGACATCGGGGAAACTTGGTTCCTTGGTGATATATTGGCAAAATCGATGTGGGTAGACTAGATGGATAATGCTGGAAATGAGTGGCTTGGATTTGAGGCCTGCTCAGATGTTAGCGAAAGCGGCAAACACTATATACTCAACGATGGAATTATGAACGGTATGATCTCGACAATGCTTGGATCCTATTAGAGGAGCGATAACTTTGGAGCTGTCAACCAATTCTGCAAACTTGGAGTCGAAGGGTCTTGAGACTTGATCTTGGACTGAAAATATCCGGGTGCAACCATTCGATCTTGTCTGGCCGATGTGGAGTAATATTCAGTGGTGGTGCCGTTGTATCCAATGTTGATGTGTCTTTCATTGTGAAGTGACAGTATTTGGCAGCAACCAATCTGTCTGTGCAGTCTGGTGCAGTGCTTCTTCAATCAAAGGTGGTAGTCGATGTGCTCGTGAATCGTTGCGAGGTTTGGTCATGGGTTGACTGTGTCTTTAGATAAGCTACCGATCTTGTTAGCCTGGCATTGAAGCATTCTGGGATTGTAGTCGACTATGTCAGGGCAGGGCCAAAGAATCATATGGTGCTGGGTGGACTGATGTAATGAGGTGTTGGAAAGTAGTATCAATGATAGAAAGCTATAGTCGTCTGCAATTTTTGTGAGGTTGGTGGGCGTTGAGTATTGCGTATGATGTAGTGTCTAAGGGTTATAACAATTTTGGAGTACATGTACCTACCTGGGGGTGGGTGCATGGATGGTGTGGACGGATAAATGAATGAATGAATGGAAGAAAGTTGTTCAAGCCGCATTTGTCTAGAAGTGCAAATTAATTCCTCAGATACATGTAGATAGCACTTGTTAAGGTGGTGCCTACCTAGATAGTAGATACTACCTAGTAGGTAAAGCAAACAGTTTCATTGATGACGTGGTGCCTGGAGTAATATCTAATATAAGCAAGTGCTGTACCATTGATATCGACATTGGTGTTCGTCGAGGAGAAGGATGTTGTCAACCTGCTGAGTTAACCTTAACCCTACTGGAGATCGTGGATGTTCTGGAGTTCGGCGACCTACTCAAATACTCGCGAAGACGACTAGGATGATACACAGTCTGATCTCAACAATTCCTCTGAATTTATACTCCAGTAAATTTAGGACAAGCCAGCTCACACATGGACCGGCTGGGCATTGAATTTGACCAATTTCCTAAAGTGGTCATCAAGCTAACCCTTTTCTCTTCGATCGATCGACGGACGAAGTCTCGAGTCTCCATCAGCCTCCGCAAAACTCCACGAACTGGATAGAAATCTCCGTCGGAACAAACCGACAAAAGAACATGGTCAATTGAGGAGGAACCTATGGATCTCGACTCTATATACAATCTTGGCCTGACCTGTAGATTGGAATATCACATCAAGTTGTACCTCGAAGTTTTCGCGGCGTGTCCAAACTTCGTGACCGAATGTCTCGGAGCTTCACTGGATACACATGGATGGAGGAACCAGCGACTTACGCTTGTCGCAGCTCCACGGGAAGAAGTCGACCGTCTTCGAGATGTGCCCACACAGAAAGAGACTGGGATATGACGATTGAAGAGAGCTAAATCAGTTCCGTTTCAGAAGGACGACGAACATTTGCAACGTTTAGAAACCCCTCTACTGCTCAAAGTACTATTGATGCATGGTCTTTGACACAAAGATAGCGGTGCTACACACACAAATTTTATCCGCGAGGCTATCTCGAGTATCAATGACACGATCAGTACGGGGCCCTTCAGCGGTGACGAACACTGAGATACATGCTCTACTGTTTTCTTGATATCTAATATTCTTCATACTCCCAGTCGCCTCCGGTGCCCCTCCCACGTCCGTGATCGACACGTCTGCATCGATAGTGGCCTCAGGCATCGTGAAGGACGATATCCCAATCTCGTCACAGCGTCAAACTGTGGATGTCGCTGATCAGCCATACCGTCAATCCTTCTCAACTCAACCAAGGCATGGGCCGATCTCGATTTACACACAGGCGACGATCCCCTTATTAACACATGCGTATTGATGTGCTCTACCATACAGTCAGCTTGGCCTAGAACATGGACATGTAGCTTGCAGTATACCAATTCAAAGTGGATCCAACAAGTCCATCCCAGCAACCAGTTCCCAGACGTTTTGACCTCATATTAAATTGTAGTATCACGACTCTTACTCTCTACGGAATTTTTGTTACAATACCTACGTGGTGACGGATAGGTTGTCTACGTTGACACATGTACGTAGCAAGTCCTATAGAGGTAGATATGTGAGGTGAGTGCAGTGGTGGGTATCTTGCATAGAATACATGTAGTATTGTAATGAGATTGAATATTTGTGTAGTAACAGCCGGTATAATAGCCTGGTAGTGTTGGTTGTTGTACTACATTTATCCAGCAATTATGTATGTACTGAGGTGTATATAGCGGTACAAATATATGTACCTAGTATGCACCAATATAACGACACAATATCGACCTAATACGTACTAATGCTACCTACATCCAGCACGAACACGTACCTCGCCTCCGACATCGAGACCGACATACTTGCTCAATACCAACAATCATGACCGTCACACCACTACACTACGAAATTGGCGCGTCAAATGAGTCTCAACTGCGGGTATCGTCCAGCCTATACTAGTCGAGCAATCCACGAAGAGCTACGTAAATACTATCCTGGCAGGATCTCGTTGGTGAATCGAACACCCTTGACTTCTGGTGCTATGCTACCACGTACCCTGA
>Ga0115846_100905_pt1 | contig 14527 bp, 11 predicted proteins | sample InSIn5gowninarea_2_FD_83860 | JGI IMG/M metagenome (GOLD analysis project Ga0115846, IMG submission 83860)
TGAGAATTCGTCTCTCTAGTTTGATATGAATAAATCACGTATCAAACGAAGGCCACATAGGGGTCCAAATATCCACGTACAGATTATACAAAAAAACTGTACAGAAGCATTGTCAGAAACTACTTTGTAATATTTGCATTCAACTCACAGAGTTGAACATTCCTCTTGATAGGGCTCTTTTGAAACACTCTTTTTGAAGAATCTGCCATTGGATATTTGAAGTCTCTTTGGCCGTCGTGTGAAACGTGATTTCTTCATATGAAACTAGACAGAAAAATTCTGAGAAACTTCTTTGTGATGTGTGCTTTCAACTCACAGAGTTGAACCTTCCTTTCGATAGAGCAGTTTTGAAACTTTCTTTTTGTAGAATTTCCAAGTGAATATTTGGCGCCGTTAGAGGCCTCTGGTAGAAAAGGCAATATCTTCATAGAAAAACTGGACAGAATGATTCTCAGAAACTACTTCGTGACGTGTGCGTTCAACTCAGTGTTGAACCTTCCTTTCGATAGAGGAGTTTTGAAATACTCTTTTTGTAGTATTTTCAAGTGGATATTTAGAGCGGTTTGAGGCCTTTGGTAGAAAAGGAAATATCTTCATAGAAAAACTAGACTGAATGATACTCAGAAAGTACTTTTTGAAATGTGCATTCAGCTTACAGAATTTAACGTTTCTTTTGATAGAGCAGTTTTGAAACACTCTCTTTGTGGAATTTGCATGTGTATATTTAGTGCGCTTTAAGGCCGACGGTAGAAAAGGTAATATCTTCACGTAAAAGCTAGACAGAAGCATTGTCAGAAACTACTTTTTGATATTTGAATTCAACTCACAGTGTTGAACATTCCACTTCATAGAGCAGGTTTGGTACTCTTTTTTGTATAATCTGTACGTGGATATTTGGACCCCTATGTGGCTTTCGTTTGAAACGTGATTTCTTCATATAAAACTAAAGAGAAGAATTCTCAGAAGCTTCTTTGTGATGTGTGCTTTCAAATCACAGTGTTGAACCTTCCTTTCGATAGAGCAGTTTTGAAACTCTCTTTTTGTAGAATTTCTAAGAGGATATTCAGTGACTTTTAGGGCCTATGGCAGAAAAGGCAATATCTTCATAGAAAATCTAGAGAGAATGATTCTCAGAGACTACTTTGTGATGTGCGCATTCATCTCACAGATTTTAACCTTTCCTTTGATTGAGCAGTTTTGAAACATTCTTTTTGTAGTATCTGCGAGTTAATATTTAGATTTTTTTGAGGCCTTCGTTATAAAAGGGATTTCTTCATATAAAACTTGACAGAAGAATTCTCAGAAAATTCTTTGTGTTGTGTGCATTCGACTCACGAGTTGAAGCTTCCTTAATATACAGCAGTTTTGAAATACTCTTTTTGTAGTGTTTCCAAGTGGATATTTAGAGCAGTTCGAGGCCTGTGGTAGAAAAGGAAATATCTTCATAGAAAAAGGATCCAGAAACATTCTCAGAAACTACCTTGTGATGTGTGCATTCAGCTTACTGAGTTTAACATATCTTTTCATAGAGCATTTTTGAAACACTCATTTGTGGAAATTGCAAATGTATATTTAGAGTGCTCTGATGCCTACGGTAGAAAAAGAAATATCTTCCCATAAAAATTAGACAGAAGCATGGTCAGAAACTTCTTTGTGATATTTGCATTCAACTCACAGAGTTCAAAATTTCTCTTGATAGAGCAGTTTTGAAACACTCTTTTTGGAGAATCTACAAGTGGATATTTGGACCTCTTTGTGGCCTTCATTTGAAACGTGATTTCTTCATTGAAAACTAGACAGAAAAATTCTCAGAAATCTCTTTGTGATGTGTGCTTTCAACTCACAGGGTTGTACCTTCCTTTAGATAGAGCAGTTTTGAAACTCTCTTTTTCCGAATTTCCAAGTGGATATTTAGTGCCGTTCGAGGCCTACTTCAGAAAAGGCAATATCTTCATAGAAAAATTAGTCAGAAAGATTCTCAGAAACTACTTTGCAATGTGTGCGTTCAACTCACCGAGTTTAACGTTTCTTTTGATAGAGCAGTTTTGAAACACTCTTTTTGTAGAATCTGCAAGTGAATATTTGGACTTTTTTGGGACCTTCATTGGAAAAGGGATTTCTTCATATAAAACTAGACAGAAGAATCCTCAGAAACTTCTTTGTGATGTGTGCATTCAATTCACATAGTTGAACCTTCCTTTCCATAGAACAGTTTTGAAATATTCTTTTTGTAGAATTTTCAAGTGGATATTTAGAGCGTTTTGAGACCAATGGTGGAAAAGGAAATATCTTCATAGAAAAAGTAGACAGAATCATTCTGAGAAACTAGTTTGTGATGTGTGCATTCAGTTTTCCGAGTTTAACCTTTCTTTTGATAGAGCAATTTTGAAACACTATTTGTCGAATTTGAAAGTGTATATTAAGAGTGCTTTGAGGTCTATGGTAGAAAAGGAAATATCTTCATAAAAAACTAGACAGAAGCATTGTCAGAAACTACTTTTTGATATTTGCATTCAACTCACAGAGTTGAACATTCCTATTGATAGAGGAGTTTTGAAACACTCTTTTTGTAGGATCTACAAGTGGATATTTGGACCTCTTTGTGGCCTTCTTTTGAAACGTGATTTCTTCATGTAAAAATAGACAGAAGAATTCTCAGAAACTTCTTCGTGATGTGTGCTTTCAACTCACAGAGTTGAACTTTCCTTTCCATAGAGAAGTTTTGAAATGCTCTTTTTGTACTATTTCCAGGTGGATATTTAGCTCCGTTTGAGGCCTAAGGTAGAAAAGTCAATATCTTCATAGAAAAACTAGGCAGAATCATTCTCAGAAACTACGTTGTGTTGTGTACGTTCAACTCACAGAGTTTAAACTTTCTTTTGATAGAGCAGTTTTGAAACACTCTTTTTTAGAATCTGCAAGTGAATATTTGGACTTTTTTGAGACCTTCGTTGGAAACGGGATTTCTTCATATAAAATTTGACAGAAGATTTCTCAGAAACTTCTTTGTCATGTGTGCATTCAACTCACAGTGTTGAAACTTCCTTTCAATAGAGCCGTTTTGAAATAATTTTTTGTTGAATTTCCAAGTGGATATTTAGAGCGGTTCGAGACCTGTGGTAGAAAAGGAAACATCTTCATAGAAAAACTATAAGTAATCATTCTCAGAAACTACTTTGTGATGTGTGCATTCAGCTTTCCGAGTTTAACCTTTCTTTTGATAGAGCAGTTTTGAAACACTCTTTTTGTGGAATTTGCAAGTGCATATTTAGAGCGTTTTGCTGCCTACGGTAGAAAAGGAAATATCTTCACATAAAACTAGACAGAAGCATTGTCAGAAACCACTTTTTGATATATTAAATACAACTGACAGAGTTGAACATTCCTCATGATAGAGCAGTTTTGAAACACTTTTTTTAGAATCTGCAAGTGGATATTTGGACCTCTTTTTAGCCTTCGTTTGAAACGTGATTTCTTCATTTAAAACTAGACAGAAGAATTCTCAGAAACATTTTGTGATGTGTGCTTTCAACTTACAGAGTTGAACCTTCCTTTCGATAGAGCAATTTTGAAACTCTCTTTTTGTAGAATTTTCAAGTGGATATTAAGCGCCGTTTGAGGCCTATGGTAGAAAAGACAAAATGTTCATAGAAAAACTAGACAGAATGATTCTGAGAAACTGCTTTTTGATGTGTGCGTTCAACCCACCGACTTTAAACTTTGTTTTGATAGAGCAGTTTTGAAAAACTCTTTTTGTAGAATCTGCATGTGAATATTTGGACATTTTTGAGGCCTTCGTTGGAAACGGGATTTTTTCCTATGAAACTTGACAGAAGGATTCTCAGAAACTTCTTTGTGATGTGTGCATTCAACTTACAGAGTTGAACCTCACTTTCGATAGAGCAGTTTTGAAATACTCTTTTTGTAGGATTTCCAAGTGGATATTTAGAGCTTTTCGAGGCCAATGGTGGAATAGGAAATAACTTCATATAAAAACTAGACAGAATCATTCTCAGAAACTACTTTGTGGTGTGGGCATTCAGCTTACAGAGTTTAAACTTTCTTTTGTTGGAGGAGTTTTGAAACATTCTTTTTGTGGAATTTGAAAGTGTATATTAAGGGTGCTTTGAGGCCTGTGGTAGAAAAGGAAATATCTTCACATAAAAACTAGACAGCAGCATTGTCAGAAACTACTTTGTGATTTTTGCATTCAACTCACAGAGTTGAACATTCCTCTTGATAGAGCAGTTTTGAAACACTCTTTTTGTAGAATCTGCAAGTAGATATTTGGACCTCTAAGTGGCCTTCGTTTGAAACGTGATTTCTTCATATAAAACTAGACAGAATAATTCTCAGAAATTTCTTTGTGATGTGTGCTTTCAACTCAGAGAGATGAACCTTCCTGTCGATAGAGCAGTTTTAAAACTCTCTTTTTGTAGAATTTCCAAGTGGATATTTAGCTCCCTTTGAGGTCTATGTTAGAAAAGCCAATGTCTTAATAGAAAAACTAGACAGAATCATTTTCAGAAACTACTTTGTGTTGTGTGTGTTCAACTCACAGAGTTTAACCTTTCTCTTGATAGAGCACTTTTGAAACACTCTTTTTGTAGAATCTGCAAGTGAATATTTGGACTTTTTTTAGGCCTTCTTTGGAAATGATATTTCTTCGTATAAAACTTGACAGAAGAATTCCTAGAAACTTCTTTGTGATGTGTGCATTCAGCTCACGGAGTTGAAACTTCCTTTCCATCGAGCAGTTCTGAAATATTCTTTTTGTAGAATTTTCAAGTGGATATTTAGAGCGCTTAGAATCCAAAGGAGGTAAAGGAAATATATTCATAGAAAAACTAGACATAATCATTCTCAGAAACTATTTTCTGTTGTGTGCATTCAACTTACAAAGTTTAACATTTCTTTTGATAGAGCAGCTTTGAAACGTTCTTTTTGTGGAATTTGAAAATGTATATTTAGGGTGCTTTGAAGCCTATGGTAGAAAAGGAAATAGCTTAACATAAAAACTAGAGAGAAGCATTGTCAGAAACAACTGTGATTTTTGCATTCAACTCACAGAGTTGAAGATTCCTCTTGATAGACCAGTCTTGAAAAACTCTTTTTGTAGAATCTGCAAGTGGATATTTGGAACTATTTGTGGCCTTCGTTTCATACGTGATTTCTTCATATAAAACTAGACGGAATAATTCTCAGAAACTTCTTTGTGATGTGTGATTTCAACTCACATAGTTGAGCCTTCCTTTCGTCAGAGCAGTTTTCAAACTCTCTTTTTGTACTACTTCCAAATGGATATTTAGCGCTGTTTAAGGCCTATGGTAGAAAATTCAATATCTTCATAGAAAATCTAGACAGAATGATTCTCAGAAACTAATTTGTGTTCTGTGCGTTCAACTCACAGAGTTTTACCTTTCTTTTGATAGGGTAGTTTTGAAACACTCTTTTTGTAAAATTGGCAAGTTAATGTTTGTACTTGTTTGAGGCCTTTGTTGGAAACGGCTTTTCTTCATATAAAATTTGACAGAAGAATTCTCAGAAATTTATTTGTGATGTGTCCATTCAACTCACAGAGTTGAAACTTCCTTTCAGTAGAGCAGTTTTTAAATACTTTTTTTAGAATTTTCAGGCGGATATTTAGAGCGTTTCGAGGCCAATGTTGGAACAGGAAATATTTTCATAGAAAAACTATACAGAATCATTCTCAGAAACTACTTTGTGATGTGTGCATTCAACTTTCAGAGTTTAACCTTTCCTTTGATAGAGCAGTTTGGAAACACTGTTTTTGTGGAATTTGAAAGTGTATATTTAGAGTGCTTTCAGGCCTACTGTACAAAAGGAAATACCTGCATAAAAAACTAGACAGAAGCGTTGTCAAAAACTGCATTGTGATATTTGCATTCAACTCACAGAGTTGAACATTCCTCTTGATAGAGCAGTTTTGAAACACTCCTTTTGTATAATCTGCAAGTGGACATTTAGACCTTTTTGTGGCCTTCGTTTGAAACATGATTTCTTCAAATAAAACTAAAGAGAAGAATTCTCAGAAACTTCTTTGTGATGTGTGCTTTCAACTGACAGAGTTGAATCTTCCTTTCGATAGAGCAGTTTTGAAGCTCTCTTTTTGTAGTATTTCCAAATGGATATTTAGGTCCGTTTGAGGCCTATGGTAGAAAAGGCAATATCTTAATAGAAAAACTTGACAGAATCATTCTCAGAAACTTCTTTGTGTTGTGTGCGTTCGACTCACAGAGTTTAAACTTTCTTTTGATAGAGCAGTTTAGAAACACACTTTTTGTAGAAGTTCCAAGTGGATATTAGAGCGTTTCGAGGCCAATGGTGGAAAAGGATATATCTTCATAGAAAAAATAGACAGAATAATTCTCAGAAACTGCTTTGTGATGTGTGCATTCAGCTTTCAGAGTTTAAGCTTTCTTATGATAGAGCAGTTTTGAAACAGTCTTTTTGTGGAATTTGCAAGTGTATATTGAGAGCTCTTTGAAAGGAAATATCATCACATAAAAACTAGACAGCAGCATTGTCAGAAACTAATTTGTGATATTTGCATTAAACTCACTGAGTTGAAAATTCCTCTTGATAGAGCAGTTTTAAAACACTCTTTTTGAAGAATCTTCAAGTAGATATTTGTACTTATTTGTTGCCTTCCTTTGAAAAGTGTTTTCTTCATATAAAACTAGACAGAATACTTCTCAGAAACTTCTTTGTGATATGTGCTTTCAACTCACAGAGTTTAACATTTCTTTTGATAGAGCAGTTTTGAAACACTCTTTTTGTGGAATTTGGAAGTGTATATTTAGAACGCTTTGAGGCCTATTGTAGAAAAGGAAATATCTTCACATAAATACTAGACAGGAGCACTGTCAGAAACTATTTTGTGATATTTGCATTCAACTCACCTAGATGAACATTCCTCTTGATAGAGCAGTTTTCAAACACTCATTTTGTAGAATCTGCAAATGGATATTTGGACGTCTTTTTGGCCTTCCTTTGAAAAGTGATTTGTTCATATAAAACTAGACAGAAGAATTCTCAGAAAATACTTTGTGATGTGTGCTATCAACTCACAGAGTTGAACATTCCTTTTGATAGAGAAATTTTGAGACTCTCTATTTGTAGAATTTCCAAGTGGATATTTGACGCCATTTGAGGCCTCTGGTAGAAAAGGAAATATCTTCATAGAAATACTATGCCGAATGATTCTTAGAAACTACTTTGTGATGTGTGCGTTCAACTCACAGAATTTAAACTTTCTTTTGAAAGAGCAGTTTTGAAAAACTCTTTTTGTGGAATCTGCAAGTGAATATTTGAATATTTGGACTTTTTTGAGGCCTTTTTTGGAAACGGGATTCCTTCATTTAAAACCTGACAGAAGAATTCTCAGAAACTTCGTTGTCATGTGAGCATTCAACTCACAGAGTTGAACCTTCCTTTCGATAGAGCATTTTTGAAATGCTCTTTTGTAGAATTTCCAAGAGGATATTTACAGTGGTTCGAGGCCTATTTTAGAAAAGGATATATCTACACAGAAAAACTAGACAGAATCATTCTCTGAAACTACTTTGTGTTTTGTGCATTAAGCTTACAGAGTTTAAATTTTCTTTTGATAGAGCAGTATTGAAACACTCTTTGTGGAATTTGCACGTCTATATTTTGAGTGCTTTGAGGCCTATGGCAGAAAAGGAAATATCTTCACGTAAAAACTAGACAGAAGCACTGTCAGAAACTAGATATTTGCATTCAACTCACAGAGTTGAACATTCCTCTTGATAGAGCAGTTTTGAAACACTCTTTTTGTAGAATCTGCAAGTGGATATTTGGACCTCTTTGTGGCCTTCGTTTGAAATGAAATTTCTTCATACAAAACTGGACAGAAGAATTCTCAGAAACTTCTTTGTGATGTGAGCTTTTAACTCACAGAGTTGAACCTTCCTTTCGATAGTTCAGTTTTGAGACTCTCTTTTTGTAGGATTTCCAAAGTATATATTTAGCGCCATTTGAGGCCTAAGGTAGAAAAGGCAATATCTTCATAAAAAACTAGACAGAATTATTCTCAGAAACTTCTTTGAGATGTGAGCGTTTAACTCACAGAGTTTAACCTTTCTTTTGATAGAGCAGTTTTGAAACACACTTTTTGTTGAATCTGCTAGTGAATATTTGAAGTTTTTAGAGGTCTTCATTATAAACGGGAATTCTTCATATTAAAATTGACTGAAGAATTCTCAGAAACTTCTTTGTGATGTGTGCATTCAACTCACAGTGTTGAACCTTCCTTTCGATAGAGCAGTTTTGAAATAATCTTTCTGTAGAATTTTCATGTGGATATTTACAGCGGTTCACGGCCTATGGTAGAAAAGGATATATCTTCATAGAAAAACTACACAGAATCCTTATCAGAAGCTACTTTGCGATGTGAGCATTCAGCTTACAGAGTTTAACCTTTCTTTTGATACAGCAGTTTGGAAACACTCTTTTTGTAGAATTTGCAAATGTATTTTTTCAGCGCTTTGTGGCCTACGGTAGAAAGGAATTATCTTCACATAAAAACTAGACAGATGCATTGTCAGAAACTGCTTTGGGATATTTGCATTCAACTCACAGAGTTGAACATTCCTCTTGATAGAGCAGTTTTGAAACACTATTTTTGTAGAATCTGCAAGTGGTTATTTGGACCTCTTTGTGGCCTTCGTTTGATACTTGATGTTTTCATATAAAACTAGACAAGAGATTTCTCAGAAACATCTTTGTGATGTGTGCTTTCATCTCACAGTGTTGAATCTTCCTTTCTATAGGGCAGTTTTGAGACTCTTTTTGCAGAATTTCCAAGTGAATATTTAGCGCCGTTTGAGGCCTATGGTAGAAAAGGACATATCTTCATTGGAAAACTAGACAGAATCATTCTCAGAAACTACTTTGTGATGTGTGCATTCAACTCACAGAGTTTAAACTTTCTTTTGATAGAGCAGTTTTGAAACACTCTTTTTGTAGTATGTGCAAGTGAATATTTGGACCTCTTTGTGGCCTTTGTTTGAACTGTGATTTCTTCATATAAAAATAGACAGAAGAATTCTCAAAAACTTGTTTGTGATGTGTGCTTCCAACTCAAAGAGTTGAACCTCCCTTTCGATAGAGCAGTTTTCAGACTCCCTTTTTGTAGAATTTCCAAGTGGATATTTAGCGCCGATTGAGGCCTATGGTTGAAAAGACAATATCTTCATAGAAAAACAAGACAGAACGATTCTCAGAAACTACTTTGTGATGTGTGCGTGCAACTCACAGAGCTTCACTTTTATTTTGATAGAGCAGTTTTGAAACACCCCTTTTGTAGAATCTGCAAGTAGATATTGGGACTGTTTTGAGGCCTTCGTTGGAAACGGTATCTCTTCATATAAAACTTGACAGACGAATTCTCAGGAACTTCTTTGCAATGTCTGCATTCAACTCAGAGTGTTGAAACTTCTTTTCAACAGAGCAGTTTTGAAATACTCTTTCTGTAAAATTTCCAAGTGGATAGTTAGAGCGGTTCGAGGCCTATGTTAGAAAAGGAAATATCTTCATAGAAAAACTAGACAGAATCATTCTCAGAAACTACTTTGTGATGTGTGCATTCAGATTATGGAGTTTAACTTTCTTTTGATAGAGCAGGTTTGAAACACTCTTTTTGTCGAATTTTGAAGTGTATATTTAAAGCGCATTGTGGCCTGTGGTAGAAAAGCAAATGTCTTCAAATAAAAACTAGACAGATGCATTGTCAGAAACTATTTTGTGATATTTGCATTTAACACACAGAGTTGAACATTCCTCTTCATAGAGCAGTTTTGAAACACTCTTTTTGTAGAATCTGGAAGTGGATATTTGGACCTGTTTGTGGTCTTCGTTTGAAACGTGATTTCTTCATCTAAAACTAGACAGAAGAATTCTCACAAACTTCTTGGTGATGTGTGCTTTCAACTCACAGTGTTGAAATTTTCTTTCGATAGAGCAGTTTGGAGACCCTCTTTTTGTAGAATTTCCAAGTGGATAATTAGCACCGTTTGAGGCCTAAGGTAGAAAATGCAATAACTTCATACAAAAACTAGCCAGAATGATTCTGACAAATTACTTTCTGATGTGGGCCTTCAACTCGTAAAGTTTAACCTTTCTTTTGATAGAGCAGTTTTGAAACACTCTTTTTGTGGAATTTGCAAGTGTATATTTAGAGCGCTTTGAGGCCTATGGTATAAAAGGAAATATCTTCACATAAAAAATTAGACAGAAGCATTGTCAGAAACTGTTTTGTGAACTTTGCATTCAACTTACACATTTGAACATTCCTCTTGATAGAGCAGTTTTGAAACCCTCTTTTTGCAGAATCTGCAAGTGGATATTTGGACCTCTTTGTGGCCTTCGTTTGAAACGTGATTTCTTCATATAAAACTAGACAGAAGAAATCTCACAAACTTCTTTGTGATGTGTGACATCAACTCACAGTGTTGAACCTTCCTTTCGATAGAGCAGTTTTGGAACACTCTTTTTGTAGAATCTGCAAGTTAATATTTGGACTTTTTTGAGGCTTTGGTTGCAAATGGGATTTCTTCATATAAAACTTGACAGAAGAATTCTCAGAAACTTCTTTGTGATGTGTGCATTGAACTAACAGACTTGAACCTTCCCCTTGATAGAACAGTTTAAAATACTCTTTTTGTAGAATTTTCAAGGGGACAATTATTGCGGTTCGAGGCCTACGGTAGAAACGGAAATAACTTCATAGAAAAAAAAGACAGAATCATTCTGAGAAACTACTTTGTGATGTGTGCATTCAGCTTACAGAGTTTAACCTTTATGTTGATAGAGCAGTTTTGAAACAACCTATTTGTGGAATTTGCGATAGTATATTTAGAGTGCTTTGAGGCCTGTGGTAGAAAAGGAAATATCTTCACAAAAAAACTAGACAGAAACATTGTCAGAAATTACTTTGTGATATTTGCATTCAAGTCACAGTGTTGAACATTCCTCTTGATAGAGCAGTTTTGAAACACTCTTTTTATAGAATCTGCTAGTGGATATTTGGACCTCTTTGTGTTCATCTTTTGATACATGATTTCCTCATATAAAACTAGACAGAAGAATTCTCAGAAGCTTCTTTGTGATGTGTGCTTTCAACTCACAGAGTTGAACTTTCCCTTTGATAGAGCAGTTTTGAAACTCTCTTTTTGTAGAGTTTCCAAATGGATATTTAGCGCCGTTTGAGACTTCTGGTAGAAAAGGCAATATCTTCAGAGAAAAACTAGACAGAATCATTCTCAGAAAATACTGTGTGATGTGTGCATTCAACTCACAGAGTTTAACCTTTCTTTTGATAGAGCAGTTATGAGACATTCTTTTTAGAGTATCTGCAAGTGAGTATTTGGACTTTTTTGAGGCCATCGTTGGAAACGGGATTTCATCATATAAAACTTGGCAGAAGAATTCTCAGAAACTTCTTTGTGATGTGTGCATTCAACTCACAGAGTTGAACCTACCTTTCGAAAGAGCAGTTTCGAAATTTTCTTTTTGTAGAATTTCCAATGGGATATTTAGAACGGTTTGAGGCCTCTGGTATAAAAGGCAATATCTTCCTAGAAAAATTAGACAGAATTATTCTCAGAAACTACATTGTGATGTGGGCATTCAGTTTACAGAGTTTAACATTTCTTTTGATAGAGCAGTTTTGAAACACACTTTTTGTGGAATTTGCTAGTGTATTTTTACAGCGCTTTGAGGCCTGCGGTAGAAAAGGAAATATCTTAACAAATACTGTACAGAAGCATTGACAGAAACTATTTTGTGATATTTGCATTCAACTCACAGAGTTGAAAATTCCTCTTGATTGTGGTGTTTTGAAACACTCTTTTTGTAGAATCTGCAAGTAGATATTTGGATCGTCTTTGTGGCCTTCGTTTGAAACGTGATTTCTTCATATAAAACTAGGCAGACTAATTCTCAGACACTTCTTTGTAATGTGTGCTTTCAACTCACAGAGTTGAAACTTCCTTTCGATAGAGCAGTTTTATAACTCTCTTCTTGCAGATTTTCCAAGTGGATATTTAGCGCCGTTTGAAGGCTTTGGTGGAAAAGACAATATCTTCATAGAAAATTCGACACAATCATTCTCAAAGACTACTTTGTGATGTGTGCCTTCAACTCACAGAGTTTAAACTTTCTTTTGATAGAGCAGTTTGAAACACTCTTTTTGTAGTATCTCCAAGTGAATATTTGGACTTTTTTCAGGCCTTCATTGGAAACGGGATTTCTTCATATAATTCTTGACAGAAGAATTCTCACAAACTTCTTTGTGATGTGTGCATTCAATCCACAGTGTTTAAGCTTCCTTTCGATAGAGCAGTTTAGAAATACACTTTTTGTAGAATTTCCAATTGGATATTTACAGCGGTTCGTTGCCTATGGTAGAAAAGGAAATATCTTCACACAAAAACTAGACAGAATCATTCTCAGAAACTACTTTTTGATGTTTGCATTCAGCTTATGGAGTTTAACCTTTCTTTCGATAGAGCAGTTTTCAAACACTCTTTTTATGGAATTTGCAAGTGTATATCTAAAGCGCTTTGAGGCCTACGGTAGAGAAGGAAATATCTTCACATAAAAACCACACGGAAGCATTGTCAGAAACAGCTTTGTGATATTTGCATTCAACTCACAGAGTTGAACATTCCTCTTGATAGAGTAGTTTTGAAACCCTCCTTTTGTAGAATCTGCAAGTGGATATTTGGACCTCTTTGTGGCTTTCGTTTAAAATTGAGTGCTTCATATAAAACTAGACAGAATCATTCTCTGAAATTACTTTGTGATGTGTGCGTTCAGCTTACAGAGTTTAACCTTTCTTTTCATAGAGCAGTTTTAAAACAAACTTTTTGTGGAATTTGCAAGTGTATTTTTAGAGCGCCTAGAGGCCTACGGTAGAAAAGGAAATATCTTCACAAAAGAACTAGACAGAAGCATTGTCAGAAACTTCTTTGTGATGTGGGCATTCAGCTTATGGAATTTAACATTTCTTTTAATAGAGCAGTTTTGAAACACTCTTTTTTGGTAATTTGCAAGTGTATATTTAGAGTGTATTGAGGCCTACTGTAGAAAAGGAAATATCTTCACAAAAAAATGTACAGAATCATTGTCAGAAACTACTTTGTTATATTTGCATTCAACTCACTGAGTTGAACATTCCTCTTGATAGGGCTGTTTTGTAACACTCTTTTTGTAGAATCTGCAAGTGGATATTTGGATCATCTTTGTGGCCTTCGTTTGAAACGTGATTTCTTCATATAAAACTAGACAGAAGAATTCTCAGAAACTTCTTTGTGATGTGCGCTTTCAACTTACAGAGTTGAACCTTCCTTTCGATAGAGCAGTTTTGAAACTCTGTTTTGGTAGAATTTCCAAGTGGATATTTAGCGCCGTTTGAGCCTTATGGTAGAAAAGGCAATATCTTCATAGAAAAAGTAGACAGAATGATTCTCAGAGACTACTTTGTGATGTGTGCAGTCAACTCACAGAGTTTAACCTTTCTTTTGATAGAGCAGTTTTGAAACACTCTTTTTGTAGAATTTTCAAGTGGATATTTAGTGCGTTCAAGGTCTATGGTTGAAAAGGAAATACCTTCATAGAAAAGCTATCCAGAATCATTCTCAGAAACCACTTTGTGATGTGTACTTTCAGCTTACAGAGTTTAACATTTCTTTTGATAGAGCAGTTCTGAAACAACCTTTTTGTGGTATTTGCATGTGTATATTTAGAGCTCTTGAGGCCTACAGTAGAAACGGAAATATCTTCACAAAAAAACTAGATAGAAGCATTGTCAGAAACTACTTTGTCAAATTTGCATTCAACTCACAGTGTTGATCATTCCTCTTGATAGAGCAGTTTTGAAACACTTTTTGTAAAATCTGCAAGTGGATATTTGGACCGCTTTGTGTCCATCGTTTGCTAAGTGATTTCTTCATATAAAATTAGACACAAGAATTTTCAGAAACTTCTTTGTCATTTGTGCTTTCAACTCACAGCGTTGAACCTTCCTTTCAATAGAGCAGTTTTGAAACTCTTTTTGTAGAATTTTCAAGTGGATATTTACTGCCGTTTGAGGCCTCTGGTAGAAAAGGACTTATCTTCATAGAAAAACTAGACAGAATCATTCTCACAAACTACTTTGTGATGTGTGCCTTCAAGTCACAGAGTTTAACCTTTCTTTTGATACAGCAGTTTTGAAACACTCTTTTTTTAGAATCTGCAAGTGAATATTTGGCCTTTTTGGAGGCCTTCTTTGGAAATGGTATTTTTTCATATAAAACTTAATGGAAGAATTCTCAGGAACTTCTTTGTGATGTGTGCATTCAACTCACAGTGTTGAACCTTCCCTTCGATAGAGCAGTTTTGAAATACTCTTTTTGTATAATTTACAAGTGGATATTTAGAGCGGTTCGGGGCCTAAGTTAGAAAAGGAAATATCTTCATAGAAAAACTAGACAGAATC
>Ga0115846_100907_pt1 | contig 14510 bp, 13 predicted proteins | sample InSIn5gowninarea_2_FD_83860 | JGI IMG/M metagenome (GOLD analysis project Ga0115846, IMG submission 83860)
GGATATTAGTCGTTATATTCGCAATAACTTTTCGTTTGGTTTAATTGGGACGACCGCAATCAAGGAAGTGGAGTCTGGCCAATCAGCATTGGATCAACTTCAGAAAATAGAAAATTACAATTCAAATCTGCTTCAAGATCTTAAAATAGGCTATCAAATGAAGTTGACTCAATCATTACTCATTCAATTAGAGCCAAGTTGGTTTTATTTGTATGATGGAGTTTGGAAGCAATTAATGACAGAGGATTCAGGAGGGGATATACATGGATTGGAGTAAGATTAAAAGCATCTTTATTATTTCCTTCCTGATCCTCGACATCTATTTAATGTATGAGTTTTTTAAAATGCAAGATGTTAGTGAAGTTGAACGGCAAACAACAACAGAGGCATCTATTGAAAAGCGTTTAATGGCAGCGGAAATTCAGTATGTAACATTGCCAAAGGGACATGTAGAAGATCACTATTTAAAAGCAAAACCAAAGGTATTTACCGATGAAGATATTGAAAATGCAATACTTGATAACCAATCAGTAAAGATTATGAGCAGTACGAGTACTGAATTGGAATCCATACTAGATGAGCCATTAGAAATTACAGATGAGTTTGGACCAGCTGAATTAAATAATTATATAAAAAGTCATATCTTATATGGCGATCAGTATCGTTTTTGGGAAAGAAGCACGGATGGGAAGCTGATTACGTATTATCAGCATTTTGATGGGAAGACGCTATTTAAGAATACAAACGGGAAGCTTGTTTTCCACGTAAACGACGATAATGAAATCTATTCCTATCGTCAAAGCTACTTTGAAGAAGTACAAGAACTTTCTAAATCAGAAAAGATTATTCAACCGATAAATGCGATTGAAACACTAGTCACAAATGGGATTCTAAAGTCAAAAAGCAACATTACGGAAGTAGAGTTAGGGTACTATACACTTGTTCCGCTTTTAGATACTACTCAAGTGTTGAATCCAGCTTGGTGTTTTGTTGTGGATGATAAAGCAACTTTGTTTGTAAGTGCATTTGAAGGAAAGATTATTGATTTAAATAACAATGAGAAAAAAATAGTGGAGTGAGGAATAATGGCTTTTCAGTTTAGTTTCCTTTCAAGCGGGAGTACAGGAAATGCAACTTTTGTAGAAACAGAAGATCATTCCTTTTTGGTCGACGCAGGTTTTAGCGGTAAACAAATGGAATCACTGTTTCAGCAAATAGATCGTGATATCAAGAAACTTTCTGGGATTTTTGTGACACATGAACATAGTGATCATATTAAAGGTGTCGGTATTCTGGCTCGTAAATATAAGTTACCGATTCATGCGAATGAAAAAACATGGAAAGCAATGCAGCAATCGATTGGTGATATTCCAACGGGTCAGAAGTTCATTTTTGGTATGGAAACGGTAAAGAGCTTTGGTTCGCTTGATATTGAATCATTTGGTGTATCTCATGATGCGGCTGAACCGATGTTTTATATTTTCCATCATGAAGGGAAAAAACTTGTGCTGATTACGGATACGGGTTATGTGAGTGATCGGATGAAAGGGACGATTGCGAATGCCGATACGTATTTGTTTGAAAGTAATCATGATGTAGGTATGCTGAGGATGGGACGCTATCCTTGGAATACTAAACGCAGGATTTTAAGCGATGTTGGTCATGTATCGAATGAAGATGCCGCTTTTGCCATGAGTGATGTCGTAGGAGACAATACGAAGCGGATTTATCTCGCTCATTTAAGCATGGATAATAACATGAAGGACTTGGCAAGAATGGCTGTAACACAGACACTTGAGAGTAAGGGCATCATTGTGGGGGAACAATTCTCTCTTTACGATACCGACCCTAAAACACCTACCCCCCTTACAGCCGTGTAAAGGTTAAGAAACAAGGAAAGGCCTTTTATTTAGATTTTTTAAATAGGACGAGTATAATAATGGTTAGGTAGGTAAAATAAAACGTAGAGAAATATCGGGAGAAAGGTGGATGAAACTTTGGGTTATTATGATCATGAAGATGAAAATCGATATAGAAAACCGAAAGGAAAAAAGAGCAGTTTTTTTCTCACTAGTTTGGTCGGTGCTGTAGTTGGGGCTTTGCTTGTTATTCTTGCTGTACCGACGCTTTCCAATTATGGTCTTCTCCCCTATTCTGTGCAACCGACTAATCAAATAGAAGTGAATAAGAATACCGATACTAATGGAAATATGATTACACAGAATGTCTCATTAGAAGTAGAGACAGGGGTGACAAAGGCAGTTGACAAGGCTGGGGATGCTGTTGTAGGGATTACCAATATTCAATCCACAAGCTTTTGGTCACAACAAGGCGGCAGTCAAGAAGCAGGAACAGGATCGGGTGTCATTTACAAAAAGTCCGGTGATAAGGCCTTTATTGTGACAAATAATCACGTTATTGAAGGGGCAGATCAGCTTGAAGTGACACTGTCGGACGGTACAAAGGTACTTGCTGAGCTAAAAGGCAGTGATCCTTGGACAGACCTAGCCGTTATTGAAGTGGATGGAAATTCGATAAAAACAATTGCTGAATTTGGCGATTCAGATACGTTAAAGTCAGGCGAACCAGTCATAGCGATTGGAAATCCTTTAGGTCTCGGATTCTCTGGTTCTGTCACAAGTGGGATTATTTCAGGAGTAGAACGGACGATTCCAGTTGATTTAAATATGGATGGTATAGAAGATTGGCAGGTAGAGGTTCTTCAAACGGATGCAGCCATTAATCCAGGTAACAGTGGTGGAGCATTAATCAATATTGCTGGTCAAGTGATTGGTATTAACTCGATGAAGATTGCACAAGAAGCAGTAGAAGGAATTGGCCTTTCGATTCCAATCAATACAGCAATTCCAATTATTGAGGATTTAGAGAAGCATGGTGAAGTGAAAAGACCAGCAATGGGAATCCAACTTCGCAATCTAACAGAGGTATCCTCTTATCATCAGCAGGAAACGTTATTGTTGCCTAGAGATGTAAAAGAAGGTGTCATGATTGAACAGGTTGTACCAAATTCACCAGCCGATCGTGCAGGTCTGCAAGAACTAGATGTGATAGTTGAAATGGATGGGGAAAAAATTAAAGATGTGATTTCGCTGCGGAAGCATCTATATAATGAAAAGCAGATTGGTGATCAAATGACTGTTAAATTCTATCGTGAAGGTAAATTACAAGAAGCAAGTCTAGAATTGGTCGGTGAAACCTATTAGTTATAATTAACACATAAGCAGGAAGGCGAAAGTTGCTTTCCTGCTTTTTTTATTGTTATGATAGGATGGGTGTGGATAACGGTAGAGAATGATGTTATCCACATGTTGAAAAATGGAGAAACAGGTCATTTATTTGGAAATAGTAATAGAGGTCTGGAACCAGTAAAAAGAATCGTATAATACAGGCTATTAGCATGGCAGAGGGTGCTAAGAGACTCTTCGTATGGGAAAAATCGTTATAAACGAAGTTATCAACAGTCTGTTAATATTGTCGAAATTTAGCAATAGATATGGTAGCGAACAAATGATTCTATACAAGATGTGGATGAAAATTCTGGATATGTGGATAACTTCTGTGGATATGTTGTTTATAAAGTGAGGGTAAGCTGTGAATATCTCTATTTGTACAGTTGGAAAATTAAAAGAGAAGTATTTAAAAGCAGGAATTGATGAGTATTTAAAGAGATTATCAGGTTATGCAAAAGTTGAAGTCATCGAAGTTGCCGATGAAAAGGCTCCAGAAGTCTTGAGTCTAGTTGAAATGGAACAGGTCAAACAAAAAGAAGGTGAGAAACTATTAGCGAAGATTTCCCCTGATACCTATGTGATTGCCCTAGCGATTGATGGGAAAATGAAGTCATCAGAAGAGCTCGCTGACTCTCTTGATAAACTGGCGACTTACGGCAAAAGCAAGATCGCCTTTGTGATTGGGGGCTCACTAGGGTTAAGTGATGAAGTATTAAAGCGAGCAGATGAAAAGCTTTCCTTCTCCAAAATGACCTTCCCCCACCAACTCATGCGGTTAATTTTGATAGAACAGGTATACCGAGCATTTCGAATTAATCGTAATGAACCGTACCATAAGTAATAGGGGTTTAAAAATCATGAAGGTAAAAAAGGATGCCCTGATTTAGGAGACATCCTTTTTGTACTGACCTTATTTTGTATAGTTATCGAAGTAACCTTGGATATAGATCATTGGTGTTCCTTTGTCCCCACTACCAGAAGTCAAATCAGATAATGATCCAATTAGGTCTGTTAGTCTACGGGGTGTAGTACCTTGTGCTTCCATTGCCCCAACTAGATCTTCACTTTTATTCTGGATGTATCCAGAAATAGCCTGCTTTAACTCTTCTCCGCGAAGATGGGAGAAGTTGTTATCTGCCAAGTATTTTAATTTCACTTCGTTTGGAGTGCCATTAAGTCCTTGAGTGTAAGCAGGTGATACTACTGGGTCCGCAAGCTCCCAAATTTTCCCGACTGGATCTTTGAATGCCCCATCGCCATAAACCATTACTTCAACGGTTTTGCCTGTTACTTCTTTGATTTTTGCTTGAATACTATCAACGATTGGTTGACAGTTGTGTGGAAATAATTTTACGCTATCTTCTGTTGCTTTATTTGATCCAAGTAGACCATAAGCTTCATTAAAGCCGCTGCCATTGATAGATTCTGAAAGAATATCATCAAGGCCATATACTTTTTCAGCACCATTGTTTGTTAAAATACGCTTGGTTCTGAAACGTGAGTGAATATCACAGGCTAATACATTCTTTGTATAGTCTAAAATGGTTTTTGGATTGTTAGAGAAGATGACTTCACAGATTGCACCTTCAGCTTCAATTAAACTTTTATAGTATTCGATATAGTCAACACCCGTAAAGGTATGTTTTTTATAACCAAAGTGCTCACGGAACTGAGCTTCTGATAGTACATCTGTCCATGGATTTACGCCTTTAACATCTAGTTCGTCGATGTCTACAAGGTGATTTCCCACTTCGTCAGATGGATAGCTTAACATTAAGACCACTTTCTTTGCTCCTTTTGCAATCCCTCGTAAGCAGTTTGCAAATCGGTTACGGCTAAGAATGGGGAAAATGACGCCAACTGTTTCGTCACCGAATTTTCCTTTAATATCCGTTGCTATATCGTCTATAGACGCATAGTTTCCTTGTGCGCGGGCGACAATAGATTCAGTTATTGTGACGATGTCACGATCCTCAATTGAAAAACCTTCACTTTTCGCTGCCTTTAAGACCGAATCAACTACGATTTGTTCAATGTTGTCTCCTTGGTTAATAATTGGACCACGAAGTCCACGTACGACTGTTCCAACTGTTCTAGTCAATATTATCTCTCCTCTTAATCGAGTACAATGTATGTAGAATTATATATTAATGTTTAAACATCATAAGTTTACTATACCCTTTTTAAGTGATATAAGTAAAATTAATATTTATTATATGTGATATAAGGAGAGCTTATATGATTGGAAATTTGGATTTATACCGTATATTTAATATTGTTAGCCAAAATAAAAGCTTTTCGAAGGCAGCGCAGGAACTATATTCGACACAAGCAGCTGTAAGTCAGATACAGCTTTTTTATCGAACCTCAAAGGGAGTAGTATTGACCAATGAAGGAAAGCTATTAAATGAGCATATTGACTCAGCTTTGGGGATTATTACTGTTGCAGAGGATAAACTGTTAGAATATAAAACCTTCAAGACGGGACAATTACGTATAGGGGTTGGAGATACCATCTCCCGCTATTTTTTATTACCTTACTTGAAGGAATTTCATAGAGGATACCCTGGAATCAAGTTAGATATATTAAATGGAACTACAACAGAAATATGTGATTTTATTAAATCCGGAAAGGCAGATGTGGGGATATGTAATTTACCAGTCCATGACGAACGTCTTCAGTTCATCCCTTGTAAGGAAATTCAAGATATTTTTGTTTGCGGAGAAAAATATAAAAAAATAACGGAAAAACCGATTAGTTTAGAGTATTTAATGGGAATGCCGCTCATTTTTTTAGAAAAGAAATCAAATTCACGAATGTTTGTGGAAAATTTCTTTAAAAAGAAGGGCTTTCATGTTTCACCTGTGTTTGAACTTGGGTCATATGATTTAGTTTTAGAGTTTACAAAAATAAATTTAGGCATTTCGTGCGTCATAAAAGAGTTTTCAAGGGAGTATTTAGAAAGAGGAGATTTATACGAGATAACGCTAGAAGAGAAAATTCCAAAAAGGAGTATTGGCATATGCTATTTAAAAAATATTCCATTATCACGTGCTGCGAAGAAGTTTGTAGAAAGTATAAATAATGTCTGAAGCAGTAAAAACGCATTTAGATGTATTACGGTGAACCGTACCATAAATAGGTACGATTCATTGCGAAAAAAAGAGTACGATAATTGATTGGAAAGCTCTATAAATTAGTAGGTAACTTGACAACTAATAAGGAGAATGGACCCTGAAGATACAGACATTATAAAGGAAGACCTTGAAGGATGGAGAGTACTCTTAGCCAAAGAAGGCTAGTGTTTTTTGAACAAGTTTCGTAAAATAACTTCAATTTTATTTCTGGAGTTATTTTTATTGACTAAAAATACACTTTTAGAAATCATAGGTATAATTGTTTTTTCAGTGATACTTATTTACGATTAATATACTAACCTTAAAATTGTATGAATATCAGCATTTGCCGATTTAGATTTAGGATTAAGAATTAATCTGAGCCATATTTTTGATATCGCTCTATTCTTTTCCTTTTTACTATCCACAATGAATGTAATTGGTTTATTTCTTAATGCAGTGTCTTTTATAAGGAGATTCGCCTTCTCTATCAAATATGGAAGATTTACTTGATTATCATAGCTGTAAAGTTTAATCACATCTAAATGATTATTAAAAGATAGCTGACCCTTATCTTTTATGCGTATATCTACTACTGTATTGCTTTTGATTTGAAATTCTTCATTAAAATAATCTTGATCTATTATATAGATTGGTAAACTTTTCTCTACCACCTTAAGGGATAATCTGCCGTCTCTTTTTTTGATAATTAAGTTTAGCTTTTTCGTATAATTAAATGCATATATTGTCCACTCTGTGAATAATGCCAGTAACAAGCTAGTAACTGGGACAATCATAAAGGGTTTCAAAATAAAATCAACGGGGTTAAAACTAATATTCCATAAGTGGATATTCAAAAAATTAAAAACAATAAATGGCATCATTAGACTTGTGATTATGTAAAGCATTACTGAGTATTCCATCCGCATCCTTTTAACTGAATAATTAATCAAATTAAACATCCCCTTTTTTAGAAGCCGGTTCCTTAATTACCTCTAGTGTAACATAGAGGTAATTTTCTGATTACAAAAACTATTATTCAAATTCCTTCATATATAGATAAGAGTCTGCATTTAATTTTTATAAAAAGAATTAATTTTGTCTAAGTATGATTACTAGTAGCGAATATATAGATTAGAATATTTAGTAACATTTCATCTTAATTCCCATTTTCATAGGGTAGTTGCTGATTAAGTAATAAAAAATCGCAGATAGATATGGTAAAGGGAATCGTATCATAAATAAATGAGATTTTACCTTTTTCCTCAAAAGAATCCAACATCATAAATGCCCGATTCTTTATTAACTTATTTGCTTTGGATTACTTGCAATTAGTGGAGTAACCTTTTAAAGGGGCAGCCTATGAAAACGGTGGCGGGTCGTTTTTCTTACCCTATTTATTTGCCCTTTTGACAGCAGGCATTCCTCTTTTAATCATGGGGTTCATTATTGGTCATAAGTATAGGGAGATACGCTCCATTATCATTGGCGAGAATAAGCAGAAAATATGAGTGGGTTGAATGGTGGCAATTAGGGGTTTTTTTCGTCATCTCTGTTTATTATGCAGTTATTATTGCCTGGGCAATGTTTTATTCAATTTTTCCCTTAAATTTGAAATGGGGAGATGATACCGACGAGGGATTTTTACTTGGCGATTATTTAAAATTAGCGGAGACTCCAGGCCAATTGGGTAGTTTAGTGCCAGGAGTTTTGATTCCTCCTATTATCGTTTGGGTGATTACATTAAGAGTTTTATTTAAAGGGATTAAAAAGGAATTGAGGTTACGAATAAAATCATGCTGCCTGCCCTTTTCATATTATTTTTAATCATTGTTATTCGCATCGTAACCCTAGATGAAGCAGCTTGAGGTCTAAACGCATTTTTTAAGCCTAATGATTGAAATGACAGCCACGTAATATTGAGCTATAATAGTAAAGCTCTAATCACCTTTCAAATAGCGGAAAGGGGTTTTTTTATGATTAAATTACAAAATGTTAGTAAACGTTTTTCACAGTTTCAGGCCATAAAATCAATATCTTTAACGATAAATAAAGGCGAGATTTATGGAATTATTGGTGCAAGTGGAGCAGGGAAATCTACTTTGCTACGGCTAATGAATTTATTGGAAACCCCCGATAAAGGTGAAGTGGAAGTAAATGGTCACCAGTTAACCAATTTGAACAGCAAAAGACTTCGACGAGCACGTCAATCGATGGGGATGATTTTTCAACATTTTAATCTTGTAGCGAATAAGACGGTTTATGAGAATGTTGCTGTATCGCTAGAATTAGCAAAGGCTCCAAAACAGGAACATCGGAGCCGAGTAGTGGAATGTCTTGAATTTGTTGGGTTAGAGAGTTTAATGAATAAATACCCTGCGGAATTAAGCGGGGGACAAAAGCAGCGTGTTGCTATTGCAAGAGCATTAGCCAATCATCCACAAGTTTTGTTATGTGATGAACCAACCTCCTCTCTTGACCCTAATACAACCGTTGAAATATTAGGGGTATTAGAAAATATAAATAGAAGTCTCGGTGTGACAATTGTGATCGTCAGTCATGAGATGGAAGTAATTAAAAGTATATGCAATCGCGTAACTGTAATGGCAGATGGAGAAATCTTTGATACGGTATCAATTGACTCAATAGGTATTCAACGTTTAAATAATAGTCCAAGTTGGTTTGTAGAACAATTAACTAAGGCTGGTGAGAAAAGCCATGCCTGAGATTTTAATTCAATATGAAGCTGAGATTTGGACAGCTATAGCAGAAACCTTTGTCATGGTTGGTGTTTCGATTTTAGCTGCTGTATTAGTAGGACTCCCCGTAGGAACATTGCTATTTATTTGTAGAAAGGGGAAAATATTGGAGAACCAGTTTGTTTTTTCAACATTAAACTTATTGGTAAATATTATACGGTCCTTTCCGTTTTTACTTTTGGTTGTTTTTTTAATCCCCTTTACAAGATTACTAATTGGAACGGCAATTGGTACAGCGGCTGCAACTGTGCCATTATCGATTATAGCTATCGCTCATTATTCGCGGTTAGTGGAGCAAGCATTATTGGATGTACCAAGGGGTGTAATCGAGGCGGCAATTTCAATGGGAGCCTCCACAAGGGAAGTGATTATGAAATTCCTTTATGTAGAAGCTCGTTCCGGACTCATTCTCGGATTAACAACATCAATTATTAGTTTTATTTCTTATTCGACTATCATGGGAGTGGTCGGGGGCGGTGGTATAGGAGACTTTGCGATTCGATACGGTTATCAACAATTTAAAACAGAATTAATGTTGTATATGATCATGATCATGATTATATTCGTGCAGCTTATACAATTTATTGGTACAACTGTAGCAAGAAGGATTGATAAACGATAGATGTAAGGAGGAAAACAAATGAAAAAAGTCTTTTTTCTAGTCATATTTTTTCTTATTATTTTAACTGGTTGCGGCCAAAATAATGAAAAGAATCATAATGAAAATGCACAGAATACACCAAATACAGATCGTGAAGAAGTAACATTAAAAGTAGCTTCGTTAATTCCCCCGATGACAGAAATAATTGAACTTGTTAAACCCAAATTAGCAGAAGACGGTATTAATCTTGAAATGGTTGTATTAGGTGATAATGTACAGCCCAATACTGCACTAGCAGCCAAAGAAGTAGATGCAAACTTTTTCCAACATGTTCCGTATATGGAGGAATTTAATAGAAACAATGATGCAGAGCTAGTCCCCATTGTACCTATTTACTTTGCTAATTATGGTGTATATTCAAAACAATTCAATTCAATGGATGAATTACCTGAGGGTTCAGTCATTGCTATTGCGAATGATATTTCAAATATTGATCGTTCATTAACCTTGCTAGCTCAACATGATGTTATTACGTTACAAGAAAAAACAGGGACCTATTATACTCAAGCTGATATTATAGACAATCCCAAAAATTATAAATTTGAAGAAGTAGATTTGTTGATGTTGGCGAGAATGTATGATGACGCAGATGCAGTTGTTATGACACCTGCTTATGCCGCGCCACTTGAATTGACACCTAAAAGTGATGCTCTCCTTACAGAAGGGGTAGAAAACGACTTTGCTATTACTTTAATAGCCCGTAAAGATAATGCTGACTGGGAGCCAATTCAAAAGTTAGCAGAGGCTATGACGAGCCCGGAAGTACGGAGATTTTTAGAAGAGAACTATAGTGAGACTGCTATTCCCGCCTTCTAAACAAGACCAAATAGAGACGGTTTTAAGAAAGTTAAAAGTAGGGGTGATACAATTTCTGTATCACCTTTTTCCTGTGTATAATACAGACCCCTGAAAAATAAAGAAAGCCACTTTATTATCGGTCAGATAGTAAAGTGGCTCTCAGAAATGAAAGATATTCGATTGTTTTTATAACTGTACTACTTGTGTTCGTTCATTAATTTCGGATTAGATAATCGAATGCACCTAAGGCCGCAGTTGCACCTGATCCCATTGAAATAATAATTTGTTTATATGGAGTATTTGTACAGTCGCCTGCCGCAAATACTCCAGGTATGCTCGTAGTTCCACGGCTATCCACCACGATCTCACCACGAACACGTTCAATGCTTTCACCTAACCAATCCGTATTTGGTACAAGACCGATCTGAACGAACACACCTTGTAATTCAACATGATGAGTTTCTTCTGTTTCACGATCCATGTAGGAAATTCCATTTACTTTGTCAGTACCGGTAATTTCTTTTGTTTGAGCGTTTTTAATGACTGTTACATTAGGCAGACTATAAAGACGTTCTTGCAGGACAGAATCAGCCTTTAACTCTGGCAGAAATTCGAGAACCGTTACATGTTTTACAATGCCTGCAAGATCAATGGCTGCTTCAATACCAGAGTTCCCGCCGCCAATTACGGCTACATCTTTTCCTGCAAACAATGGACCGTCACAGTGCGGGCAATAAGCTACACCTTTATTTTTGAACTCTGCTTCGCCAGGCACGCCGACATTGCGCCAACGAGCACCTGTTGAAAGGATCACCGTTTTACTCTTTAGAACAGCCCCGTTTTCGAGTTCGATTTCAATAAGATCTTTCTTTTCTAAGCGCTTCGCACGCTGTAAATTCATTACATCGATATCGTACTCTTTCACATGTTCTTCAAGACTTGCGGCAAGCTTAGGACCTTCTGTGTACTTTGTACCGATAAAGTTTTCAATTCCTAAAGTATCCATAATTTGACCGCCAAAGCGTTCCGCTACAATCCCTGTACGAATACCTTTCCGTGCTGCATAAATCGCTGCACTGGCACCAGCCGGGCCGCCGCCAACAACAAGCACATCGAATGGTTCCTTATCAGAAAACTCGGAAGCATCAGGACCACTACCCACTTTGGCAAGAATCTCCTCAATTGTCATACGACCGCCGCCAAATTCCTCTCCATTTAGAAAAACGGTTGGTACGGCCATAATGTTTTTGCTTTCTACTTCATCTTTGTATGCCGCACCGTCAATCATGGTATGTGTAATGCCAGGGTTAAGAATGCTCATCAAGTTCAGGGCCTGCACAACATCTGGGCAGTTATGGCAAGTTAGGCTCACGTAAGTTTCGAAATGATATTCGCCATTAATGTTTTTAATTTGATCAATGACCTTCTGATCAACCTTTGGAGCTCTTCCACTCACTTGTAAGAGAGCTAGCACTAATGAAGTAAATTCATGCCCTAATGGAATACCAGCAAAAGTGACTCCTGTGTCTTCGCCGATACGATTCACACTAAAGCTCGGTGTTCTATGTAATGCTGTTTTTTCTACCTTAATTCTAGCTGACATGGCAGCTAGTTCTTCTACTAATGCGAGCATATCCTGAGATACACTGTCTGAACCTGCACTAACTTTAAGTTGTATATCGCCTTCCAAGAGTTCAAGATATTGCGCTAATTGTGCTTTAATATCTGCGTCGAGCATCTTGATCACGCTCCTTAAATTTATCTGATTGTTAACGGGCAGTAAGACTCCCACCCCCTATCATCACTGTGAATCTTGAGGTGGGAGTCTTACTGCCCGTAAAGGTTTGATAAAATACCAGAAGGGAATGTAAAATCCCTTCTGGTATTTTGTTTCATTTTATTCTAGAAGAGTAAAGGTTAATTAGATTTTTCCTACAAGATCAAGGCTTGGCTTAAGTGTTGCAGAACCTTCTTCCCATTTAGCTGGGCAAACTTCACCTGGATTGTTACGAACATATTGAGCTGCTTTGATTTTGTTAACAAGAGTGCTTGCATCACGGCCGATACCGCCTGCATTAATTTCAAGCGCTTGGATAACACCGTCTGGATCGATGATGAAAGTACCGCGGTCAGCAAGACCATCTTCTTCGATTAGAACATCAAAGTTACGAGAAACAGTATGCGAAGGATCACCAATCATTGTGTAAGTAATTTTACCGATTGTTTCTGAGCTATCATGCCATGCTTTATGTGTGAAATGAGTATCTGTTGAAACAGAATAGATTTCAACTCCAAGTGATTTCAATGTTTCGTATTGGTTTTGTAAATCTTCAAGTTCTGTTGGGCAAACGAATGTAAAGTCTGCTGGATAGAATGCAACAACACTCCATTGACCTTTGAAAGTTTCTTCTGAAACTTCAACAAATTCACCATTTTTGAAAGCCTGTGCTTTGAACGGTTGTACTTCTTTTCCGATTAATGACATAATTAATTTCCTCCTAAGTATGATTTTTGAGAACTATAATAGCTTGTTCAAATCATAAAATTCAATTCGCTATAATAATCCTAATTCAATAATAATTATTATATAATACTTATTTTTTGTCAACTAATATACTTTAATTGTTACTATTTATATCCAACTTATAAAATTGACATAAAAAAGGGCAGACTGCTTGAATAGGCTTTTATTGCACAGTCATAACCAGTGCAATGAAAGTAAGTTTGAGCCTTTTTGTGTTTAGTCTAAAAATGAAGATGGACTTACCTATTTAGTTTACATTACTTATAAAGGAATATACAAATTTACCGTGCTTTATTTTTTAGAGGAAATTCGGCGGGGCGAATTTGATCTTCATTCAGCAAACTATTACTATTAATATAATAGAAGATCCGATATTCTAATAAAAAAGCAGCTAGATAGCGTCTATCTAGCTGCCCTTTTATTTTATAGGATAAATCTCGAGCCATTATCTTTTACTTTGAGTGATACTTTTTGTACCAATCTACAAAATGGCCTAAACCTGTTTCTAATCGTGTTGCAGGGGAGAATCCTATATCTGTCTGTAAATCCGTAATATCTGCATAGGTCTCTTTAACATCTCCAGGCTGCATAGGTAAAAATTCCATTTGTGCCTTTTTCCCAATTAGCTTTTCTAAGGTCTGAATAAAGTCAATTAACTTTACTGGATTATTGTTGCCGATATTATAAATTTTGTAGGGAGCATAACTTGAACTTGGTTCAGGGTTGCTACTGTCCCAATTATGATTAGGTTTCGGGGGAGAATGGAGCAATTTAATGATCCCTTCTACAATATCATCAATATAGGTAAAGTCTCTGCTCATATCACCGTTATTAAATACCTTTATGGGATTTCCTTCTACAATATCTTTAGTAAAGGAATAATAGGCCATGTCAGGTCTTCCCCAAGGCCCATATACGGTAAAGAATCGAAGTCCTGTGGTTGGAATATTAAACAAATGGCTATACGTATGAGCCATTAATTCATTCGCCTTTTTTGAAGCCGCATAGAGACTGACGGGATGATCAACGGAGTCTTTAGTTGAGAATGGGGTTCTTGAATTTGCTCCATAAACGGAACTCGATGAGGCATAAATTAAATGCTCTACAGGGTAGTACCTGCATGCCTCTAGAATATTTAAAAATCCAGATAGGTTTGAGCCCACGTAGGAATGTGGATGGCTAAGGCTATAACGAACTCCAGCTTGAGCAGCTAAGTTGATGACAATACGGATGGAGTGATTTTTAAAGATTGACTGTAACGCGTCTTGATCGGCTAAATCTAGTTTCAAGAATTTGAACTTAGCGTCCTTTTCTAAGATCTTTAGCCGATCCTTTTTTAAAAGAACGTCATAATATCCATTCAGATTATCCACACCGATCACATGGTGACCTTGAGCTAA
>Ga0115846_100909_pt1 | contig 14469 bp, 15 predicted proteins | sample InSIn5gowninarea_2_FD_83860 | JGI IMG/M metagenome (GOLD analysis project Ga0115846, IMG submission 83860)
CCTATACTACACAGTCCTGATCATTCATTGTCCATAAAACTTTACCGCTGCCCAAAACCTCTGTACTATTCACCATCCTTTCTTGGCAAATTCTGCGTTCTCAGACAGAAAACCATAACCTGTGTCTTTCGTAAATCTCTGTAGCATTCAAGGACAGGCATCAGTCCTACCAGGATGTATCATCTGAGCTCCATGCTGCAAGGCAATCTTGATGATCTCGTCTCCCGCCAGATATGCTTGTATGGGTGTATACTGTCCTCGCTTCCCGATGACATATGCTTCGTCGGCCTCTGTGATCATCAGACAAGTTAGCTACTCAACAACAAGCGGCATATAATCAGAGGGAGGCTGACTCTGCCTATGCATGCTAAGTCGGTCCTCATAGCTGCCATCTTGTCAGTGTCGGCCTCAATTGTGCATATTCTGCCAGTCAATGTACCTGAAGACTGCAATTGTTTGCAAAGATAGCTCGTGGGCCTGAAATCATTGGGTCAGCATCATGCAGACGTTGTGCTTTTTGCGGGCAGTCGGTCAGCTTGAAAGGTAGGTACTCACAGTTCTGAAAATCTAATACCATAGAACAGATGTAAGCATAGCTTCAAAAAAACATCAGATCGGACCTTCTGACATACACGAATAGCTAGTAAAGTCAGTCATCCGACGTTGATAATAGCTCCGGACAAGGGGGAACTCACGAATCTCTCCTCGATTGGCGACTGAAGGTATGACGAAGCTCCATCAGCATGTTATTCAGCATACGAAAGACCGACAAGCTGGAGAAGCTTTCGGGAGGTGGCTACTTACCGAGTATCTTCTTCAATTGCATGATACTCGAGTTGGCCCGGATGCGGTGAACTGTCTGAGGGTGCTTGAGGTCGGAACCCTCCTCGAAGACCTCTGTGTATGGGCCATCGGCGTGAAGATCCGGAACAGCCATCTTGTCGGTGACTGCGAACTTCGCGATGTGTGATATCTAAGTGTTGATGTCGTTATTCGGAGGGGTGATCGTAAGCTTCAAAGAAAGCAAAGCCCCGCACTGGGGGGTTTACAAGTCAACAAGGTGCAAGCAAAACAAGAAACGATGGTGAATAGTACAGAGGTTTTGGGCAGCGGTAAAGTTTTATGGACAATGAATGATCAGGACTGTGTAGTATAGGTGGGATGAATGTAGTGAGCTGAATTGGGGTGAATTAGGGTGAACAAGGGAGATGTTTTTTCGAGGGCAAGCTTGGTGTTTTCAAGGATGGAGGAGGTGAGGTGGGGTGGGCTGGGGGCTGGGCTGGGCAGGGGCTACGTCAATTAGCTCGACAGCTCTTTCCCAACTCCGTAAAGCCCTAAAACTCTGGCTCTACCGAGTTGCAGGTGGGGAAGCTTGAGCCTTGGGCTTCAGGTGCTACTGTATCTTTGGCGGGGTAAAGTGATAGACTTCTCCATGGTGATGGTGGGGCAGATGATCATATCGAAGCCCAAATGCAAGGGACTCGTCCTTCATTGCACACATCATTCATTGTAGACCGCATTTGCGCAAACTAGGTACGTACTAGCACACAATGGCTCACAACACGGTGAGCTTTTGTCAATGTACCAAGCGAGCCCCTGTCAATATCTCAAATCTGGCTGAGAATATGCAAACTATTACCTGCCATGTGTAGGCAGGCACCTAAAGAAGGCTGAGAATGGGTCAATACCCACTTGCCTCTTCTCTTGACCAGTAAGTCCGGCTTGGGCCGTAATCCTTTGTCTTTCTAGCCTCCTCAGTCCTTTCTGAAGCCGAACTCTTCTGTGTCTCTCTCTCCACTACCGAATTACGAGCCTCCACTTCACTGTGGAGAGCCGCCCTTATTCCTTGAAGGACTCGTATAGCAGAATGCTTGCAATTTCAAGAAAGGACTATGCAACGGTCCATCCTACAGTGGCACGCAGTGGAGCTCAGCTTTGGAGCTTGCCGGAAATCTGGGTGTCTTAAAAGCATAGCCAACCGGCGGAGACCTCCAAGCCTTGAACTAGACATAGAAGAGAAGGCAAGGCAGGAAGCATCACAGAGCTCAAAAAACATTCACACAATCAACCAGTAGACTAGCTCTGTTGTTCTAAATACATCAGAGAATCGAGCAAAGCACAGCAAAACGCTCCTATCAGATACAGGCATATGTGCACAGAGTGGATCCTCGGTCGTGAAGAATACCACAACAATGCATGCAGGTGTAAAACTACATCAATTACAGGAGATGCAGGAGGTATCCCGTCGACGGCTCTCAAGCATCAAAAAGATGATAGGAGACAATGCATCCCCCGATGAAAGCTTCATTATATATATCTCCTCACACACACAGCCCTTGATGAGGAAGCCCTTAGAAACCAGCATAGCCAGTAGCTTGAGGTGTGAATCCGTTGGTCTGAGAGAACGGTGCAGGAGATTGACGTCCAGTCCCCATCGGTCCAGCAGTAATCATCAACCGTGAGCCTCCGAGGATGGGTGTGTTGTTTTCTTCTTTCTCCTGCGACTTTTCACGTTGTTTGCGCTCCTCGTTGTCCTTCTTCAAGGTCTCGATGGTGGCACTTTGTTGCGAAAGGTAGTTGATCATGAAAGGCATGGTGAAGTCGGTCAGGTTGTTGCGCCATGAGATCTCCATCACAACATGAATCGGGATCAGATCATAGCAAGCATAAAGCATGCCAACGTAACATTCACGACTACCAATATCGACGAACTGGAAAGCATTAGCAGTGGACTACAGGGCAGGCGTAGTGTTAGTAACTAACGTATCTCAACAACTCCTCCACAACATCGGGTCGCTCGGAGATGGCTGCAGTCTCTATGGCATCCTTGAATAGCTTGTCCTGCTTCGACAACGCAATAGACTTCTCCCAACGCTTGTTCTTGCGGTAGATGTTGGCAGCAATCTGGCGGAAGAAGACCAAGTCATGACGCTCGAGACGTTGAGCTAATTCGACGGGGTCGTAGTTATCACAATTCTCAACCGAATCACGTAGAGTCTTGTAGTCTTCCTCTTCAATCAATAGATCATTGATAGCACTATTCACAGTCTTCTTGTTCTGAGATTGAACATTGAGAAGGAAGGGCTTGATGAGTGGAATGTTGTCGGACTTCTCAAACATCTTGACAACGCGATTGACATCAATTCTCGGAGTCAAGGCTTGCAGCAGATCGGTGATTAATGATGGCTGTTCCTGTAGATAGAAGTTAAGGGCTCGATAGTAGATCTCGAGGTTGGCGACCTTGACAATGATATCCTTGAACGAGTGGTGCTCCCAAGCATCAGCAGCACGTTCCATCATGGCAAGAGCTGCATTGTCCCATTCGTCATAATGACAGTACAAGAAGATCAGCTCTGGCCAGAGATGAGCCTCCTCGCATGCGCTGATCATCTTTGGAATGTTGATTCGGCTCCAGAACAATTTCAAGTGCTCCATGACACGCTCCGGGTGATACTTCGACAATGCAATACCAAGCTGTGTATATATTCCCATATGACCTTAGCTCACGTCAGTGCATGGGGAGATATGTGAAGGGAGAGTAAGAGGGCGAGTTGGTGGGGCACGCTGTAGCAGAAAGAGGGTATACTTACTTCGTTCCAAACCTAAGCCTTGTTCAAGAAGAGCAATAAGCTCGTCGAAGTAACCGTTGCGTTCGTATTGCTTGACCAGTCCTTGCAGCTCCTCAGCGTCAATAATTAGGTTAAGACCGCAGATCTGAGCCAAGCGGAACTCCTTCTTGTTGACACATGCCTCGTTGACTTGCTTCCAGACCTTGATATTATTGGCCTTACGAGCGCATTCAACAGCAGCCTGATACTCCTCAAGATGAACGAGAGTAGTTGCAAGCTTAGCCCAATTTGAGATGCCAGTAAAGAAGATCTTTGCGGCTTGGTGGTAGCCTTCAGCATATGCCTTGTCACCCGACTCTTCGATATCTGCGACGTTGGTACCTCGCAAGAAGTCTTCGAGCTCGCCAAGTTGGTCGGTACGAGCCAAGGCGAATGCCAACGCAGTGTCTATCGGAGGTTCGCGTAAAGTCTTGCGAGCCATACGCTAGTACTTGATAAGGTCTTCGTCCTTTCCGGCATGGGTAGCGGTCTCGATGACTTCGCTGTAGTTGCTCGGATCACTCGCGCGAATGTAAGAAGCGATACCGTCACTGACACGTAGACCGTCCAGCTGAGCCTTCGCAACCCGGCTCCAGACTTCTGGAAGCTCAACACGCTCGGCGTACTCTTGGGCACGGTCAATGCTGACAATGTGTTCGACGAGGACATCGGCGGCGCTCGTATGGTCATTGATCTTTCTGTATACCTCGAAAGCCTCCTCGAAAAGACCGACGCCAATACAGATGTTCGCAATATCAGATGCATTGTAGGCGTCAAGCTTGTGAACATAGTCCATGACACGGCCCTTATCGGCCTTAGTCGCTGTAAGAATGAGAAGATTCTGAAGGTTCTCATTGTCACTGAAAGGTGATGGTTCAAGGACGATCTTCTCGAGCAGCTCAATCAACTCCCCAGGCAAGTCGGCTGCGAGAAATGAGGCAACGGCCACTGAGACCGTATCAGGATCGGTAGACTCAGGAACAGCAGTGGAGATGACCTGGTCGATGACTGAACGACGGTGAACATTGTTGGGGCTCAGGACAAATGACCAGAGCTCTTTGTCGGAACGTTCGAGGAGATAGCGTGCCTGAGCCTTGAACATCGAATTCTCGTTCGTGATATTGACAAGCTCGAGATCATTCCGACCCTTACGAAAAGCGATATAGGCCAAGTTGGGATCCCGCTTCTCGCAGTATTTTCCAACAGTCAAGGTGTCGTACTGGTTGTTCTCCTTCAAAAAAGCTTCGGGGTTGCTATTGGAATCAATATAGATCTTGGCGAGAGCGTTGTAGACAGCCTCCTGTTGATTACCAGTCGCTAGCGTAGCTTCTAAGAAAGGTAGGAGAAGCTTAAGACGGTTACGTGATTCAACTTCGCTCACGAGAGTGTCGATTGGAACCGAGGCTGGGTTAACAGTCTGGAGAAGGTTTTTGATAACGGACTCATCACAGTCAACATCGAGAAGCCCACCAACAACAGCTGGAGTCCTTGAGGGGTTGACGCGTTGGACATATATCTCGATGGACTTGAACTGTTGGTTCTGATAGAGATATAGTACCAGGTCGTGAATGAAGTTGAACCTGTCGCAGACGATGATGAGTGGTAATTGCTCAGTCAATCGAGCTTCCTTCAGAAAGTTCTTCACTTTGGTGGCATCGTAGCTTGCTAGATTGGGATTGATTAGTGATTGTTTCAATGATGTGGTAAACAATTGATAAGAAAGTCCAAGATATTAAGATCCAGGAAACCGTAAGACGTGAAATGTCGAGTCGAGCTGTGAATGTTTCAATGATAGATTAAACAACCAATGAGTAGGGCCAAGGTCATTGCTCAGTCCAGGAATACTACCATAATACAACCGAAGGTAGGTGCAGTCCAGCAACGACGAGACGAAGAAGGAGAAGGTCTACTTACAACTCTCACGACAGATACGCTCGACTTCAGCGAAATTCTGCATCTTTGTCGCTGCCTCGATGTACTTGAAGGTGACGTCCTGATCCTCGCTGACGTTCACGATACTGCCAAGGTAGTGAAACAAGCCTTCAGCAGTCTTATACTTCTCGAACAAGTCGATCAATCTCACAGGTCCAAGGAGATCCGAGTACTTGATGGCGATCTGAACAACTGCGGCAAGATTCTGGCGGATGTTGAACTTCAGCATGGCATCAAGACAATCCATTGATTGCTCTAATGACAAACGCCCAAAGAAATTGGTAAGCCAGTCCTGAGAGTAGCTTGGGGAGGCGGTGATATTGACGAGCACGCGCTTGATCGAATCAGAATCCTGGTAGTGTTCTAAGGCACGTTGTGAAAGACCACCTTGCTCACATAGCTGTGCAATGCGGGCTCTGTCGTAGTGCGAGAACATATCATTGCCGAGTATTGCGTCAGCAACCTGTGGTGCGTTGAGGAGATTCATCTCAAGCAATCGTGTTTGTAGATGACCTTGGTCTGGTCTATTATCCTTAAGGGCGTCCAACAAGAAGGCTGTGGCTTGTTGGACCATGCCTTGAGACTGGAAAACATCGACCACCCGCTCAATATCAACCAATGAGCCACCCTCGTTGTTTGCGAGCTGTGTTGCGAATTCGGTACCTTTGTCGGGGCTGAGTCTCACAACATGTTGTAGCAGCTGGACATAATCAGGTTGATATCCGGCCTGACTTGCATATGGCAGGATCTTGTCGAACTGACCAGTCTCAGCGAATGCGGCGATCACCTTTTGAGGCACATTGGCTCGCAGATAGATACTGAGAGCGAGATTTAGGTCGTGCGGTCGAACTACATCACCCAATTCCTCTGAACACTCAAGCTTGTTCTCCTTCATCCATTTCTCGAGAAGATGCTTCCGATTTTGTGCAAGAACTGGTCGAACAAGCTCCAGACTCTCATGTTTATTCAAGGATCCCTTATCAAGAAGCATTCCAAAGTATTGAAGGATGATAGACAGTTGACCTTGAGGGTTGGGCACATTCTTCAATCGTTCAGTAGTGTGAGCTGTGCGTAGGAAACCTCGTGGCGAATTGGCCGCAATCTTAGCAGCTTCGAGGTACTGGCCACCATTCATCAACTGCTCAAATTGCTGCGCGTAGAGGTTGTCGACTCCTTCTAGACCAGCCCTAGAAGCGAGCTTAATAGCTAAATTCGTATTGGCAGGATTCTGAAGTAAGTACTCAATGACTGTGTTGTCGTTCACAGTCACGTGAAGGACGGCGCCCTTGCGATTTACAGCTATCAAGCCGGCGGATTCAGTGTCGCCCACGGTAATGAAAATCGTCTCTTGAGAGATGCGATTCATGAAGATGCACAGTCCAGTCTCCAGATCATACAGATGAATGAAGCCATACTTTGTGACCAAATAGATGACGCTGTACTTCTGGGAAACCTGCATGGCGACGGGGAAATCGTTGACGGCTTCTGGTGGGAAGTAGACGTCGACAGCATTTTTCGGAAATACAGGGTTCGATTCCACATGATCGACTTCAACGACATGTAACTTCGCGCCGGTAGCTGTGCGGACCGCAAATGTGAAGACCTTCGTATCAGATGGAGCTGAGTCCAGACGCAGAGAGCCAAAGGCCGCAGCATGTCCCTCAATAGCTTGGCTGATACCTCTATCCCTAGAATACAGCTGCATAGCACCCGCAACTCGACCCTGCTGCTGGGATATACCGACAACTACCATCCATTTACCATCGCTGCTGACTCGATAGTTGATGATTTGGTTTCCCTGATACAATTAGCGAGAATGTTGTGAATTGACATTGCATGCATACACTCAAGTTCTGATTCCTCTTGAATACTTCGACAGGAGCTTGCTGGTTTGGATCAAACACGTCCCAGTGGTAGACTGTAGTATCTGTAACCAAGCCCAAACTAGTGTCACTAATCCACTTCCAGAACATAATATCCTCATTCATATTCGCAGACTTGAGCTTCGACTTTGCAGCAAGATCAAAGATCTGCAGTGTCCTCGTCGGCCCTTGTGCCTTGAGCGCAATGACTTGTTTGTTCCAGTGCATGATCGCACTGTCAGCCTTGATTGGCCGTCGAATTGGTGCATTTGGACTGGGTACACTGTTTACATATTGTTGGAGATCGATGATTATTACTTCAGGGTTTGATCCAGGCTTCGTTTCGCGGACGCAGATGAAGTGGTCGGATTCAAGTGTCTAAGGTGAACGGTTAGATATTGACATTGATCAGAACGAAGTTACCTACAGTTGAGGCAAAGCCAACGGATCCTTCCTATTGATCAGACATTAGCAGGGTTCGGATGCACCGCGAGGGTAGTAGCAGGCACGGATTCTGGTAGCAGATGCTGCTCGTACCTCAATGCCAATGGCCGGATCCGTCAACTACCCCTACATATTAGTATAGTCAAACCAATGCTTAGAGATAAAGCTTACCCGTAGCAACTCCTTGAACACGATGGGAAGCTTCGCCATAGGATCCATGGCTGTAATATCTGCGTATTTCAGTAATGCTCAGTAAACCTGAAATTGAGCTTACTAGGAGGTTGTGTTTATGAAGTCGACAATCGCGCAAGGCGCCTCGGAATCCCAAAGTCGCGCGCAGTATTGAAAGCATGAAATGTTGCAAAACTATCAAAGGAGAGAGTCGTCTTCGCGTTACTAAGGTCAATGATGAGTCTGCGAAGGTTGAGGGTTGAAGAAGTAAGAAGTTTGACCAAGGAAGCTGTTTGTTACTGCTGTCTTTCCAGTCACGTGATACATGAAGTCTGGCGCTAAGCTGGAAAGGGGTATATGGAGGTGCAGGCTCTAAAGTTAAAGGCGTTGTAACAAACTTTAGGGCCTACACCTCCGTACTATAGGAAATCCTTCCTCTTGAATGTTTGGTAGCGTCTTGAACAATGTATGTCACCCTGATTACGGCCTTGGGGGAAATTGTGTAGTCTGTGAGCGCTTATGATGTCTCCTTTTATTCCCTCTCTCCTGTCCTCTTTGCGCATTTGTCTCTAGCTAAGAGTATCACTGCATGTTGAATCATTCATGAAAAGGTATCTTCCGTTAGGCCGATATATGGGTAGTATGCGAAAGCTTCGAAGTGTGGAGAGGTACATATTTTATCTTTAGTACCAGCTTCAGTAGTACCATCCTAAGCTCTTCTTCTTGATGCTTAACACCATCCATCTTACATGATTCTCAAGTCAATGGAACAACAATTGCTCCTTAGCTACATTGTTAAGCTCTAAATTGTGCTTGGATATGCCACCAGCGCCATGCCATGCTCAAGGGTCCGAGTAATCACGTGACTCCTCCCAGCGATATAATACATACAAATGAGCCCCCATGCAGCAGCCACCCCTATCTGCTTCCCTTTGACACTTCCGGGGGGCCGAGAAAAGCTGTGTATCATACAAATTAGTCCCCAGAACAACATCATGCAGCAGCCACCCCTATTTGCTTCCCTTTAACACTCCTCCACTCCACAAAAATAGCACCAGTGATGCTCAAAGCCGAAAGGATGAGGGCCACAAGATATGTTTGGGTCAGGGCTTTACTGTAGGCTAGGGTCACTCCTGCCAGTGATGCCTTGTCGATTGTTTTCTGGATAGATGTAGCTCCGGTACTGAGAACCATTTGTGGATCGATGCTTGGTACATATTTTGCAAGGTTCGATACGAGTTTGTTGTTGAAGACATTCCCTCCGACCGATACGAACAATGCACCCCCCAATGTTTGCAAAAACATGAGGACTGAGGTTCCGACAGGTACATCTGCGAGGTCTAGGACGGTTTGAACTGCCATAAGTGCCTGCTGCATTCCCATACCGACGCCTTGAAGAAGGTTAGTGCATGATATCGCTTAGTTTACGAGCTCCGCCAGATTGATTCCAACATCGACAGTCAAGCAAGGGCATATCCACCAAGAAGACTGACCTATTCCAGCAAGTGCTTGATATCCAATCCACTTGGCGTGACCTGTGTGAGGAGTGAATGTATATAGTAATCCAACTCCAATCGTAGCGACAATCGATGATAGGATCATTAAGGGAGTATCTTCAAGGGTCAGCATCGTGCTTTTGGTAGGATCTCATTCACGTACAATAGCCGACCACTGTGACGAAGACTCCAGCGAGTATCGATGTTACCACAAGCGAGAGAATCAATGGTAGGTTCATGATACCCGATTTTACGGCCGATGCACCTGGCAAAGCGTTAGCCATGGACTAGGCAGTTTCTGGTAGTCACGCAATGTACCTTTGACTGCTTGGAAGTATATAGGAAGATAATAGATCAGAAGAAAGAAATAGCCACCCAAACAAAAGGCAAACCAGCATGCCGACCATATGCTGCGCTGTTTGACGATACGAGGAGGTACTGTGGCCGAATCTTGTCTCCAGAATTGGACCCCAATGAACCCTATGATCAAGATGCCAAACACAACGAACAAGGCAATGATTCGACCTTCACTCCAAGCATACTTAGTGCCTCCCCACTGCAAAGCCAATAGTAGGCAAACGACTGCTGGCATGAAAAGCCCTGTTCCGAGGAGATCGAGCTCCTTAATCCTGGCCCTCCATCCTAAATTGTTGACAGCAGCTCTTTCTGGTGATTTGAAGAAAAGGAGAATGACAATAATAGTTACTAATCCCAAGGGGAGGTTAATATAAAAACACCGCGCGACATCAGCAGTGGTCACATATATATGGTGATATGATACTTACCCATCTCCAGGTTGCCTTATCCGTGAAGACTCCTCCAAGTAGTGGACCTGCAACGGAAGCGATACCGTACATGGCACCAATAATACCAGTGTAGATGGGTCTCTTTTGCAAGGGCACTGCATAGGCAACAATAATCAGAGCTCCAGAGAAGAGACCAGCACTGCCAAGCCCAGCTATAGCTCTGCCAACTATGAGCGCTGTGGAAGTTGGAGCAACACCGCAGATTAGAGATCCCAGTTCGAAGATACCGATTGCGGTCAGGTAGACCCATTTGATTGAGAAATACGTGTAAATCTTCCCAAATAATAATTGGAATGCGGCCGTGGTCAAAAGATATGCGGAACCGTACCATTGGACGTCTGGTAGGGAATTGAAATGATCAGTGATCTTTGGAATGGCAGTAGCAATGACTTGAGGACATCAGCATTCATGAATCTCGAGACTGGCTTGGATTGATCTACTCGTATTGTCAAGCGCAACAAGGAAAACTGAAATTTTGTCAACAGTGCCGAAGAGGTTCTTGAAGAGCTAATACCCGAAAGACATAGTGCAAGCGCTGAGAATAGTCAGTGTTCATGATCTGTTCATATGTATCCGTAGTACTCACTAATAAGTGCCAACTTTGCTCCCTTCGGATATTCAATGTCATCACCACCGGTGAGAGTTTTAGTCAATTCTGCTTGGGCAGCTTCGACCGTACTGAGTTTCTTCAATTGTTGACTCCTATCGTTGATTTCACGTTTCTCGTCCAAGGAGACAACGTGCGTGCCCGAACGCTCATCTATAGGGCTCTCGTCAACGCCAGCTGCTTTCTCAAAAGAACTAGAGGCAATACTGGTGACTTTTGAATCGGCCATATCGAAGATCCTACTCGAAGTCGCTAGTCTTCAATGTTGATATAGACCCATTAGGAAAGAATGGGCAGATCTGCTTCTTTATAATGGGGCGGACCATGTAAATTTCGCTAGCCCGTACGGCACTAGCGAATGGCCCCTATATTCTGTGCCCAATAAGATCATAGCGCACCTTTGACAGCGGCAGCAGATTCTCGACAATAATACAGAACGATGTGCGGGATGGAAAGAAACCTGACGGAAAAAAGTAATAAAATAGAGGATGGATCGCCTTCCTTACACAATATGAATCATACGTTTGTGCCCTTCCAACCCCGAAACCCGGTACAGTATGACGAGGCTCAAGCACAAATACGCCTCGGACATTCGACCGAGCCCATATCCGTTCCTTGCCCCGCCGGTGCTCGGCCGAGATTCACACCGATGACTCATGGCTACTCGAAGTAAACACGAGCTCGCCCATGATAGAGTGGCCTCAGGTTGGAGCTCAGTAGAATCCTCGGCAATCAACCAGGTTCAAAAATGGCATTCAAGGGACCCGACTTCATGTTGAATGGGTAATTCATGTCATTTCGTGTGTTTCGAAGTATGGTGGGTGTGGCTCATCTATTTGTGCGATATCTTGAGCTCGGAGAGTTCGACATAGAAAATGAACGTTTGCCCTGTTTTTCAAAAGAGCAATCTTTCAATTTACGTTTGAGGATGTGCATAACAATAACATCTAATGTTAGACGGATATTATTTGTTGGGGCACCAGGAAGTCAGAACTAGTTAAGGGGGTGGCTGAAGCTCGCTTAAAAAAAGGGGGGTTTCCAATCACGGGCTCTTCACATCACTACACCATATCAAAACCCTCTAACACCTGAGATTTCAGAGGAGCATATCAACATGTCCTCACCTGGCATTTCAAATATTACCTCCTCAGACCCCGCATCAACCGATCTTGCTTACTGGAATTACAATGTCCCACCCTCCGACCACGCAATTGACTGCCCTCCCTACCTTAAAAACATAGATCAAAAAGATCTCCAAACTCTCTCCACCCCCGACTCAGCCTATACCCTGCTCACTTGGTCCCAAATTCAGCACATAGTCAGCACCAACGATCTCTCAGTATTCTCCCGGACTCCATCTCAGCTACGTCGCTACCTCGAATACACCCATCGCTGCTGTCAACAATATGGCAGCGTCTCGAATTTCATCTCGAAGAACTGCTTAGGATGGAGCCTACCACTGGAGCCGGAAGGAAAAGGTCTGTATTTCGAGAGTCAAAATGATTGGAAAATTACTTGGAATGATTGGCCGTATGCGGTGGAAAAGGGTATTGTGCATTTACTCGTTTGGACGAAGTTCGCCTTTATTGAAGAGGAGGGGACGGAAATGTTGAGCAAGGAGGCGAGAGAGGCGATTGAGGGGTTCGTGGAGAGGGTCTTCGAGCGTAAGGTTAGGAAGGGAAACGTAAGTCTACAGCATCGGTTCCGACAGGAAGTCGACGTATCTAATATTCGTGCTAGGTACTGTGGTTCCGAAATTGGCGTAGTCTGAAGTCTGTGGAAAGTCTCGAGCATTTCCATGTACTTCTCAATAGACCCGAACCAAGTTTTGTGGAATATATAACTGATGGGCAGGTGCCGTTGTTCAAGCAAGGGCTGCAAGACAGACATGAACAGGCAAGTGATTGAGCGTTGAGAGGTTTCCAAGCGCTGAAGGCATTTCAAGGCTGTCCGATGATGTTGTTAATCAAGCGTGCACACTGCCCGCTTAGAGAACAGGCCATTTCGAATGGAGACTCTCAATTTCAGACAAGTGCTTCTCCAACAAACCTTCAACTATAGACTCCGTCTCTGCCTATATCAACGCTGCTGTGGTCACATTTCTATGAACTCCGTATCATACATTCTGTCCTGAAGAAAGCAAATATTGCGACGCCATTGCAAATCATGGGGTATATAACATGTCCTCACTCTAAATGCCAATACATAAAACCTCCCAATATCTCACACCTGTTCTTGACTTGAATGCTGCAAAGTAGCTTCACTAAATGCGTCAAATCCTAGCTTTCCATCCTCAACATCATTATGATAATTGCCATCCCCCATCTCCCCTATCTGCACCTCTTTCACCTCTGGACAACTCGCCTTGATATCCTCTCTTTCACTCTCCGGATTCCCAATATCGCTAACCAGCTCCCTGAACAGTCCCCTGAGACGTCGCTGATACCACCACCCACAAAAGCTGACTACGCCGAGAAACAGTGTGGCTGTGATACCTGTAGGTATCCAATATTTGTTCGCGGTCTGGATATTAATGGCTGCATTAGAACTAACAGTGATTCGGACATCATCGGGGTTCTGTGTCCAATACTGTGCGTTTACATTACAGAACGCGCTGTTATAAACGCCCATCAGCTGCATGGTTGTCTATATGGATGCGGTTAGCAAAGACTTGGAGAGCATCTAGGTAACGTGGTGTAAGAGATGGGTAACGTACACCGCCAATACTCGTGAGCACCGCAACAGCACCAAAGATAGCCGCGAGACTATACCATATTATAGCCCAGAGTGTTGGTAGCGACCAGAAATCATCGCTTGAGAATAGAGACTTTGTTATCGTAGGTGTGAAGAAGCCTTTGCGGTGGAAATACCCTTTCCTCAGTCGCCGCTCTTCGTGTGGAGGTCCATTGTAAGCCCACAACCATAGCACGAGCTGGCCTAGCTGTGTGATAGCATAGATTAATAGAGTGAAGCTTCGGCAAGACAGGCCAACTTGAGGTGTGTAGAATGCGGTGATTATCCCAAGTGCAAGTGGCACACCTAGAAGGAGAAGGGTCATGCCGAGTACAACAACCCAGTTCAAATATGAGAGCGTCGTCGTTTTTTTAAGACCAAGCATATCGTCATCAAGAATAGGTCCAGTGCCCCTGGCGCCTCGGGGAGGTCGTTCTGCATAGATGCGGCAGACTTTATTCACCCATCGCTTCTTGGATGTTCCACGAAGCCAGAGCCATTGTGGTTTGTATCTGCTTTCATAAACACTAATGAAGACTTCGCGTCAGTAAATTCAGATTGCCTCCCGGATAGGCAGAAGCAGAAGTAATAAAGAGCGTGGTTTGGGCTTTGAGACATTGAGACGTTCTAGTTTCGTTGGCCTATTCAAACACAACCAAATATAGAATATGGGCCCCGAGAAGATGACTTACTACTCGAAGATGGTCGTACATAGCGTTTTGGGCTCAAGGGGTCTTCGTCCCACATCGTATTCTAAAGCCACCACGCCCTCGAGTGTATTTGGATTATTTCCTGCAAGCAGCAGACCGC
>Ga0115846_100910_pt1 | contig 14460 bp, 13 predicted proteins | sample InSIn5gowninarea_2_FD_83860 | JGI IMG/M metagenome (GOLD analysis project Ga0115846, IMG submission 83860)
TGCAGCGTCAAACTTCTTCTCTCCAACAATGTCGTTAATCCACGCTACCTTACCGAGTCGTTTATCTTGACGGGCGCAAGTCTCAAAAAAACCACGAAACGTATTGCTGTTTCTTTCCGTCTGCAGCTTTCTGTATGAATGGTGGGACTATGTATCAGTACAGCAGAACGGTTCTACGCATTCAAAATCCAAGAAGACTAAGGAGATGCCTACAAATCTCCAGGGTCAGGCATATGACGCTCCTTTAAGAGGGAAGCTCACAGAAATCGCCGATTATCTGCCCGAGCAGGTGGGATTGTACCGCAGAATCATTATTGAGGATAACCTTCAACAGCGGGTTCGCATCAATGCGAGTGAAATGGGACAGGAAGACAAGGACCAGGAGCTTGCTCGAGTTGTCGCAAATGTGCAACCCCTTGTCAACGAGGCCATAAAAACAATCGCCCCATTTAATCATGATGGCGCAATCGCCCTTGCAGAGACATTAAAGGATACAGATTTGCTGGTATCCTTGAATCTTGCTTATCTGGCTGAGCTGGGGGCTGAATACAAAGCACGTCCTGATGAGAAACTCAAGAAGAAAATTCGTGCCGTGCAAAACCATGTGGAGACTTACTTCGATCGCTTTGGTAACGATTGGGCCTACTCTCATTTTAGCAACATGATTGAACGTGGTGAACTTGGACGACTGCTTACTGAAGCACAAGGTGAAGACGGAAAGAAACAGCAATACGTTTCGTGGTTTTTTGAGACTTGCGCCCGTCATGATAAACGACTCGGTAAGGTAGCGTGGATTAACGACATTGTTGGAGAGAAGAAGTTTGACGCTGCATGCCGCACCCTCGAAAATGTTGCAGATTATCAAGAAACCAGTATTTGGTCTAAGAAAACTGAAATCTGTCTAGCTAAGCTTGCTGGACTCGCCGCCCTAGAAGCTGCAGATTCCGATGCTACAGTTCCAGATCTGAAAATCGATGACCTGGACATTGAGCTTGAGTACATTCGCATAGTCGAATCTCTTGCTGTTCAAATCAACGAAACACTCTTCGATGCCGTGGATGACGAAGCCGCCGTTCAACTCGCGATCGAACGTTTTGTACCGAAAGGAATCGTCACGAGCAAGAAGTCTCAGCAAACAAGGAAACACCTCTCTACAACGCTCTTCAAACTCGTTACTAACGAGAATATTGCTCTTTCCGAACTCGTGGACGCGCTTACGCTGCTCGATCTTGAGCCACTGCGCGGACAAGAGACAGATGCTGAGCTGGATGATATTGCCGATGCAGAATTCTCCTACGCTCTCTCTGCCATCGACCTTGCACCGGTAAAAGAGGCTGATAAACATCAAAAAGATTACCTTCGCAAGACTGTATGGCGACGCCTCCTAATTCGAGATGATTGGACCAAGATCAACGATACAGCTGGGAAATCTGACGACGAAGTCAAGGTTATCATGCAAAATACTACTCTATTCATGACTATCCTCGACCTGATCCGTAAGGCGGATGCGGAGAAGTCCGAAGCCAATATCCCCAGCATCGACGATACTCTGGAATATGGTGCAAGTAACGGTTCGAAAGTGGAAGAGCGCAAATTGACAGAAGAGATGAAGACGGAATTGGCAATGCTTAACAAATTTGTCGAGCGAGCGAGATTGAAAGACCATTTCAGCGGGTTGATCAAAGAAGCAAAGGATGAACTTCGTCGTTTCCAAGACATTGAAGGTGAAGCCATTGCTCAGAGGGCTCTCGCATCTAGTGCTCCTGGTGATGCCACTCAAGAAAATGGTCATAGCAATGGCGTCCAGGCTTAGTCAGCTAGGTCTGTCATTGATAGAACCATGATATCACCGAGTGACCGACAACGCAACCTTCGAGGAGGCAGCGCCAGTGCCGGCAGATTCATCCAACAGGAAGCAGTTGTCATCGACAGTTTCGAGGTTGAGGTCGAATACAACAGAAATTTCAATGGCATCCGCGAACACAACTATGGGGCGCGACCGCAGTCACCTGGCAGGATGTTCTATCATGATGTGACAGTATCTAACGGTATCCAAAACGATCACGACAGCGATATCCTCATGGAGGACGGCGATGCGGAGATTGACACCCACAACGGGATTTCTAGTGTCTCTTCACCGCACCTTCGGTACACAGACACTACAGGCGAAGGACAGGAGACGAACGGGTTTGATGACCAAGAGCAGGATTTAATTGTATTGGACTAGCACTGCATTGGATGCGTACGCTTGTCTGGAACATCAAGTGGTCTAACAGAGCAAGCCAGCCAGCCAAGCAGACCGAGCAAATTTTGTCGTTGGAACAGGTAAGTAAGTAGGTAGATTGATTAGCAAAATGCAAACGATACATGCGGCCTGCAATGCACAAATAGAACGGAATGGAATACGCTGTACGTATGTAGTGCGCAATGCGATGAATGACATGCTTGATGTATCGGAGCAAAGTGAAGTGAATTGAAGCAAAAGCGGCCATGAGTATCGTGGAGCCTTACATAGATATATATTCCTTTCTTCACTCACTTACGCATGCATACCTACCTACCTATGCTGCTTCAGCAGCGGTGCTAGGAACCACAGCTCTTAGTCTTTTAGTATAGTAGTAAGTAGGTCCAATAAGTCGCCAAAAAATCGGTCGGTTGATTCGTCGATTGATATTGTTACAATGAACTCGGACCGGTTACGTAGTACTGTAAATCATTATATCAAACTTGATGCGAGGTACAGTACATGTAGATTTTGGCGTGTCGCTCGTGAGATGCGATGGCTCGAACCATGGCTGGCGCGGTTGCCTCATCGCCATATAGCATGGTGACTTTTGCGATTGTGGCATTGCGGCGGTCATCCTACTCGTGGGTACTATTTGTTCTTGCTCGTTCGTAGTTCTGTGGAGAGCTGTGGAGAGAGAGCAGAGAGTATATGCTGAATACTAGTACGCTGGTTGCTGTTATGAAGTGAAGTTTGGAGTTCAAGAGGGTCGACATCTGGACAAACGTCAACATCGACCTACCATGGCTCCGAACAAGAAGAAAGTTGCACGATTGGAGATGTGAGATCATGAAGTTCCTCGTTATGCTCCATAGATGTTGTTACGAGGTATTGCCGTCGAGGATGAACAAAGGTGAAGGTGGTTCCACGGCGGCCGATGAGGGGAAGATAAGGATTAACACAATGCAAGAAGCCCCTAATTAGCATCGGTGATGAAGAGGCTAGCTGAATTTCAGACCGGCAAGTTTCAGGATACTGAGAATATGCAAGGTAAGCGACCAAGAGTAGCACTGCGATAGAGACGTGCCTATTGCAAGAGATATCTTCAAGCGCACCAGCCAGGGTTGGCGTGAAAGACAAAGTCGTCGAAGACATCCTATATAGCAAAAAGCTATACAACAGCTTGCGAAGGAGAGTACTGCTGACTGATCACCAGCATTTCTCACTACTGGTGCCTTTCTGTGTCCTTAGAGATGGGGATGTAGTCGGAGAGAAATCTGACATATGGAACGGTCTAGGATTCGGAAAGGGGAAGATGTTCAGGAAAAGGTCGACACACAAACTGAAATTGACGTCAAGTACGTTAAGCTCGAGTCGGTGACAAGGGGTGACCGTGCATAATGACAGTTGGATACCATATTAGACAAGGTTCGTGTTGATACAAGTTGAGGTACTGTATCACGTGATTCACGTGCTTATCCTGTCTCCACCCCGAGATGTCAATGAAAACCATAATTTTCGGGCAAAAATATCAGTCTTGCTCCATTCCCATACCACCCATTACGAAGTCCGGTAAGCTCAAAAGTATTTGCTACCCAATCTCTTTGGTGCTACATGTAGCATCTTTACTAGACTTTGGTTGTAGCGGTCATCGTCGACGAGAAGCACGATGGATGGGCCAAAGTTGATTGTCGAATGCCGAAGGCTTTGTCTTCAAATCACTTTGTCACCTGTCAACTGTCATGTTTTTTATGGACCGCCTCAGACTGAAACCTGAACTCTCATGGGCTTACAAAGCATGGGAACTGGCTACCTCGAGTTACTGCACCCTTCCAGTCCAGTGGGAGCAACCCCCGAAGCAGGTGTAGCCTGATATCTGGTAAGTACCGGCTTGGCTGACTGATTACTCGGAATCTAGTTATTCACTTGAGCACGTTTACCTTTCGTGGTAGAAGCTACGGATTAAGATCGCCATCCATGAACAACGTGTTCCCCGTGACGATACAGGGCTATCGGAGTTGCATGAAATTACTTGAGGATAATCCGAAAATGGAGTAACTTTGAACCACTGCCTTCCCCATGCATTTTCCTCCCCTTAATGTCAGCAATCCTCTTGGTGCTATCCCTAGCGGAGACCAGCTCGATCAAACAAGTACGGTACCTCTTCAACAGGCTCGAGCTCATTTCTCTTGTCCCAATCATCATTTGACTGCCTCTTCGTCGTCCATTCCTTTGCTTGCTAAGCTCAGTCTCTGCTTCTTTCGAGACCACCGCCACATTCCTTTGCACATTCACTCTCTTGTCCGCCTCAACCACTCTCAGTATCGCCCTCCTACCCGACTATCTCGCCGACACTGCTCATTCGGATCTGCTTCCCAAACTTAGCACCAATCTATCGTTATGGCGGAGGGCAAGTTTTTTGGTCTATCGGTTCGACATGGATCCTTGGCACTTCTCACCGTGTCCACTTCAGCTCTCATTTTGACCATGAGATGTTCTCGAACTGTACCAGGACCACGATATCTCACATCCACAGCCGTCGTGCTATCAGAACTCTCGAAATTTCTAGTCTCGTTGACCGTCTACGCATACTTGAAAGCTAAGCGTCCAGCCGACTATCAAAGCTTGACCGAAAAACTGGATTCGAAAGATACATTGCAGTCGTCGAGGAAATTCATAAGCGAGATCATACAAGACCTCTTTGGCAAAAGAAGTAGTTTCATCCTTCTACTTATACCCTCTATCCTCTACACCATCACAAACAACCTACAATTCATAGCCGCCTCGAATCTAGATGCTGCAACCTACCAAGTTGCCTATCAAGCCAAACTCATCACAACAGCCGCTTTTGCCGTCCTCATTCTTCGCCAAAGATTGACCGTGCTGAAATGGTTCTCCATTTTCACCCTTGCAGTCGGTATCGCCATCATATCTCTTCCATCTCCCAACGATCAACCATCAAGCTCCGGCACTCCCAAACCTGAAGGTAACCGTAACATCGGTCTCCTCGCAGTAGCAATCTCCTGCGTCCTTTCAGGCTTGGCAGGCGTATACTTCGAATTCATCCTCAAACGGCACAAATCTACCGCCGATGACGAAATTTCAGCCTTCACCATCATGTGGCGCCGCAACGCTCAACTCAGTCTAGGGGGTTTTCTGCTTGCCCTATCAGGCGCATTTATATCACAAGGCGCATCGATACGCGAACACGGATTCTTCTACGGTTACCATCCCATTGTCTGGGCTACCATTGGCCTGCAAGCGTTCATCGGTGTTGTAGTCGCCGTTGTCATCGCCTCCGCAGATAATATCCTCAAGGGCTTCGCGACGTCATTGTCCGTCATCTTATCGACTGTCGTGTCCGTGTTCTTCTTTGATTTCACAATTACGCGAAACTTTGTGTATGGCACCTTCCTGGTGCTGCTGTCTACGCATTTGTATGGTCTACCAGAGAAGGTGTTTGCAGGGAAGAACGTCGAAGCGCAGGATACGGTTGTTCAACTCGCGGAGTATGTCTCCGAGGATGAGGAAAGGAGCTCGGAGGAGAGTATCTCTTACATCGAATCGCTGAGTGAAAAGAATGGTGAAGATCTGGAGTCTGATGGTGAGAGTGCTGCTGGGTCGGGGAAGGGAGAGAAGCCGTTGCTCTTGAGTGTCTGAAGCGTGTGTATACATGAATGTTTGTGTTGAGACTATGTGTATCTGGCAACGTGACCAGCGACTACTTTCAAGACATGTATTATTTATGACCCGTTTACGTGTTTGTCGTCCAATATGATTCTGCGCGAAGCACTTCTGGTTACTTGCTCGCTCGCTCGCTCGCTCTCTCACTCATTGGAATCCTGTCACTGTACACAGAAGACACTAGAATGAGCATAAATGCCATCCCGCTATGCTCTATCACAACCGTTTTCCACCCTACTAACCGACACAGCGAAACACGTCCGAACCTCACCACCCAACCCCAACCCCAACTCCATAGGCAAACAACCTCCCCAAACCAAGTCTAATCAAACCACCCCAACAGCCCCCCACCAATCCCAATCCCCCACGGCGAAAAAATCCAATGCTTCCACATCCCGCTCCCCTCCTGCCTCCAATGAATCAATCCATCCACAACCGTCAACCCACCCCCAACAAGCAACATGCACCCCAACATAAATCTATTACCAGACCGCCAGGCCAAGAACGCGTTAACCCCGAGCGCTAGATCCCGTGCGCCGCGGAACATGAAGAGTGATTCGGAGAGTTTTTGTGTTGCTGGATCGTTTGTGGGGGTTGTGAAGCCGAGGAGGTCGAAGCCGAAGGTGGGGTTTTGGAGAAGGCGGAGGCCTGTGAGGATTGGGAAGATGCTGCCGTATATGAGGGCTGTATTGAGGAGGTAGGGGTGGGAGGAGAGGGGCATTGTTGTGGTGGTGTGCTTTTAGTAGGGATCGTTTGGTGTTGTTTTATGACCAGTGTTAGATGTCAAGTTGTCATATAAGGTAGCTAAAATATTTTTTGTAAGCTCGCGAAAGTTATCTTTCTGATTAGGCTGTGTTCAACTTCGAGTTATTCGGCAAAGTGATCTTCACTATAGGTAGGGAGGTATGCCCACGTTGTGCAAAGTTAGTATGACCTTAGCGTGCCATGAAATGTGGCCGGTAAGATAGTTCACCGACCGCCTGAAACACTTGGTGAAAACGGCCAGTCTATCAATTACATTAGTTCCCACAAGCTGTGACTGTTCTTCCCGTAATCCTTGCTTGGCTCGTAGAAGCAAGAGGTTTGAGTCAACATCTTCCTCTCATAATCAACTGTCTTGCTCGGTTCTATCAGACCATCAGATGCTCGGGCTTCTGCACGTATCTCGTCACAGGCGACCATTGTAGACTGTTTTAATTCCACCTCTGCTGCCGTGGGCCATGTCAGACCTGGTCAAAAGATATTTCAGAGAGCAGTGGGGACACATTTCATTAATATGTACTCATCTATCTATGCCAGTCTCGATACTGTTGGAGCTGCCCATGACATGAATTCGATTACTATGAGGCAATATGGTGTTCGGCAACTCCAGCTTGAGATCTGCTTACTTCTCATAAAATTGGAAGGTACTGCAAGAGTCCCGCAGAGCTGATGTCATGGTAAAGGCAACGTTGACCTCCATTCCAGATGGACATGTATCTTATACACAACTCAGCTCAACGTCGCTACCCTTTCGGAACTCTGATGATCTGTTGATTAGTCGACTATCATGACATCTGTACAAGACTCTGTTATCTTCCGGAATATCCTGTCTCATCCTGATACAGCAGCAATTTGGTCAGACCGAACAAGAACCAAGTATTATCTTGATTTTGAAGCCGGTCTTGCAAAAGCTCAGGCACGTCTTTCAATTATCCCACAGGATGCTGCCGATGCTATCGTGGCTGCCTGTGATGTCGACAAACTCATTGACTGGGATGAGCTCCGCACTCAAACAGAAATCATTGGCTATCCTATCCTTGGAGTGGTCAAACAGCTGGTAAAAGCATCCAACGACTTCTGTCATTGGGGTGCGACTACACAAGGTCAGTGAGGAATGTGTTTCGACTTTGTGATATTTGGATATATGAGACTGACAACACCCCGACCAGATCTGACAGATACCGCCACAGTCCTACAAATTCGAGACACTCTAGACATTCTCTCAAGTCAAATGGATACCATCATTAAAGCTCTGCAGGAGCTATCCGAAAAGCACAAAGTCACGCCCATGGCAGCACGTTCGAATCTTCAACAGGCTGTTCCGATTAGTGCTGGTTTCAAATTCGCTCGTCTGTTAGCGACCTTTCTCCGTCACAAAGAACGTTTGGCCGAATTACGATCACGAGCTTTGGTCCTCGAATTCGGGGGTGCTGCCGGCACGCTTGCCACACTGTCACCTGACGGAAGCGACGATGTTGGTTTGAAGTGTCAAGAAGAGTTGGCTAAAGAGCTTGGTCTTGAAGTCCCTGACATAGCATGGCATACCGAGCGGGACCGCATAGCCGAGTTTGGATTCTTCTGCACCATGCTCACAGGCACATGTGCCAAATTTGCTTTTGACCTGAAGCTGGAAATGCAGACTGAAGTGGCAGAGATGAAAGAACCGTATGTTCCGCATCGTGGCAGCTCAAGCACAATGCCGCAGAAGCGCAATCCGATCAGTAGCGTTTACATCACTGCCACTGCAGCGAGCGTGAGGCAGATGAGCGCTGCACTATCCGAGAGTATGGTTTCCGATCACGAACGAGCCACCGGACCTTGGGAGATTGAGTGGATTGTCTTGCCACAAATAGCGACTCTTACAGCTGCATGTCTGAGGCACACCGCTGATGTCTTGCAAGGGCTCGAAGTGGATGAGGAGGCCATGGCTAAGAATCTGGCCATGTCGAAGGGTCTGATAGTCAGTGAAGCCGTAATGATGGGACTTGGTCCTACACTTGGAAGAGACAAGGCGCACGATATTGTGTATGACCTTTGCAGAGAGGCGAGTGAAACAGGCAAATCGCTGCTGGAACTGCTTGATGGGCACAAAGATATCAAATTACCCAGATCCGAGTTGGAAAAGTTATGTGATCCAGCAAATTACTTGGGATTAAGCGAGAAGATGACTGAGAAAGTCCTGCAACTCTGCAAGCGCAGATGAACCAAAGTGCCAGGTCGTTCACCACAGCAACCATCGCCGCTTTGCATCACAATACTCAATCAATAGGCTACGACCGCCCACCACGCGCGGAATACGTCAGAGCAATAATAACGCCGTCATACTAACCCTCTCCGTGCACAGGAAACCCCATTCACGCCCAGCCCGCACGAAGCAACGGACCATAGGCACCTAACAAACGTGCTCACGCACCCGGGCAGTGCACTCAACACAAACAGGAGCAGGATATATACTCCACTCCAACAATACTATCCAAAACCAGCCACAATGCTGAAGCGTAAGGCAACTTGGCTTAACGGTAACAATTTGGATGTTAGGCGCCTAACATCGAAAGGTTGCAAGTTCAAGACTCGTTGTTGAGAAGTGCAGTGTTGGCGGTGAGTTTCTCTCAGGCTTGCCTGAATCAAGGGGATTGTTACCTGGTGGTCATCTTCTCTGCGAAGAGAAGAGGATTTGATGGTGGCTGTCCCTGAGAGAATGGCAAGTCTGAAGTTTTTGCCATTTTTTAGCATATCGAAATTGAAACGAGTGTTTCTCGCTTCTACTCTGTCTTTCATTTTGGAAAGAGAATCTCAGTATCTCTATACACAGAAAAAAACCAACTCACGCCGAGCCCGCAGGCAGCGCCGAGTCGTGCCTCACAAATGCGCTCACGCACCCCGATGGTCCACCCAACACAAATAGGAGCAGGATATAATTTCCAACCCAAAAATATGATCCAAAACCAGCCACCAACATAGTAGGTCAAAAGGCATCTTGGCTCAATAGACTGCCATGCGTGGTGGTGAGTTTCTCTCAGACGTTAGAGGACGCTCGGCCTGATAGCACTCGAAAAGCTGATAAATAATCTTCCCTGAGTAGAGGGTTGCACCTTAACGGTGGCTTTTCCTAAGAGAAGGGCTAGTTTGAAGTTTTTGGACTTTTGGGGGACATGTGTTCGAACGGCTTTTTTCCCTCTCTCTTTCCCTTTTCTTTTTCTCTTCCCTTCGTCTCGTTTTTTTGGGTGAGCAGGACATACCAATGTGTTGTCAGCAGCCGTGACTATCTACAACTGTCTGAAGAAAGTACTGGTATCGTCTTCCAGACAGAGCCATTTTTGAGACATATGTTGCAGCGCTTATCACACATAACAACATGACGAGATACCACGCATAACAATTTACACATCTCAACACTACACCACTCTAAGCAATGAATTCCGCCTGCACATCTCACTCACCATCTTGCCATAAATGCTACAAGATTGAATTCACCATAGTGATAAACATCGCTCCCTCTTTTACGACTGCGCTAGCACACTGGTGAGTGGGGAGAGTATGGAAAGACTTAGGGGTTGTTATATCAGCTATAAGTTAGAACGGGGTCAAGAACGGGATTAAGTACATGTGAGCTATACTTGAACGAAAGGTAGGAGTTGGTAGAATGGTTCAAGGGAGGGAGGGAAGGGGATCGAAATGAAGGGTCTGGTCAATGACATTTGAGTAGGCAGGTATATAGTGTACAAGAGGGTAATAAGGTGGTGAGGTACTGTAGTAGAGTATATACTGTAGGTAGGATGGTTAGATTGTCTAGCATTATGGTTGAATTAATCTACTCGTGGCTTTTGGCCGCCTTGAGAGCCTGTTGATATAACATGTCCATATATAGCATACTGTGCGGACGTACATATGGCTTCTATATCAATCTGCTATACCGTACCAATGACTCTCTGTTCCTTGCCCTGTGCTGTTCTGTCTGTCTGTCTTTTCTACATGCATCAAACACGTATGCGCCTGGAATATGCTTGGATAGGGTCTGAGGTAACTGTGTACATAGGCTGTCATCTATCATGGGTATTGTATGATTGGTTTTCCGGATCGAGGTCTTGGTGGTGCAACCGTTGCGTCGAGAGAAATGTGGAACCAATCGTGATTTTGATTTGGCTGGTTGTGTTGTGTTGTTGTGTTGGTCGCTAAGGCTCGGGTAGAGCTGCTGGAAAAGGTGGCGTGGGGTGTTTCTCGTATGTGACAATGCATGTACAGTTCTTCGCTGGTGGACTCATGGCGTTGGCTGTTTTGGGATGGTAGAGGTGCTAGTTTTGATTGTTGAGGTTTGAGTTGATCGGTTGGGTGGGTTTGTCGGTTTTCTGGTGGTCATGTCGAGCTCAGTGTTCATGGTGATGTATATTTTGGTGTGGTGGCGGCAGGAGTGTCGAAATCACGGGTATCGGTTGCTATCCGTATTGGGTGCATCTTCGACTGAAATTGATAGCTGGAACGAGTTGTGGCCTCTTCACAAGACATGACAACAAGATTGTAAGCATAGTATGCTTGCTCGAAGATTGACCATCGGTAATTGAGGGCAGCACGTGTGGCGTAGTGAAGTTACTGTCCCGATCTGCTCGTCTTGTGTTTGATGTGATGGGCGAGCTCACTGTGAGGCAAGCACACGGAATACAATACCGCTAGAGCCATGAACTTTCAGGTCTCAGCCTTGCGAGCAGAGGTTATCTGCACCACATTGATCCGATACATCACAGCTACCAGACCGGACGCGAGAGGCTTGTTCAATGGCTCACCCATCAAGCATGAACCGGAGGTTGAAAGGACCGTGCCTATCCAATCGCCAATTCAGATAGTCTGGCTCGCACTAATGTTATCAATATGGGGCTGAGCTAAGATGAACTGTGTCCGATCTGAGAGAATCTTTCCATACAATTTTGTTGGAGCACTGCCTAGAACTAAACCTAGTCATCAGGTGAGTTCTCAGAAGGGATGGAAAGAGAGGCAACCATTCGACGTTACGGTAGTTCGCTTGTGAGTTGCGAATATTGGCGGTGGTTGATGGTCGGTAGCGAGAACTTGACATTAGCATGATGGCAGTGGTCAAACTTGATATTGTGTGACTGATGCTGCCTCCAAGAAGTCGCCCTCATGTTAGGATCACTTCAAGAGAGGACCACATTGCGGACGGTTCAATAGGCGTTCAAGGCTTGGTACCTGCCTTGGTACCTGCCTTGGTACCTGCTTGGTTCCTGCGTCAGTGTCAAGTCGTGATGAGATCACCACGTGGTCGATTTATAGGCAGGAGGCCTGATATGCATGTCGAGTATAGAAAAATAATTTAGCCTTTACGAAAGCTCAAAATCTCCAGGTAGAGTGCTCCGTCTCCTGGAACCGGTGTATGCCTGCGATGGTGGCTGCAGCATAGCAGTGACATGTTGTTCTGCCTCTTGTCTTCTTTTTTCAGCTTCGGCTTCTTCCTGTTTCTCCTTTACGAGCCTTGCCTGCTCAACAGCTGCCGCACTAGCACCCCAATTACCAGAACCACCTCGACCGGTATTAAGGATCGGACTGCTTGCTGAGGTTGGTGATTTCGGCGATCTGAAGCTCGAAGCTACCGGTGACTGTTGTGGTTCGTTGCTTTGTACGTATTGCAACGATCTACCCACCCGGACGTATTGTGAAGTATTTCTTGACTGCGCTGCGCGGATTGCGGCTGAAGTGTCTATATGCTCAATGTCGATGGCCAGTTTTCTCCTTGCTCTCAAGGAGGTTGAACCTCCAGCTTCAGAATCCGGTCTACGTAGTGGTGCAGACTGCTGCCACATATTTCCTGCACCGCCTCTACCTGTTCTGTAATATTCGCCATGTTGTGGGCACGTGGATGAAGAGGGCACGCTCGCATCTGGTGACACAGGCGACATTGACTCATGCGTGGAATCGTCCGAAAGTTCGTCGTGCGGTGTCATAGCAGATTGAGAATATGCGTCAAGGATCCACGCAGTCCATGATTGTTGCTGTGACTCTGAATCTGATGCCATTTGACAAAGAAGCCCCGGTTCGCTACGTCAGTTGCTCGTGCTGCTTGCTTTCGTTGAATGGTGAAACACTGATCCTAGCTAGCGAGTTCGGCACTAAACACGAAGGATCAATAGCATTGTGCGGAAGGGTGAGTTACAGAACATTCCAAACGTGAGGCAGAGCAAGACAAGTAAAATAGCAGGAGCACCCAATGTCATTCAGCCTCTTCGATCCAAGCCGTTGTTCGTAGCGCTTATTGCTGCATTGAGAGCTGAAAGATGTGGCAGCCTTTGTCGATGACCGGTACTAAAAGGCTTGAACATTACTCGCTACCAACGCGGGTTTAGGCTCGAAGCTCCGGACACTACGCCTTCGGCACTCGATAAGATTATATCACAACGCCGGGCAAGCTTCAATTTAAATCACTGTCGCCAAGCAGAGAACGGTGCTGGTGCGAGGCCTGCTGAAGTTTTGGTTAAGTAGCCCTGTTGGGCCAATATCAGTTGGTTCGCTTTTGATAATCTGGAGATATTGTACTTCTGAGAATGAAATCAATTTTCGTAAAAAGTCAACTACCGAGAGAACGGAACACTGAAAGAGTTTGACGTGGGCAGTTTGACAGAGTCAACATGGGCGCGGCATTTTCCGTTCTATACTTAGAGATCCAGCGCAAGGATGCATCGTTTCGTTTTTGCAATTGTAGCAGGTACCTTTTGTAGAAGATCGTCAGATCGTCAGCTGACACAGTATGTTACTAACCACAATTGATCGTGAAGATATGTACGAGGACTTACCGACAGTGCCACGTAGTCTTCTTTCGAATATTTTGACGCCATTTGGAGTAAATGAGTAGCATGCATACTGTAAGCTATCAACTAGGCTTGCACCTAATCGGTAGAACGTCTTTGTTTCTTCGAGTTAATGACATTTCTGGTCAGTGCGTCTCGTGGTACAGAGGTACCGGATACACTGTGTTAGAGTTCTTGAAGCAACAACATGAGTGGTCAGTGGCGTTCGTAATGAGATCAAGGGGAAGCATGACATCGATCAGATAGAACCAGGCTAGACAGATCTGGTCGATCGTGCTGTCAGATAAGACCTGCGTCAAGACACGGAACAGGAAATGTCTAAACCGAGAACCAGTATTTCCACGTTTTCGATATTCCAGATGTCTGCAGGCCATGTACCAGATGGAGCAGCCACGGTATCCCACTTCTGGGAATTTCTGAAGGTGATCAGCATGTACTGCTCGTCATACTTGTAGTGCTTGTACGAAAGGTAATGCTGACAATGAGATCGACATTGAGATCATTCATTCTGGCAATCAAACCCCGCTTCAGTTGCCAAAATAAAAAATAAAAAGGTGGTCCGACAGCATGAACAATAAATATTTACCTCTTGCCAGGGTTTTCTCACAATGGTTTTGAGTGGGGTAGTCCCGAGGGGCGGAACAAGGGTCATCGTACCCCGTAGCGAACCTGACACGGTACAATCGTAGATCCTGTAGTGGTGGTATTGCATATTTTGTACGCGCGGTTGTTGTGTGTTTTGTTATCAGTTGACCAAGTCTCCAAGTAGCCTGCCCTAGGCAAATTGTAGACAAGGTCATGTTTGATACCTCCACCTGATCATGCAATACTGGGGAAGCCACCGTCATCGGACCAATCTACCTCGAGTACTTGTCCCAATAAAGCTGTGCACTCCGGCGGGATATTCCACCTAGGTCTGGTGGCTGGCCCTGCGGCAGGGACGGGAACGAGCTCCATTTAACAAAGAGGTAAATATTT
>Ga0115846_100911_pt1 | contig 14454 bp, 13 predicted proteins | sample InSIn5gowninarea_2_FD_83860 | JGI IMG/M metagenome (GOLD analysis project Ga0115846, IMG submission 83860)
TATCCCTGGTGCTGAGATCAGTATTATTGTTTGCGATGGGAATGTTGTACGGCTGGCTGGTGAGACATCTGCATGATAGTAGGCAACTGGCGCCATTTCAAGTAGAAGGGATCATCAAGCCGAGCAAGGATTGGAGGTATTTACTCTTTTGGGGCATTGCGGGTGTGGGATTAGGGAGTCTTCTACCATGGGTTGATATGATGTGGGCGGAGAGTATGGAGAGCTTGAAGAACAAATATGAGGGAGGAGATGCAGCTGCGACGCCAGATAAGGAGGAGGAAGATGGCGATATCATGGCAGCTTGGACGCCTGTTGTGAGGAGTGTTGGAGCATTTGTGGGGATCGCATTTGCGATTGTGAGTATTGACTGATGTTTTGAAATTTGGAACTGACAATACTAGCGGAAGCTTCCCTGGACATCTACGCTTCAAGCGTCCTTGACCTTAGCATTGGTGAACCCCGTGCTATGGTACATCATTGACCGCTCCAAGCCAGGCTTCCTTCTATCAACAGCTGTCGGAGCGACGGGGACTGCAATATTATTAGCATCAAAGTCAGACATGATGCTCAGTACGCGGTCACCACCGAAGAACACGACGATTGAACATCACTGCCCGGACGATCTTGTCCATCTCGGAGGTAATCTAAGTACCGAGAGTGTCGAAGGAGCCATCTGGATCTTGAGTGTACTATTTTGCAGCTGTGTATGTTTTGGCAATGTAGGACGCAGGCTTGCATTGAGCAGAGGGGCGGATAGAAGCCCGGACAATGGTTCACGAGCGAGAAAGCGGGCTCCAAGGGGAATCTGGTGAATGAACGTTAGGGCGAACATAGTACAGGCTGTTGGCAGCTTCAGGGACAGGCTCAAATATTGGAATGGATGGTGAGGCTTGATCACAAGTCGTAGTATGCTGCTTTCCATAAGAAACTGTGTACTTCAAGAATGCATACTGCGAAATCATCGATGCCTTCCACAAGGCTGTAAAGGATTTGGTGGCCGTAAATCCAGCTTCCTCTCTACATAAAAGCTCAGACAGGCCAGGAGCGACGATCTAAGTGTCATGCATGACTCGAGATTCTAGCGAAACTCGGCTAGCTGACTCGCAGTAAGACACAGGAGTTGGGAAGCGCGAACACAAGAGATCTGGCCAGCGAAGAACACACACCATCAAACCACTACTGATCATTTGTCCCCTCAGGCCAAACATCAACCATAGAAGCTTTACCTCTCTCTCCCAAAGCCCTATTGTAGTATGATAATATGCAGCGATGATTCTCCCAACGTAGACTCAGGCCCATGACGTCCACCAGTATTAGCGAGCTCGAAGGAGTCTCGCTCGCGCCTTCCCGCAACTTCCCTCCGCCCAAATCCCCAAATGTACCTTAACAAACAGGCCCCAACCGAATGAACAGCTGGAAAACTCGAAAGACGCATCAAAACAGCCAACCCAGCGACACAATTCCATCCATCCGAGCCCGGATTTTGCATGCGCGAACCTTGTTGAGATCGTTGATCGCATTTGTTTGTCCCGAATCGCAAATGTCGTCGTCGCGATACCCGTCCTGAGATTATGAGTGAGGTTGCGGGACTGCCGCTTGACCGCGAGACGCTTCTAAGGTCCAAACGCACCGAACTTAAGTACGTAGAATTGATTGAGGAACATAGATCGATGCGTTGCGACGAGCGCTATCGATGCATCCAATGTTCATGGGCTGATCAATGGTAGTGGAATTGTTAAGTCGCGAAAGAGGAAACTGCGCGAGCTCTACGCTGTTGCCGACACGGAAAATGGCGTCCCCAATGTCGTCTTCCACGATCTCAACGCGCATCCCACCACGCCGGCTGAAATCCGATTCCTTGATCTTTGCGACATTTTACAGTATGTTTAAGCATTTGTTTAAGACTGGTTGGGGATTATCTGGGCAACCTGTCGTGGTGCTAGATCTGTTCTTCTAACACGCTTTCTGTAGGGGCCGGCCCTTCGACGAGTCTACACTACCTAAACGTCAAAAAGTTCGATCTGATATCACGAGAACGAAACCTTCGCCTCGTAGACTAACCCCAGAGCCAAGACAACTCGATGTATCACTCAATTCTGCAAGATTACAGCCAGGTGGATCGAGGAAGGGCACGAGTCGGGCGACCTCGCCCAGTGTAAGGAGTGATGGAGGGAGGAGCACAGCAGTCGCATCACCACGGATTGAGCCAAAGCCACCAGATAATGATGCAGTGCGAGACTCTACCGTCAATGGAACACGGAGTGAGCTTGGTGCATGGTTCGATGTTGACACGGGTGCGACTACGGAAGAGGCAATCGAAGACGGACCACAACAAGTATCGTCTACCAACGATACTCTACCAGTGGAGAACTTGGAAGTCAATCGCATAAGGAACCAAGTTGAGAGTCGACCGGGTAGTCCTGGTGTTGATCCAAGGAGGGCGGTGCCCATGACAGCTGAGGATATAGCCTCCTTACCAGGGCCTCTACTCGCAGGTTTCAATGATGAGCATCATAAGGCAGCAACGGTTCATTTACCACCAAAGGAAGATCAGGAGCAGCGGCTACGTGAGATACAGCAGGTACTCCATGCTGAGAGTAACGCTACTCGACTCTCTATCAACCTTCCTAATGGATACAGGCCATCGGAGGTCATGTCGTCTCCAGGTTCTACAGCTGCTTTATCGGCAACTACTCCTGCTCTACACGATGCATCGACGGATACGAGCCCCGATGAAAGCTCTCGTTATGAGCAAGATAGGGCAGTTAACAAAGGGGATCCGTCGTCTTTGCCCGATGTATCTGCTTCCGATCAGGCAGCGGGTGAAAGGGAACAAGAACTTCTACTACAAGCACAAATCGATGTATCACGGGCAGATATATTTCGCAGTAGTCCCGCGATTGACCAGGCCACCGCAGCTTCCAGCTCTGACCGAAATGAAAGTGTGGATTTGACAATGGAAGATGCTGCAGGATATGACGAAGATCAATCTAATGCTCTCACTGCTGAAGCCTCCGAGGTAGTTCAGGATATTGCCGATGATGAAAAAGAGATGGCTGCGGAGGCGTCCCGAATGGAGGATCATCCTATGCCAGATGCACAGCCAGCAGTGGAGCGACCCCAGAATCAAGAAGTACCCGATTCTGAAGGCGATAGCCAGACTCCGGTTGATGCAACTACTGTCAAAGATTCCTTCGAGAGCAGAATGTCTCAGCATGATGAGGCTGCCCTTACTCCTACTGCATCACAGTCTGTAGAAGGCCAACCAAAGGCATCGATTGATTCACAGAAGTCTTCAAACGCATCGACACCACGACGACCATCGTCTCAAAATGCACCAACACCGCCTTTGGAGCGAATGACTACAAGGGTATCTTCTGGGGCGATGAGACATAAGTCCGTCTCGGAGATTTTGGGGGAGATACCTCGACCAAATACTTCCGTCTCTGATCGAAGCTCTAGAGGTACCAGTGATCCAGAGTCTGCCACAGATCCCGCTAAATCACCTTCACTTGCGCATGGAGGCCGCACTCACAGTCTGGCCGAGAAATTGAAGGAGAAGGAGAGAAGCAAGCTCTCAACAGTGGTGTTTGCCAGGCAGTTCAAGTCAAATAACGAAGACAAGGCACTCGTGCCAAGCAAGCTGAGACTCTCGAAGCAGATCACGGAGGACTATTTCATGCCCCTGTTCCTTGCTTCTGCTTCGAACGATAAGGCACGTGGCCAACAACCCCTCGAAGCTTTGTTGAGCACTGCTCACAAAACTATTTCTACATCCAATGCCTATGTGCCTATCCTCGAGGCTCAGACGGTGAAAGTTCTGAAGCGGATATATACGCTACAAAACAATGGCAAATGGTCATTGCGGCAACCAAAGAGAGCACAAGAACCAGCCAGACCTACAAGTCACTGGGATCTGTTGATGCAAGAAGCGAAGTGGATGCGGACTGATTTCAGAGAGGAGAGGAAGTGGAAGATGGCAATTGCGCGGAATATGGCATATGCTTGTGCAGATTGGTTTGCTGCATCACCAGAGGAACGCAAATCTCTCCAGGTCAGGGCATCTGCTCCACAACCGGCACCTACTATGGAGGTAGAGTCGACTGAAGCCTCTGATATACCTCAAACGACACCTGATCTTATAGCTGCTGGGGAAGTGGATTCTCCAGTGGATGATTCAGAGGATGAGCCCCGCCTACTTGATAGCGTTGCCCCAACCGCAATATTTGGTCTTTCAGACAATGATGTTGTGTTTGGCCTACGACGGTCGCCAACGAGTGACAAGCTGCTGAATGAGCTGCCGATGTATGGACACCCATTATCCGTACCTAACCCAGACATCTTCTCTGAAATGGATGCCGATCGAGAATGGAAGCGACGTGCGCTACCTCTCAGCAAATTTATCGAAGGCCGCCTTGAGCTCAAAGAAGTCAAGCCACCAAGGAAGCGAAGTCGATTTGAGTATGAAGAGGATGACGATGATGATGATTACGCCGTATTGGGCGAGCCGGGCACAAAACGACCATGTTTGGAACCCGAGCAGACCAATGTTGCACTTTTCGACCCCGAGTACAAGCACGTACGAGATCGCATACACTCTGCTCATCATTTCCGACCTCCCTCAGAGTTCCCAATGCCAATGCAAAGTTTCTTCGAATGTAGGATCGCTTCGCAATGGACATGGGCTGAAGATGATGAGCTTAGAAATCTTGTTCGGGAATATACCTACAATTGGTCTCTTATCGCAAATATACTTTCGACTACCTCAATGTACGCGTCAGGTGCTGAACGACGTACGCCATGGGAATGCTTCGAACGCTGGATACATCTGGAGGGGCTGCCTGCCGATATGCAGAAGACGCATTATTTCAGAGCATACAATAATCGCCTCGAAGCGGCTAATCGAACTGTTATGCTAGCTAATGCGCAAATACCGCAAGGACCTAATGCCAATGGCCAAGTTCAGCCACGACGGCGGCAGACTACAAGCGTGCGAGTCGAGCGGAGGAGGAATCAGAAGCATCTCACCATGGTAGATGCCATGAGGAAACTAGCCAAGAAGCGTGAGACTGCTGCGCAAAAGCAGGCACATGCTGCACAGCTGGCTGCTATGAGGAAAAACTCGGAAGTTCCTACGGCAAAGAATGCCGTGCATACTCCACAAGACTTCAGCAAGTTGAAGCACGAACGCGAGGAACAGACAAGGGAACGCATGGCCTTACTGCAGCAGCGGCAGGAAGCAGCTCGACGGGTAGGTACTATTCTGTTATTATTAGATCCCTTCATTGACAAGTCAAAGTCTAGCATGCAGCAGCGAAATGCGCAACAGCCCGGCTTGCCGAATGGGACACCTAATCGATCCAATCCTGCCAATGGCATGCTTCCCAATGGTCAGCCCATGAACGGTCAGAATCTGGCTATTCCAGGTCAGAGGCCTCGTAACTCGATGTCCATGACACCAAATCCACTCGCCAACAATGTGCAAATTCCGATGATGAATGGCGTTCCTCAGGCGCCTATGATGAATCGCGGAGCCGGTCAGATACCGATGCCGAACCCTGGCGATCTCATCAACCAAGCTCAAAGAGTATCCGCACAACAACGGCAGCAAATAATGCAACAACAGCAGGGTCAGCACAATCCTAATGGACAGATGCACACTTCTCCACCGCGCAATAGCATCTCTCAAGGCAGCTATCTACCCAACGGCATGATGCAGCCGCCTCCAATGTACCAGAATACACCACCCAACGCAAATGGTGGAGTTTCTACTCCACCACCATCTTTCCAACATCCAATACAGAATTCGCATTCCCCTGTTCAGGGCCCTCAAGGCTCTCCTCCCCGCATGATGTCGCAAGGCTCGCCGATCCCTCCTCCAATCGAAGCCCAGATACGGACACGGAATCCCAATTTGACCGACGCAGAAGTATTACAAGTCTATCAAAATGCTCTGAAAGGAAAAGTAAATTTGGCACAACAAGCCATGCACGCCGCTGCTGGTGGAGGCACACCCAGGCTACCACCTAATATGCTATCCAATGGCATGGGAGGCAATGCGATGAATGGCGTTGTGGGTGCGAACGGAGAGACACCTCAGCAGGTATACGCCCATGTTATGGCAGCAAGGGCGCAAGCTGCGAGGGAGTCCATTTCTGGGAATGCCAATGGAAATGGTGGTGGGAATGCGAATGCGAATGGGAATGGGGTTGCAGGAGGGAATCCGAACCAAGGAAATCAGGGAGGAAGTCATGCGCATTCTAGAAGTGGGAGCCAGGGCAGTAGTGGAGGTGGACAGAGTTAAGAGCGAGGAGTTTGGAGTATGCACTTCAATCGGCGCTTTGTTAATAAGATAGATGTTCTTGAGCCTATGCCGGATCATCATCAAGTCCGGATCATTAGAAAGAATCTGCTACTGTATCTCGTTTGACGGCCGCGCGCCTAGAAACGAACCAGACATCCATCCATCCGCGCTTGAAATTGAAGTTGGCGCGTTTCGGACAAACAATCCGCAGCGGCGGCTCTTTCCTACGGAGTAAGTGACAGCTGCCAACTACTCTAGGGCCCTGTGGCGCAATCTGGCACTGGCCTTTCTCTGTACTGTGCCTTATCTGGTGATTTCTTCTCCAATGTCTGATCTGATGTGTTTTCTAGCTTCTTACCAGTTCTTGGATCTAGCTGCGTTATAGCATCGTTAACGGTGAGAAAGGGAGAGAACATGGATGATATAGATAACGGCCTATATCAAAACAATAAAAGGTATGCGAACCCTATATATAAAAGAACGGGCTGATATGCTTTGAATGCAAGTGGTGAAAACTAATATATATCTGAACTATAGAACTTAACCTGTCTGTCTGTCTGCTATAAAAGAGTGGGTAAGTGAGTGATCATTTGCTGAAACGTACGCCCTTGGGGTCTTATATGCCCTGCTCAGAATAGCCTTCACCTTTGCAGGTGACCTGCTCTGCCCCTAAACCTGCGTCTAGCCATATCACGTGATTCACTTCCTCTACATCTTTAGCCGATAGAACACTCACAGATATAGGATTTCCTGTGCTACTAACACAGGAAGCAATTTGTACTTCTTGGTGAAAGGCTCTTGGATGTAGGATTTCCTGTGCCACTAATACAGGAAGTAATAGGTACTTTCTAGTATAAGACTCATGGATGTGGGTTTTCCTGTGCTACTAATACAGGAAGTAATAGGTACTTTCTGGTATGAGACTCATAGATGTGGATTTTCCTGTGCCACTTAAAATTTAACCCTTTACTTAGACTTCCAACGATCTCTATAAAGGCTATTCTAAGCCTGTCTCTTCGGGCTCATAGAAAGAGTCCGGTCGCCCCGTGTATAACTATTATACTAAAAGCTTATATATAGATTCGGAGATTCCTGATTATATAGATTTTTACTGTATATTAGTATAACAGTATGTAAGTTATGCCAGTACGAATCAAACATATCTGTTTCATATACATATAAAGAAAACTGACTTTAGCATTAAAGTTTCAACGTCTCAGTCTTGGTCTCATCGGGCGATCGGCCTCTTTTCGTGAACCCGAAGAGGCTATGTCTCCTTGAAAACTTGTTTCAGTCCAAACTCTATAAGAATTTCTATATATGGCGCAAGTGAGCTTCTCCTTATCATTGAGAGGTTTGAGTATCTATATCTCATGTATATCCCCTGGGTAAAGAGTAAAGAGTCTCTCAGAACACCTTGCATACTAGGTTGATCCCTCAACGCGACCATGTATACTCCAAAGCTCAAACTCCCTCATCGATCGATCCTCCTTGCAGCCATGTTCATAGCACCAAAGCTCACGCTCGCCGATAATTCGAACAAATACTGGGGCCCTGTGTGTCCTGGATATGGCTGGCAGTATGAACCTCAGTTTGAATCCCTGCTTTACTTCGTCACAGGGGTAATAATCTAACGTTTCTAGGCCGTGCACGTAAAATAGAGCCGCATGCCGCTTTTGAATTTTTCTCTACCATTTTGTATGTCCACCATTCGCACAAATAACGTCAATACATCGCTCTGGCATCGTTCGTACGAGCTCTTTAACTCTTTCAAATAGTATTGAATTCTAAGCCTCTATAACCACTTCTCTGAGCCTTTTATAATTCCTGTGGACTTGCGGGTAGCGCTCTTAAATATAGTCCTTTATGTCATCCTATAAAGTCTTAATAGGACTTAAATCAGGTGAATTCACAGGCCAAAATACAGGGTAAATCGCACTTTCGGCTAGTACTCGTCAGACAGAATTCGATGCGTACGAAGAAGCGTTATCTTGTTGAAATAAGAGCTCTGAGTATTGTTGAATAACCTCTGCTACTTTAGGTACAGTATGTTCACTGTACGACTTAGCAGAAATAGAGCCCTATTCCTTCTCCTAAAAAAGCCTTATATGCCGGCCATATTTTCCACTTATTAAACCCTAGAACATCCATCCGATTTTGCGTTGAAATCGAGCTTCGACACATGTATCAGAATAGTCTTCGCCCTTTCTCTTTGTAATCTAAACTCTCTTATGTGTACCCGGTTGTACCCAGCTCTCGTCACTCCATAATATAGAGTCCTATTGCTCGTCCGACCACCACAGGTGCTCCTACGCCTATTGTAATCGCTCGCGACGATGCCGTTCTGTAAGAGGTAGTTTTCGACGTGTAGTACCTCTATAAAAGCCTTCTGTTTTGAAAGCTCGTCGAATAGCTTTTTCTCTACAGTCTAGGCCTAAAATAAAAGGAATATCTTACTATAGTACACGTCGATTCTCTACAGAGCTCGTAACCTATTTAATAAGTTGTTTCCTTTGTGGAGTATTAAGGTAAGGACGTCGTCCACATCGTTGCTTTTAAGGAGTTATTCGATGTGAAAGAGCGTATTAGACTTGACCTCGATTCATATTTAATTGAAGAGCAATTTGATCTTGTGTAAAACTAGCGTCGAAATAAAGAGTATGTACTCGTAACCGATCATCGCGAGAGTAAACTTTTCGTGGAGTTTTAGGTGTAGGGACTAACATTGTAAATGATAGATTAATCGTATTTACAGCTATAGAGCGGCGTGGCAGAGATTATAAAGTCATTAGTGGATCTATTGAAGGTACTAGAAGACGCACGGGCGTGAAATGTCAGATTATTTGGCCTGTGACTAAAGTACACAATGGACTGCAAGGGGGGGGACGAAGTTTTCACAGAGGACCAAGCTGCCAAGTTCAATCCGGATTATATTCCTCGTTTCGCCAAAGATAGCAACAGTACCACGCCGAGCGCAATCTGGATGGGAGAATATTGGATCTTTTGTTATGAGGTGCCTCTCGCTACAGCGTTAGGCGTCTGTGGTACTGTGGGCACGCCACCTGATCCTATATACTGTGTATGCTCGATTCCTACGCTTAGCCCTCGGGATCTTTGCTAATGTTAATTCATACAGTGCAAGTAAACGAAGTGAACACAGATGGTGGTGGAAGGACATGTGGGGCGCTACGAAGTAGAAAGTCACAGGGATGGATGGACTCAGCTTGTTGGGGGGCTATACATCACCCGGCCTCTGAGCTGGTGATAGTGCTATGATGTAGTGGAAGAGAGGCTGGTATGGCATGGAGTCGATAAGAGCGAGGAGTATGGGTGCTTGTAACCAGGTACTTCTGAAGTATTTGTGGTTGCCCGAATAGTTGGGTATAGCTCAGATCTCAATATATTATGCATGAGTATCTTGCGGGGTCGAGGTGCTTGGCGCCTGAGATAAGGATCTACGTGTACTTAGATTCGTGATCAGATTGACTATTGAAGATAAAGAAGCGCCATGACTTGGTCCTCCGTTGAAAGTTGAGACCCAGCCACGTGAGGCTCAGAATCCACTTGCGCCACATCTTCGGCCACCAACTTGAGCCTCATCAAACCACACCTCCCAAGTCCGCAGACCAAGACCCATGATTCTTCCTCCATATACATACATACACCCCTTCTCGCCCCTCTACCGCTCGCACTCCCGAAGATGGCACCCTCAACATTCCCCCCACGACCGCCACCATCATCCACGACCTCACCATCGAATGGCGCGCCCAAAATAGCCGCAATCAAAGCCTTTTCCCTCTCCTCCTCATCGAGCTCGAAAACCAAAGAGAAAGGCCTCCTGCGTCAAGAACTTCGAACCGTCCCTGGTGGTGACTCGGTACTTGGAAAGCGATCGCGCGATCGGAACGGAAAAGGAAGTGCAGGACGAAATGGAGGGTTTGGAGGGGATAGTGATGATAGTGAGGAGGATAGAGGGGGACGGGGAAGGGGAAGGGGAAGGGGAAAGGTTGAGGAGGTGGAAGTGGAGGGATTTGAAAGTGGTGGGGCTGTGGGAAGAGGTGTGAATGGGGCTGGGAGGAATGGAGTCGAAAAGGAGGTGTTGATCATTCCTAGGTTGGGGAATGGAGATTGGAGAAGAGCGGGAAAGAGTAGGAAAAACTTGTTGCCTGCTGAGGTGCAGGCTCAGAGGGCTGCTGAGGCGGGATTGAAAGGGGAAAATAAACAGATAGGGGATGTGATAAATGGCGAAGAGAACGGTGAGGTGCAATGGGGCTTGAGTGTTCCTACACGTCAGAAACCCTCTTCCGAAAATGGCGCCAGTAATGGCAATGGACACCGGCTGCAAAACGAAGAACAGCCACAGCCAGAGCACCAAAAGCAAGAGAAAACCCCCGACCAACTCGCCCTCGAAGCCCTCCTCGGCAACTCGACCAAACCGGAGGAGAATCTCATCATCGCTCCCGCCTCTCCACCTCACCAAGAACCACTTACCGAAACAGACGCCTACCGGGCCGCCGTCGCCGCCGCCCCAGATCCCAGCACATTAGAAGATTACGAAAGGATTCCGGTTGAAGAATTCGGCGCTGCATTACTGAGGGGCATGGGATGGGATGGGCAAGTCAGGGGGAAGATGAGGGAGGTCAAGAGAAGGGGGAATCTATTGGGGCTGGGGGCGAAGGAGGAGGGTGTGAAAGAGGGAGGGGAGTTGGGGGCTTGGGTGGGGAGGAGTGATTCTAAGGGTGGAAGGGGTGGGAAGGAAAGGGAAAGGCAAAGGGGGCAGGGAGGCAAGATGGAGGAGTTTAGGAAAGCAAGGGATGGGAGGAGGGAGAGGAGGGAGGGAGGTGATGAGCGCTGGGACCGTGACCGGAATGGGAGGGATAGGAATGGGTATGGAGAGAGCGGTAATAGGAGGCGAGATGGTGATAGAGATCGGGATAGAGATCGATATAGAGATCGCAGATATTAGATATTAGATAGCTTGATAAACTGTCGTTGTACCAATTTTACAGCTCGGAGCTAGCTTCCCGGGATCGGAATGTAGAATATCTGTCCCTAAGTCGCTTTTTCTCCCAGGATTTGCCCTATACTATCACTCCTTTCTGAGACTTTTTAATGGTGTATTGTGATTGATATAGGGGGTGGGCGGGAATTGATATACACATCGCTACTAATTTGGACTTGTGAGGTCATAACGTAAAGTAGATCCTAAATACGCATATCCTTGCCACTCTTCTTAATAGAGTCGTCCCTGCTACTCTTCACTTCGAGCCAGCTCAGAACACAGGGTGACATTATCGAATAAGTTTTCAAGTATGTTCATAATAGCGCTGCTTTTTAGCTTTGTACTCGTGCTTTTTCCCATAGATTTGGTGCTTGTTTGAGCGGGGTGCTTGTTCGAGCGTATAACAGCTGATTGAAAAAGGGGTGTTCGTATGGGAAGGATTTTATATTAGGAACAGCAAGAAGTAGGCAGGTGTGCGGTACTAATCTGGACCTGTGAGGTATAGAACCTATTTAGTAGACAGTCATATTATAGTTTCTGACAAAGAGCGTCCAACCTCGAATCCTCACCATTTGCAATGTTTAGAGAGCTATCTTGGGAGCGTGGTACATTATCGCTTTTATTCTGAGTGCAACCATAACGTTTGAAGGTACACTGACGGCTCTACGATGGTGCCCTCCAAGGAAATTCAGGACTAGACCCAATCCATCCGCCCAGGTCTGCATAGTCCGTACTGGTCTATGCTTTCAGGGCAGCGCTCGATATTCATATTCGATGGCCGCCTCGGTATTCGTTAGCCGATTGCTCGCTTGTTAATAGCCGGCATTCCAGGACCAAACAGACCAATCACGAAGTGGCTCTACTTCTGGCAATGGATATCCGGCTTGCTCGCTATTCGATACCCGTCTTACTTGCTTTTCAATGGCCGCCCAGCGCTTTGTTGGTTGCTCAAGTCAAGCTCGCAAGTACTTATCCTATCTACACGAGATGGTCTATCTACATCTAGCGCACATTGAACGACCTGCTGCTTGTTCACTGGTCTGCCTGCGCTTGAGGGTCTGTCTGCTTCTTGGAGACTCGACACCCTTTGAGTGCATGTATATATCCTGATCCCCCCTTCCTAGCAGTCTCCCCTGCTCATGTTAGTCTATTCATAGCGACTCGTCTTCCTGGACAGAAGTGCTGGAACACTTCCTTGAAGCGTGTCATTAATATGCTGAATTACAAGCAATTCGTCATTCTTTTATCTTTCCTCATTTTGATTGTTTTTAGTAAGTCTTTTGTCTACCCTACTGCACTGTTTCAATCTTCTGAGTTTTACTAGTCGTGAATACAATAGTCCAATGGTCGACTATTCTAATAGTCCGCATTGCGACAAATGGCGTTGCTCAAGCTTTGACCAGTCTCTATTTCTTCATCTTGATGATCACACAAATGCAATGGCGTACCTCCCTAAAACAAGACTGAAGATACATTGTTGTTCGACTTGCAGACTCAAGGTCTAGCACAGTTGAATTGAACTTTCTAGCATCGCAGTGATAAGAGAGGTGGGGAATTGAGAGTGTTGACTGTCGTGGCGAATAATAGAGACTTCATATTTACTGACGCTTTTGTACTTGTAGTATACAAGACAGTGGCCAGTCATGCTTGTATTCCCGCCAAGATGTGCACACGTGGACACTGCGCTTGCTTCCTCAGTTGCTCGGGGGGGCACATACAAGCTCGCTCTTGTCAACTTTCAAGATCTAGATGACTAGGATGCTGGGCGAAAGTATCCTATTTCAGAATTGTTTACCAGCGACGCGTACGACAGTCAGAATGGTTCACGATCGAGGTAATGAGTGGGTGTCATGCATAGTAGATAGGCTCTGACCTCTCATTGTCAAAAGGTGCCGCTTCACAGCCCCCCGAGTGCCTTTTATGACAACTTAGGATGTTCGTAGGGTACTTGTAAAGGCGTAGACGATTGTTTCAAACCTTAGACTTTCATTAGCGCAGTAAGATGAAATGGAATGCCAGGCGCTAAGCTACCTAATCTAGATGTCGTCAGAGTCGTTAAACACGGGAACAGCTTTGAGAGTTCAATGGGTATCACCAGACTCCCTGAGAACAGAGTTCGGTGCTTATCTGTCTGAGATTGGCTAGGCCAAGACTTACGACGATGTGGTGGTACAATGAGCTCTTTGGAGTGCGCATACCGCGCGGGTTCGGGAGGTACACTTTTCATTTGCAGGATACTAGTACAGTTGTTGGATAAAAATATCCAGTAGTCCACGCAGGTACAGAGCGCCTGTATACATATCCCGTAGTCCTCGCAAGTAAGAAAGGTTCCAGCAACAACAAGGATTGAATTGAATCGCCCCGACTGGCTATAGATCGACATAATTGTCAGCCAGAACCTATTGCTAGCAAAATACGCTCTTGAACGCAGACAGGCACAGACCTTCATGTCATCGTAATTCAACACGAGGGTGATCCAGAACACGTAATGCCCTTACCACTCAGGTACACCGCTGTCTTGAATCAGAACAATTGGTCAGGAGCATCACTGAGCATCTACCTTGAGCATAGTATCGATATGAATTCGTGTTGTTAAACATAATTCCATTGTCACAGTCATCGACCGCATGGAAGTATATAGACATCTCATGAATAAGGACATTTGGTCTTGTCTGGAATTGCATGGCTGGTGTGCAAGATGTGTCTGTGGCTGCAGCTGGAAATAAAGATCACACAGCGTAGTCGTATCAAACCATTGACTTGGCTCCTCAAAATAGGGAACTGCCCAGCCCCACTCATTCGTAGTACCATCTTCTGTGGCGCACTTGTCCTGAGAATTGGAGCACATAATCTGGACAGGCCCCGAATAAGAATCGCTCAGTATACTGGCGATCTGTCCGTATACTTCGCTGACGGCCTGACGATCGCTGCCGGCACCAAAGAACTGATCGAAGAATGGGTCGGTTGCCTTAGCAGCCATAAGCTGGCGCTTGTAGCCATGGTATAAGCTGCCGCAATGTCGCTTGTCAATGATGTACCACAGGCAGCCTCGACAGTGAAGTCTCCGCGTTTGGCAAGGGTAGACAAAAGACTTACTAAAAACAATCAAAATGAGGAAAGATAAAAGAATGACGAATTGCTTGTAATT
>Ga0115846_100914_pt1 | contig 14439 bp, 9 predicted proteins | sample InSIn5gowninarea_2_FD_83860 | JGI IMG/M metagenome (GOLD analysis project Ga0115846, IMG submission 83860)
AAAATCGGTGCCGTCGGCAACGTCTGCACATACGCCGTCAGCGCATCAACATCGACTCTAAACTGCGCTACCGCACTCGTTGTGATTCTCGTCACAGCGTCTGACATTGGTAGATCGAGGATCGAAGACTTGGTGTGTGAAATCGCGTTAAATAGCATTAGATTCTTTAGGCTGTCAGGCAGCGGGAGGAGCACGGAGGACATGATGTTTGATAGGTATTGGGTTAGGGCGGCGATGTATTCTGATTCGTTGTCTGGTGGGGGTGGGGGCCGGTGGTGTGTGAGCCAGTCGTACTCGGCGGTGTCGATTAGGTCTGTTACTTTTGAGTTTACGAGTTCGAAAATGCGGTTTTCGGCGGTTTTTTTGTGTAGGGTGAATTGTGTTGTCGCGTTGAGGTGCAGGGTTGTTGGGGTTGGGGCTGTGGGGTTGGAGGGGGGTTGAGGGGAGGATATGGCTGTGTGGAGGGGGGTGAGGTTTGTGCTGGATGTGCTGCTTGATGTGCGGGCTTGGATGAGGAGTTTTTCGAGTTCGTGGCAGGCGGTTTCGAAGTGGTCTAAGTTTACTAGGATTTGGACGACTTGGCCGAGGTATTGGGAGGAGAGGGCTGCGACGAGTCGGTTGCAGACTTTGCTGGTTAGGAGGTCATCTAGGCTGGTTAGGAGTTTTGTGTCGATTATGCCTGGGACTGGGTTTGGGAAAGAGTCGTCGGCGAAGAAGTAGAATTGGTTGAGGAAATTTCGGATGTTGATGCAGCAGAGAGGGTACATTTGGCTGAATGGGAAGACGGTCGGGAAGCGGATTGTTGAGGGGTCTTGGTCGGGTGTGTACCAGCTGACGTTGATGACTTTTTCAAATTCTTCGACGTTCTGGATGGGCATGGGCATGTAGTCATCTGTTGTTACTATTTCGACGAAATCCTCGCTGAATCGGTGGTTGAGGAGATCTGTGTACTTTTCGAAAAGAGCTAGTAGGAGGTTGGACATGAGGTGTGTTGGATAGTTGTAGGTTGACATGGTTTGTATGTAGGTGACTATCAGTTCTTTGATCTTGAGAAGATGTTCTGCATTGTCAACTGCTGGTAGTGCTTTGGTGATGTGTGCTATGGCAGTGTGGTTGAGACTGTCCCAGAGATCCTCCACATCAGAGTGGCTGCGGAGGTCAGGGAGCCTTTTCATAGTGGTGCGTTCCATTATAGCAAAGCCAGCTATGTCTTCGAGGACTGTATGAAGGCCCGGCAGTTCTTCTTCGTTGAGATTGAGGGCGGTGGATGTGTTGAGAAGGAGATCTTTTTGGGTTTTGCGGTTTTTGGCATAGTCAAGGCGGAACTTGTCGGTTTGATTGAGGGTGTGGTGGATATGATGTGCTTCGTAGAGAGGGGTGAAGTCGACTTCCAGGTCTTCAGTGTTGAGTATGTCGAACTCTTCGTGCTCGTCCGCCACAAGTTCGATAGCAGAGTTGAGCTTGAAGTTCGCAAGGTAGGGATCACGTTCTGTGCGTTCTCGGAGGCGGTCTTTGCGCAAGTTGGTATGGTAGAACGAAAGTTCTCCAAGGTACTGGGACATCTCACGGATGCGGAAGAGCCAGGTGTTCAGATCCGTCATAACCGTCTCGGCGATCTTCTTTTGTGTGACAGGAATAGAGCGTTGGATGATCTCGCTAAGCTGGTATTGAGTTACGGCTTGTAAGTGAACGTTCTGCAATTCATCTAGTGCTCGTAATGCGGCATAGTACTTCTTCTGGCTAAGAAGATCCTCGACTTGATTGGTCAATCTGAGCACTTCGAGGCAGTCGTCCAGAGCGTCTTTGGCTTCATTTATATTCTGTCGAACACCTCGAGACTCGACCAATGCTTTCTTTTCGTTGGCGAGTTTCTCAGTACTCTCTGAAATGGCATGACTCAACTCCAAAATCTCATTAGTCAGTGCGACTGTGCCTTCTCGGATGCGTAGTAACTGGTTGACTGAGTTCACGAACTCGGTGTGGTTCGCACTACATTCGCGCTCGATTTCTGTCTCCTTGTCTGCCGCAAACCTTGACAGATCCTGAAGCAAATGAGCTGTTCGGTTTCCGCGGCTAAACTCCCGAATTGATGGGATGATCTGGTCAACATAATCATCGTCGGATGGTGAGACTATTATCTGGCATTCCGATCAGTAATGCATAATCTGTTAGGCCACGCTCGTACCTGCTTGAGGACACTGGAAGTGTTATCTCGCGTATCGCTCTTGTATCGTACCACGGATGGCATATTGTTAGCTATGTTGGATTGGTTGGGCTCAAAGCTTCAAGTTGTTCCCTTGGCTCTAGCTGCCGCTTTAGCCCCTTGCTACTCTGCCATCAATTGAATGCGTCTACAAGGACCAGCACCTTCTGGAACACTCTGTTATGATAGTAGCGAGGGACTGTTACGTTACAAGTGTCAAAGATAACAAGCTGGCGGCGTCGATTGCATGTATGTCTGATGGATGTACTTGTTTTGGTGAATGCCCTCCCATAGAGGTCAATGACGGCCCTGGTCGTTGTTACACTCCGTACTTACGTCGCCGTAGTGAATAAGTTGCTGGCCAAGCCGCTACTGGGATTATTTCGGCGACAGCGATATCAATAGCTGCTTCTTCTTCGTGTACTTGCTCGCAGCTTTGCTCACTTCATGTAACCTTGCTGTGCCATCAGACAGCGACAACGATGCTCTCACTTCCCCAACACGTCCAGAGCCGACTACGACAAGAGTCTTGAAAGCCACAAAAGGTCTTTATCGATCAACGAGCTCGAACTGAATCATGATTGTGCGCAGCATTTTGCACATCTCTTTGAAATATGAATCCAGTTGATATTAATAGCGACTGTGGAGGCAGCAATGAGATTCCCACTCATTAAAAGTACTGTACATCCAACACTTTGAATCACCACCACTCCGAGCTATACCCTTTTGGGTGCCTCACCAAGAGACGTCGAGAGCACACCAGAGACCAAGTGTATATGTGTATGGCTTTGCCAGTCATTGAACCCTAGCTCTGGACGAAGCTTCTCCGGGTTGCAGGACACATGTTCAACCCCTGACAGAAGATGTCTACGACGAATTAACTAGATCATTGAAACCAGTATTGCACCAAAATTGTGCTTGTCCTTGAAGTCCAATGTACGACTGAAGGCTGAAATTACTCCTCTCAACGGCAACACCACGGTCACCATCCCTGTCGCTGCTCTGTCCTCAATGTCAACGCCAAGACTCCCATTCCTTTCTTCCCACAATATTATCGTCTGCAATGAGGTCGTCGGTGCTATGAGGTCGTCGCCTGTCTGTATCTGGTCTAGCACGATCCCAGCCGTCTTTGCTGGAAGAAACTTCCCTGCCAATGGGAGTGCTTTGTCAGATTCCGTGAGCTTCCAAGACCCACCCAGAATTCCGCTCCGCGTTGTGGATGTACTTTCCACCCTTTACGCGACGAAGCTATCCCGCTTTCGTAGATTACTTTCGACCGCTCGCACGCGCCGAATCTCTACAAAGCGTGCGAGCTGTGTTTGCAGCGAGATAAGCTAGTCCCGTCGAAGAGAAACGAGGTGATTGATCGATCCTGCCGTTTTTACAAGACCAGCCCACTTTCCATATATCAATCGAACTTCAACCCACAATTTCCCACAAACTTTCTTTCCCACAACTCACCTCATACTCTACTCTTTCACCTTACCCTTGCCATAGAATCATTCTTTCAGTCGTTACATTATCAATCAGCTTCTTACTACTATTCACCTTCTTGAAACCATCTTCTTGTCAACTTTTGAGCAGCATCCCAGTGAGACTGGTAAGTTTGACACTATTTTCGTATCTTCAAAAGCCCTTGACCTTTTTTCATGGTCAATGGCTTGCTCACTATTGTCTCTGATATGGTTGTTCGTTGCGACGAACACATTGAAATTCGATTGACACCGAAATTTGATTTGGCATTCTTTTTATGAGTCTCAAAGCAATTTTTCGAATCAAATTCATCATTCCACTCCTAGCCTCGTTTATCCCACGTCACGTCCGCTAATCCTTTGCAATTCCAAGCATCGAAATGCCTGGCAAAAACCCGACCATTCAGGTCTCGTCAAGTCCTCCATCTGCAGGCACACGAACCTACGATGGTACACCTTCCACCATCCCAACTATCACGTCTCCAGACTGCGGCAATAGAGACCAACAATCTGGCAGTCCACTGTCCACTTTCCGTTTTGCTGGGTAAGCGATTGTCTACATTTACCCCTTGCCAACGCTGACTGTTTCACAGCTCAACTGCTCATACTGGCCTTGCTGCTCATCGAAGCGACTTGAGTGCTCCCGCACCAATCGACCTGCAAGGACTGTCTCCAACAGCTGAAGAGTTCACTCCTCTGACAAGTACCTTTGCTGGCGCACAAACCAATGCTCGAATTGGTGCAGGAGTTGGCACACGACCAAGCATTCTTGTCACTCCTTTTGTAAGAGGTCTTCTGCAGGATTCCGACCCAGATGATACTCCTTCCCCATCGCCAACTTACTCCGATGATAGTCTGACCTTCGTGTTGCAGGCCGATCCTGGAATCATCGGTCAACCTGCTCGCCCATCCCGCTTGATCCACTCCAACATTGGACCAAAGCGTGTCGAAAGTCAATCACCACTTCCTGTCGTCTACGGCAAGTTCACTGTTGACGAACGATTCTCCCGAGCCTTCGTTGTGTTTGGCCTCAACCCCGCTACAGCTTCTGAGCGGTATGAGTTCATTGCCAAATCCTACCGAGTAAGTCCTCCTTATCCTTGGTTTGGAAACTTCTTTGCTAATCACGTTACAGAACTTCGCCTCTTTGGTCAACATCAACGCTAAAGCCTTGAACCAAGGAGCCTTCGCTATTCAGTTCAGTGATGTCCAAGATGCCAAGCAAGCTCTTGTCTTGACTCTCACCCTTCTCTTCTCAGGAGAGCCAGGTGTTGACTGTGCCAAGCAGACCCCAAAGGACATTGCGTTCGCTGCCAACATTGATCCTGACACTGTTACTGATCATCAAGCCGAGTACCTTGTTCACGTTGTTGACATTGGTGGCCCCAAGTCGCCTTTCAAAGCTGAAGCCTTGCTTGCAGAATGTATCAAGTGTGGTCCTGTCAAAGCTTTCAAGACACACCTCACCGACAGAAGAGCTTTTGTGTCGTATCGTGTCGAATTCAACGATACTCGAAAGGACCCCACTGGTCTCTCTGGCATTCTTTTCTACGTAAGTCTCAATCAGCCGTATCAAGTTTTCTGCTCACTGCCACAGGGTTATCGCATCTGCATTGAGCCGTATGCTCCCGATGTCATCAAAGTCGCTCCTCGTCAACCACCCCTTGATAACCCAGCTCACATGGCTGCGGTCATGGGCTACTACCGACCAACACGTTCAAGTGCCATCTTACCACCAGGTGCTAACCACAATGTTGTCGACATCATGAAGATTGTGCTTGGCCAAGATGTTCGAACTACAGTAAGTCTGCCTACCTATCTCATGCTTCATCTACTGATCGCAACTCAGATCATGTTGCGCAACATCCCCAACCGTGTCGACCAGGAGTCCCTCAAGAAGCTGCTCGACCAGACTTCCAAAGGTGCTTATGACTTCATGTACTTACGAATTGATTTCGCCAACAACTGCAACGTTGGTTATGCTTTTATCAACTTCGTTGATCCATTGTCTATCGTTCCATTCGCCAAAGCTCGTTCCGGTCAGAAATGGAACCTCTTCCACTCCGACAAAGTTGCTGAGATCTCTTATGCCAGTGAGTACTACATCACTAACTTTTCTTCGTCACTGACTGTTCTTCTAGCCATCCAAGGTCGAGATTGTCTCGTACAGAAGTTCCGCAACTCTTCCGTCATGTGCGAGCGACCAGCTTTTCGACCTAAGGTATGCTCTCTGTCACCACTTATCTTCGTGTACCTAACTTTCTTGCAGCTCTACAAGACCGGTCCTGGACCTGATGCTGGCCAGGAGGAACCATTCCCACTACCTGACAACGAGTCTAAGCTGAGACGAAGCTTGGATAATGCCGAAACAGTTGGTTTGTACAAGCCTTATTCCCTCAATGGCTCAACTCCAGCACAAGCAGCAGATACCATCATTCCGGCCCCAAAGAACCAGGCTGCTGGTGGTTCATACACTACACCTGCACCAACACGTGTTGCCTTCAGCATCAAGTCTCTCGTCAACACTAGTGTCAATATCCCCGTTGTCGGCCGTTCTTCCCGAATTGCACAAGACTCTCCCTCCACCAGATTGTCTTCACCAAGTGAGAATTCTCTACCTATGCGTCGTTCTCGTCATATTTTTGGACTCGATTACTAACCTTGTCTCTGCTTTAGGTCTCTATGCTCCTCGTGAAGGTCAAGCCTACCGAGAGCGACAGCGACGCCAGTTGTCTCGATTCGATCGAGGCACTCTAGGCGCTGAGTCCGAGCTTGCCATGTTGTCGTCTCGATTTGGAAGTCTTGGCTTCACAGGATCTGAGTCTGACTCAACTGCTGGTCCTGCCAACTTCCTTCATGGATTTGCTGGCTAAGCTGACCATCCTTCTGGCATCTTGTTCTGGCAACGGTGATCTTGATTGAATGTCTTGCGTGTCAATTGGCCACATTGACACAATCTTGATCGGCTTGAACGACTGGTGCATATCATTTTCACAACTTGTTTTCACAAATTACGGCATCCTTTACGATGATCACGATTATGAGCTACGATGCCAATCAATAACCATCTCAAGCAGAGTTACGCGTGTTATTGATGTTGCCGGACTGTACCAAAAGTGTACCCAACTAATATGGAGAGTTTCCTATCTTACATGCCAAAGAAGAAAAAAAGACTTGCAAATTCGAGTTCTGTTTACAATGGAGTTTACTATGGAGAAATGTGACCATGTGAAATCATGTGTACCACAATGTGGTTGAAAAGGAGTGAAGATAGTTGATTCAATGATAATTTACTCCATCCACACCATCGTTGCTCTATTTCATGCTGTACTGTATTACTATCGTAGTTGATTGCTGGTTTGCCCGATGTGTTCGCATCACGCCCTCAACGCGTTTCAGCTCATGTCCCGTAAAACTTCCTCGCGTGCATGTGAAGGTGTTTGAGACTCACCATCACAATTTTCCATCAGCATAAGTCAAATTCTCCGCCCATGTAAGTGTTTTAAGATCTGCTGTCAAAGTGTTTCAAAGCATGTTCCAAACTCATGACCCATGTAAAGGTTGTCAAACAATCATATCAAAGTGTTTAACCATTAACTTCATGAACGGAAGGTACTCAGTTGAGCCTCACAAGGAAACAACCTCTCTTCTCACCTCAGAATCGTTACAAGACAAATGTTACTATGTGGCCAGGCATCACTATAATCGAGTACAGGAAAGCGTGTCGAGTTTTCACGGTTTCATCAGTGGCAACGGTAATTGTATTGTCTGTTTTCATTCTATCCTGCATGGTAGGCAAACATGATCTTTGCTAGTGTGATTCGTTTTTGCGCGATCGTTGACCAGTCCTTGTTGTGATGCGAGTCCTGGCTAGTATGAGGTTTTTGGGGTGTTGGGATAAAGGAGGAAACGAGCATGGCTAGGTGAATAAGTGGTTGCAGTCATGGATCAATATGATCACTAGGAGGGTGATGCTATGGATGGATATGATACGATAGATTGCGATATAGTATGTGATGGATAGGTAGACATTTATGATCCAAAGATCCAGTCTTGAGGACAGTAGGTGATCAGCTTCGTTGACGATGTACGAAAGTCGTCGCGTGGGCTGGTGAGGGTAACTGTGGATTGCTATGCAAGACTTGCGAGATTCGAACTGTGAATAGGCGGTGATGGAGGAGAACGGTTTGACAGTGAGTGTTGAATCAAGTATTCCTCAGCTATTGGCACTGGTGGTGTTGGAGGGGAGGATTGTGACGCCAGCTTTGTGCAGGGCTGAGATTGGACAGGACGGTTCGGAGCTGGCGATCGAGAGATGGTGTATCTTTCGGAACTTGGGTCGAGGCCGAGGATCGAGCTGCGGCGTGGGCGAGGTCGGGTGAAGAGAGGGGTTTTGTTCTGCGGTTGTGGTAAGTTGTATGATGTGTTTGCGCATGAGGGTGGAGAGGGGGCACGTTCGATCGGCGACTGTGCCGTGGGCACACCATGGTGACAGAGTGAAAATCTTAGATAGAGAGGGTTTGATCATGAGAGAGGGCCATTTGCAGGCCTTGATCTGCCCAGAGGGTGGCGAGTCAGAGAGGCCGAAGGCTTGAAAATCGGTCCTTGGGAGGGTTGGGGCGCCAGGGTATTTTGAAGAGTGCGAAAGAGAAGATGAGGAGGAAACTGAGGAGTGAGAAGGTCGAGAAGGCGGACTGTGAGAGTATTGAGGGGCTCGGTATTGTTGGACTTGGTTAGTTGGTTGTTTGGTGGGTTGGTAGGCCTGCTTTGTGGATGATGGCTTTGGTGGTAAAAAGATCAGTCACATCGGAGCTTGAACGGAAGGTCAGGCAGTGGTAGAATGAAGAATAGACAGGTTACCAGTCTTGATTTAGGTATTCTGTGGCAACAAGTCTATCTGCTGGCTAGATTGGGCTACGACCAGATGTTGAGGTTCATAGCTCGAAGTCCACTGCCTCAGTGTCTCGGACTCCGAAGCGACTGTCAGCTTGCTGGAGGAGCTTACAAACTGCTCCAAGACCTCGTGCTTCTGCTACAGACTGGGTTTGGCAGAAATGACTGAGAGGAGGAAGCAAGTTACAGTAATTGCTGTTTCGATTGTGCGCGAAGCATATTGACGTTTGATTTGATATTGGTTTTTCGCCGCACTCCCGAAATTTATTCCAGTATTCCGGCACGCGCTCAATCATGGCGATGCTGCACAGAGCTCAGTTTACCTACAGGACGTGAAGAACATGACTCCTACCTTCTTCGAGCAACAACCTCTCTTGATCGAAGGTGTTCATAGATTCCCGCGACTTTCTCACTAATGCCTCGCACAACACTAGAGAGAATGGTGTTGTCGTCTATGTGATTGGAAGCTGTTGATCTTCAAGGTCCAGATGTGAAGGTGGCAGATGCCGATTGTATAAAAAGAGAACACTGCAGGCCACGGCCAAAGCCACAACCGGAGCTGTCGCCGTTGCCATCGGTGATGATCAGTACAGTACGATGGCTTTCAATGGACATTGGTATGGCATCCTTTCCCCCTGCCCCGCTGAAACTTCGCATGTAACAACGAGATGAATGTACTGTACCACTGATTGAGCGTGATAACAAAGATGGAGGAATGAACTCATAATCACAAACGAATATTGTCATACTGTATGAATCAACTAAGGATCCGGTTATTCTATCTTTACACAATCTTGTCAACCAGCTCCAGAGAAGATTTCCTTTTTCAGCATACTTGCATAGAAAAGCGGGAAGCAGCACTAATAATTCATTGTGATCATTTTCATTCAAAGCCAACTACCTAAATCAATCAAACCCCTATACAAAATTCACATATGCAAACTCATGGTCTTAGCTCTGCCAATGTCCAACAAATTCGATCTTGGAATTCCAGAAACTCAAAACAAGATCAAGCTGCTTACAAAAGAAGAGCGGCGAGACCAGCAACACCAGCCAGACCGGCAAAGGTGTTCTTGGAAGCGGCACCAGTGTAGGAAGCGACGGGAGACTTGCTGGTTGCGTCAGGTGTGTTCCATGCTGACCAGCTGCCGGTACCAGTGGCAGTGCCGGAGACAGGAGTGCTGGTGCTGGAGGAACCAGTGGATGCAGCAGGGGTCTTGACTGTTGAGACGGTTGAAACGCCTGAGGACCAGCCGTCCCAGCTAGCAGAGCTGGCGGAGCTAGAGGCATCAGGAGTCTTGGTCGAGGCCTTGCTGGAGCTGCTGCTAGCGCTGCCGCTGCTCATGGGCCAGAATTCCCAGTCAGCAGTGGCAGTGTTGGTAGCACTTGTGGTGGCACTTGGTGTCTTTGTGGAGCTAGTAGCGCATGCTGAGGTTATGGTGGAAACCTTGGTGCCGTAACTACAGACTGGAGTTGGGGTGGTCTTGCCAGTCGAGCAGCTGGAAGTGACGGGGTAGCCCTTAGCAGCATCCTCAAGGTGGTAGGTGCTGCAGCTGGTGGTGGTGCTGGCGGCAGGTGTAGTGCAAGAGGAGGTGGTCAAAGTGGTGACGCTGGTTGAGCTGCATGAGCTAGCACTGGCACTGGCAGGCCAACCGAACCAGTCGTTTCCACCGGTGGCAGAGGATGTCGAGTCAGGAGTCTTCTTGGTGCTAGTAGAAGACGAGCTGCAGGATGTAGATGTCTTGGTCCAGACAGGGACAGAGACAGTGCATGGGCAGTCGGTGACGGTCAGGGTTGTGCTGGCGGAGACAGTGTATGTCTTGCCGGCGTGGACGATGGTGGTGGCCGAAGGAATGAAGGTTGTGATGGCAGTGACAACAGTGGTTGTCCAGCCATCTGGGCCGTTGCCGTCAGACCAGTCATTCCAGTTGTAGGCGCTTGACGAGGATGCGGTGGTGGTGGTCTTGGAGGATGTCTTGCTGCTTGTGGCTGAGCCAGATGTCCATGGGTCCCATGAAGCGGATGAGGTACCGTCGACAGGCTTGCTGGTGGTAGTGGTCTTGCTGCTGCTTGAGCTGGATGTCCATGGGTCCCACGAGGCAGATGTCGGGTCAACATGCTTAGTGGTAGTGGTGGTCTTGCTGCTGCTGCTGCTGCTGCTGCTTGAGCTCCAGCCGTCCCAGCCGTCTGCAGCGGCGAGACCGGCAACTGTTGCGAGAGCTGCGATTGAGTACTTCATGTTGTTCGTTTAGATTGGTGGATTAACAGTGAATAGATTTGAAGGTATCGAGGCCTTGGCCGTAAGATTTGCGCGTTTGTTGTAAAAGAGTGTAAGCGTGCCGAAGCGACGTGTTCAAAGAGTGACTTGAGCTTGACTGTGAGGGTGCTGAAGGAAAGAAAGGAAAGGCGGTAGAAAGAACGACGACAAGGCAAATGATATATCGACAGAGCGGGAGATTGCAGACAGGCATGAGATCCGGGTGGTGGTCGATAGTGGAGTCTAGATTTAGGGGAGAGCAATCAATGGCTGGCCTGTAACAACGCCCAGCGCCCTCCTGTCTTACCCCGAAAAAGTATCGCCTGGCTGCACTTGGCGTTTTGCGTCTTCCCTATTGGCTCAAACGGAAATTATGCCTCCATGACCGGGCTGCTTGAGGCGCTGACAGCTCTGCTTGCGGCTTTGCAAGGTAATTGAATCAAGACTCCCATGCAAAATGGAAGCATCGTAAATTGCGTCTTGTCGTTTTCCGTTCAAGTCGAAAGCATATTGACCTGCTCATTGAAACTCATAGTGCGAACAAGCCTGTCGATCACCGAAAGCAAGATGATCGAATCCCTCGAGCATGCACATTGTTTTTCTTTTTGATTGATTTGATTGATATCATTGAGTGACTCAGCCGCTGTTCGCTGCGATGCACAAGAGGATGTACATTGTTGAACAGCCCAAGAGTCATGTACTTAGTGTCGACCAGGCTATCTTGGCTGTTAGCGTGGGTACTAACATGATCGAAATTCGAAATGCTGAAACTTGCTTGTGGGAGGCCAATCTAGCACCGAAGGTACTTCTCATTAACGATCCTTGCCAATAACTCAATATGTGAAAGTTTCCTACACTGTGTGCGCCTGGATCGAGTGCAAAGGACAGACCATGGGACACTGGAGGGATGTAGCTCAGCAAAGTGCCGTTTCATCCTCATTTTGTTCATGGACTATACCTGGAAACTGCTTGGTTATTCATGCAAATCCTTGTATCATACAACCATCGTCATGCTTTCCATCATGTCGATTACCATGCTCGCAGCTGATACCAATAGCACAATGCCCTTTAACACGGCCTCTTGAGATAACTCACCATCCTTCTTCAAGGCTCCTCAACAGGATTGGACTATTCTGCACTCATACCGCCTTCCTTACAACCACCCCTTCACGTATTCTGCTATCGCTTCAAACAAACTTCCAGTCGTCGGACTCTGAATCCTCAGCCGAGTCGTAACCGAAACGTTCTATACCACTCCACCATGACCGACGCTGCTTGAATCTGCAATATACGCAACGAGATGCGTGTCGAACATTCTTCATTCGTGGTTGTTTTCGTCGTGAAATGTCGATGTTCTCATCGCCAGACACTTGCATGAAGTCCACTAGCTTATCCCAAAGGTGGTCCGTAATTTTTGTATGTCCAAACTTACACGTCTTACGAAGTGCATGACATTTGATCGTGGTGAGGGCTCTTACAAAATTGACGTCTTCTAGGCTCACTTCAGCTTTGCCTGCAAACCCGACCACAAACTTGTCCAGGACTGCGCCTGACGTGCCGATGAGCTTCAGGATATGGCACAGGATCGTGTCGTTGGTAAATCTGCGCTCAGCGTGTTCAAGCTTAGGCGTCGAAGAAGGCAAAGCGTCGCTGAACTCGATGGACAGAAACCTCATGCAGGCAATGTTGCCTGGTCCGATGCGCTCGAGAAAGCGGCGTTCAGCTTTGTAACCTATCTCTTTACTCCCTTCCTTGAAGTATGACGCGCGCTCCTTGTGATTGCGTCCGAAGTGGAAAGCGTTCTCACCATACAAGATACCACGGGCTTCGTCATAGACCTGGAAACAGGTGCGAAGCAGTGCAGCGGTCCTTGAGAGGTTTTTCGGAGGGTCAAATTCGATGATTGAATCTGTGACAAGAACATCGCGGTAAATTCGGTTACGAATGTCTGGCTCGAGCTCCAGGAAGCTGGCATACTTGGCATTCAGTCTCATGTCTGAAATTTGTCCGGTTGATGACAAGTGCTCAGGCGCTCGACTCTCGACAAAGCCACTGGAATCTGCCTCGTTTACCAGTAAAGTGCTGCCATCTAGTGCCTGTGCGTTCGCCTGAGCTGGAGTTGGCACGAGGTATTTTGAGAAGAGGTCAGCGAGGTCGATCTGTATAGCCATTGGTGTGGATCGGACTTCGAGTTTCAACGCCGTTGGAAGCAATTTGGCCTTCACGTTAGGTATGTCGTTCAGCTTTCTTCGCTCATCGAAGAGTCCCAGCTCCTCTTCTCTTTCGTCCTCTGACTCGCTTTCCGACATCTCTGGTGGTGGTGGTGTGGATTTTGTGGTCTGAAGCTTTGCCATCTTCGACAGCTTCTGTTTCTTTCCCCTTCGCCCTCTATGCTTGACCGTGGTCTTGCGTTTCTTTGGATTGGGTTCTTGTTCCGACAGGCTAGAGACGTCTTCATCATAGAAGTCTCGAGGGCCCTGCTTCACTTCGTCCTCAAGGTCAGAAAGATCAACATTTTGAATCGGTTTCGCATTTGACTTTGCAGACCGAGAGAGAGACTTTCGGCCTGACATTTTATGGTCAGTCTGAGTTGTGCAATTGGTAGGAAAAGAGAGAAGTATGGGCAGAGTGGTAGGAAGGGAGCCAGAAGTTGTAGGTGGCTAAAGTAGCCAGGATATATTACTGATTGTCAACAGGCATTTGTTTGACGAGGTGAAGCCAGAGGCGGTTCACGAATTCAAAGCGCACATGCCGTTGCAAACAGTGCGCGTAGCATCGTCAGGCAGGGACGCGTCCTTGAAATGCACGCGCCACGGAAGTCACAACTCACTACTGACCCCAAGTGCTCTATTGATCAGCACACATAAGAGCTAAGGGCACAAGGGAACAACGCGTTGCCGACATGTAAACCGTCGAGTATTTGCGAATATTGAATTCGTGGCAGCACCTGTCACACGGTGAAATTCATCTTCACTTGAACTGTGTTTCAGCCTTACCTATACACATTATACCTTAACCACGACGGCAGTATCTCAAACGTCAACATGATCGGACTAAGCCCCCCTCCATAACATATACAATAAATGAACATCACAACTTGGCTTTGATATCTCCACCCTCCTTGAGACCCTTCTCTTTGAAGAAAAGCTTCACCCTCCCTCTTGCAACATCAACCACAGCCTTGTCCTCCACTGTTGGGGGTATGTTGACCTCCTTATCAAAGTTGCCTTCCACAGCATGCTCGATCAATTCTCTTAGCACTCTTCGCAGAGTTTTCCCGGATCTTGTCTTCGGAATCATGCCTCGACCCTGAATCATACCACCCAAGGACGCGATCGCACCAATCTGTGAGCGAACTTGTTGGTTGACGGCACTGAAGAGCTCTTTGGGCGGTGTAGCAGGGAGATCAGAATCGGAGGTGGAGCTGGGTGTGATGAAAGCGAAAGGAAGATGGCCTTTCATAGGGTCGGGGATGCCGATAACACAAGCTTCGGCTATGCCGTCTGTCGATAGGATGGCTTGTTCGATGGCACCTAGCACGTCAGCATGGCTTTGAGCGGAGAGGAATTGTTGCTTACCTGTGCTGAATCTGTGAGCAGCTACATTGATGATAT
>Ga0115846_100915_pt1 | contig 14421 bp, 16 predicted proteins | sample InSIn5gowninarea_2_FD_83860 | JGI IMG/M metagenome (GOLD analysis project Ga0115846, IMG submission 83860)
CCAAGGCAATTGGACCGCAAGACGTGTTGGCGACTCTTCTCAACAATCTTCGCGTGCAGGAGCGTCAGCCAGCCGTTTCCGATCGACCATCCCACGACGCCCCAGGCGTTGCCCTTGGACCTGCAGCGGGAAGATCTCGGCAGGGTAGAGCCAGGGCACGGTAAACCATGTCGCGCCGAAGACGGAGGTGAAGATGAAGACCATGGAAACGGCGGCGTTTCCGTAACTCGAGGCTTTGCCGGTGTCGCCGGCTAGTGTCGCTTGTTGGCCGAGGTAGGAGAAGGCGCCGGCGAGCGCCATGGAGATGCCTTGGCCGACGGGACCCCCAGGAGCATGTCCAGGGGCGGCCGATGCGGTCGAGCGTGAAGACGCAGATCAGAGTCGCAAACATGTAGAAGATGTTGTTCAGACCGACGATCCACTGGCGCTTAGACTGGCTCATGCCTGCGATACCGAAAATGGTCGGAGCGTAGATGGTGACTCCGGCAATGCCGATCCATTCCTGCATGATCTGGAACCAGATGACGAGCTGGGCACGACGGCCGGTGTGGAAGTCGCCGGACCCGATGCCGAAGAGCATGTGCGCGTACGTCTGGTTGCGGAACTTGGTGCGCTCGAGCTCGCAGGAGGCGACAATGTCGTCGATTTCTGCTTCGGCGTTCCCTCTGTCCTGACCGGAGTCGCCACGTAGCCTGGCCAGGATGTAACGGGCTTCGTCCTTGCGGCCTTGGCTCACTAGCCATCGCGGGGACTCGGGAAAGAATAAAACAAGCAACAGGAGACCTAGGAGCATGACAATTTGTAACGCGACGGGGAAGCGCCAGACGAATGAGGATGTGCCATCGCCGTAGAAAGTGCAAGCGTACTCCAGCCAATAAGCCTTTATGAAAAGAAAGATGGTTAGCAAAACAAAGACGGAAAAGAAGAGAAAAAGTGGCAAAAACCAAAGGGAGGAAGAGAAAAGAAAGGTTTCGAAGACATACGATGACCACGCCCAAGATGTTGAGAGTGAACTCAATAGCGATGAACTGCCCACGAGACTTGTGCTCAGCCGTCTCGGTCGCCCACACAGGCACGATAGAGTTCAAAATCCCAGTCCCCCTTCCATTGACAAGGCGCGCCACGATCATCCAAGTGTGGTTCATTCGCAGAGCACGGCAGACAAGCACCAACAGTGGCGACGAGCGCACCGAAGAAGATTGTGCGGATGCGTCCGTGGCGATCACCAAGAGTATGTCCACTTCCCCCGCACGGTGCTGTTACATGCTCAGCGTGTTGGCATGTTCCACATGTTTCCACCAGCGGTTCATCTTGTCCGAGACTATTACGACATGATTGGTTGGACCCACACGGAGAACACTCGCCAAGGACGTTCACCAGGGGCGGAGGACATTCCAATGGTCGGAGAACGCTCGGACGTTATCTGTGTGAGGAGTTCGAGATGGCCGTTACGTAGGGCACCTGCCCGACTTGGCGACAACGACATGCGACTTCGCGGGCTATTCCGAAGCTCTTACTGTCAACCAAGCGCCAAGCTGGAACAATCTTCATGCAATATGACCTCAGTGGCAGGGAGCGTTCCGGATTATTTTCTTCGAAACTTCGAGCTCCTGGACGTCGTACCAGAGGTAATGTCGGTGACGCTTTGTGATAAATGATGCGTGACAATATATGGAAGCAAACTGAGGGTCGGGAATGGCCAACTAGTATCTCCACGACCGCCGTAACCCTTTGGCTGCGTGGCGCTTCCAGCGCAGAGCTGGACATGAAGTGACGGTCGAAGCCTGGTCGTTACAATTATCGACTTTGATCTGACGTTATGGGTTGAGCACATCACCTCGAGATGATGCGGTACATATGCGGCGACGATTTCCCTGGTTAATGGCTGACGGTTCTTTGCGGGAGGTGATCCTCTAATTTGCGGGGCTCCGAGCACGAAACACGGATTTCTTCTCATGTAGATTGATGACCGACGGCTGGTCGTTGTAATAATAGACAAGATAGACAGCTGGATGTTTCGAGCGCCAAGTACAACGCATGCTCAATCGGGGATCGAAAAACTCCTACGGCTCCATCACCATTGACCCACGGCTTCCCTGTCACCAATAGGTGCCATTACGTGCATTGACCTTGCAGCTACTATAATCGCAGCTACTATAACCACCTAGATTATGATCCCCAACTCATGCCTCTTCCCCCCCGCCTCCTCCAAACCGGGATAATAAGGCACCATCGCATCCGCACTCTGCACATACGCATCATTATACAACCTCCAATACGGCACCCTCACCTTCCTCGCCGGATGAAACAAGCCACCCCATACATAGTTGCACACCGTGCCCGTGCCCACCGCCATCCTGATCGCATCAATGGCCTCGATGATTCTGTCAATCACGTGTGGAGACGTCTCAAAAATATTGGGAAAGAGCAGATTCAGGAGGTGAAGCATCGAGTCCTCGGCGCCGAGCCCAACGACGCCGAGCGCGATGTGCTTGACGACCGAAGCGGCGGTCTGACGGTGAACTTGGTCGCGGTCGATGAGGGCGTCTTCTAGAAGAGGGGTCACGGCGTAGTGGTAGTCCTTTGCCATTTCTCCAATGTACTCGAATAGAAAAGACATTGATTTAAGGACACCCTGGTGGAAAGTATGTCAGCTAGATGTCCAAAGACAAGAAGGAGGATCTGTTAGGACTTACGTTCTGCACGTTGAGCTCTGGCACCCGGTATTCATTCATCAAAGCCGGAAGGACGGTGAAAGGGGCGCAGGTCTCAGCAACGATGCCAATGGCAACGGCAGTACAGACACGGGATTGACGCTCCTGCACGCGAAGATTGTTGAGAAGAGTCGCCAACACGTCTTGCGGTCCAATTGCCTTGGCGATGAAGCCGAAGGTGTTGTTGGCAGCTCTTCGAATGCCCTTCTTGTGCGCCTTGAGCATGTCTAGCAGCTCGAAACAGATGCGCATCCATTCACGAGCGTTGACGCTTTCAGGACCTCGGTCGGCAATGCGGCCAACAAGGTCAATGGTATTCTCCTGCACTTTCTCGTGCCTGTTACGCAGGATGGGAGTTAGGCGTGGTAGAAGGTCCTTAATGGGTGGTTGCATCTGATTGATTCCCACGACAGTGACAATCGACCGGAGCGCGCCCAGAATGCTGCCCAGCACTTCTGGATACTCCTCACCGAGATATTCGTAGAGCACGACACCGAGCTTTCCCATGAGAGCATCCTCACCACACTGCTTCATTACCATAGCGATGCGGGAGATGAGGTCGGCAGCTTGTTGTCGGACGGTCGCTGATTTGTTGTTGAGTCGCCATAGGATGGTGCTGACAATCTGTGGTAGGTAAGGCTTGCATCGCGTCCCCAGAGCATTGACGACAGTGCCAAAGCCGTTCAACATAACAATATCCTCCACGCTTTGTTCCTGGAAGGAATGAAGGACACCGTCAATGAGCCTTTCCTCGAGACGCTCGCCAATGTCGGCGGCGCCAAGACTTGCGATGACTTTTTCCACAGTCTCCATAGTCATTTTCCGATAAGCTTCGCTCTCGTCTTTTAGGTTGTTTACGATTCGCTCAACAATTTCACTAACACCCACTTTCTGACCCAGATCCACAGTAGTTTCGACCACCTGACGGTAATTACGCTTATCAAGAGCCATCCGTCGAACCCAAAAGCTTTTGAAGAATTCGCTCAAGACATGCTCTTTCAGATAGCCGGCCGTAACGCCATCGGTGGACGCGCACTGCGAGACGACCTTGAGCACAACCTTCTTCATCTCCTCGTCCGGTGACGAAAATTCTCGTAGGAGAATCTCCATGATTTGACCGGTGTAGTAGTTCGCATATTCCTCGTCCATCAACGGAATGATGTAGCCGACAGCCTTGAGGAATCCAGCCAGACCCTTACCACGCTGCTTACGTGCGCCGGTCCAAAGAGGGTTCAAGATATCGTCGAAGCTCTCAATACCATACGGGTTGGCAGCCTCAGCAAGTGCGGCAATGGCCAAACTGGTAACGGTCCGAACCTTGGCTTGTTCATCGTTAAGGTTGTCACCAATACAGTCTACCAAGCCCTTAAGATGTGGTAGGATAGCGCAACCCATCAAAATTGGTATTTGTTGGACGATCTTGACTCCAGTGTGACGAGCTTGCCAAGATTTTTTACTACGGCAGACGGCCCGCAAAAAGGGCAGCAGAGCGGGTATGCCAAGAGCCGATGCAACCACGGCGAAGGCTCTGGCAGTGGTGTTGCGCACATACTCATCGACATGATCGATATCAGGACGCATTGTGCTGATCATGTGTGCCAGGCCGGCTGCTTTGCTCAGGTTGGAGATGATCTCACGGCCTTCCACGCGAGCATAGTAGTCCTGATCGATAAGAAGTGGCTCGATAACAACGAGAATTTTGTGTACGTAGGGCCGTACGAGGTCGTCGAGCTTGTACAACACACGGTCAATAACTTTCACTAGCAAGTGGCGCTCCTGATCTTCCAAAGTCTTCTCCATGAGTAAGGGCAAGATCTGGTTGAAGAGTGGTCCAGCACCAAATTGCCGAGCATTGTCGGTGAGCTGCCGAAGCGCGGTCTTTCGCATTGGTGGTGTTCCGTTCTTCACTTTGAGCAAGAGCCTCATGATCTTCCTTTCCTTCAGCTCTTCGACACTCATCTGGTTCTCATCTTGCCCGTCAACGAGCTTTCCGAAATACGCCATATCCTCCGCTTTGAAAAATTGAAGATCACCAACTCCAGGTATTTCAGTAGGTAGTTGCTTGCCCATTGCTCTTGCATTTTCCGGTTCTTGCATCATTAAACCACCGTATCCCGCGGCGCTAGCAACGGGCGCCGGTGTGCTCGTTATCCTCCTAGCGGCCGCACGGACAGGCTCGTAACCTGGTGGCGGGTCGAGAATCTTGTAACCCTCGCTGGGAAGCATAAAATCAAGCTCTTCATCCGATAGCGGCGCATTCCTGGAGGATATATCCGTACCGAAAGTGACAATGGAAGCGCCTTGCGAAGGGTGCATGGGTGTTGCGAGCCCTTGATTTCCAACAGGCGTGGCACCTCCCATTGATGGTGCCTGATCCCATCTTGACCTCTTCTTTGGCTCACCCGTTACTGCTCCTGGAACAGGTGTTTCATCCCATCTCGACCGCTTTGACTTCGTCTCTGCCGCAGCGTCGTCGTCGGCAGGCGCTGCATCATTGCCTGATACGTCCCAGCGCTGTTTCCTCTTGCGACCTGTTGAAACATCGACGGTGGCACCAGCCTCCTTATTTTCCTTGTCGCTGCTATCTTCCTTTTTCAGCGTGGCCTGGTGCTCAACAACGCTGGTTTCTCCATTCGCCTCTTTGTCTGCAAGCAGCTTCTGCACCCTCTGCTCTTCTCGTTCGAGCTCGCGCTCGGCCATGATCTGCCTGTAACTTTTGCCTTCGTCGTTGACACCAGCTTGTCGGTTTGCAGCAAACGGATCGGCTCGAGTAGGCGTAAGAGGACCTCTCTCATGGCGTCGCTTTTGATAGTCGGTTTCTCGTGAGGCGATTTGCGCCTGCTTCTCGCGAGACATCAGAATGTCATCTTCCTCAGTTCCACCACTGGCGAACTCATTCATCTGCTCCTTCGTGGCCGTATATTGACCGACAAGCCTCCTACTGTTGTCGGCCTCGCCATCACCCATATCCTCGTCGTCATCATTGGCAGCGATGGTGGTATTGTAGCCCGCGAATCTGTCTGCGCCATTGCGATCATAGAGGGAAGTATCAAAGCTCTCAGTCAGGGAAGCCTTGGTGGAGGAGTCAGTGCGTTGTGTGGTCGGATCGAAAGTTCTTGAACCTTTGCCGTTCCCTGACGCCAAGGCGTTGCGCTCCTGCTGGGCACGCTTGATCGACTCGAAATCGGCTAAGAAGTTCGCTGTCAGTGTTTTAAATCAATATTGCGCGAACGGAGACAAACCGTCAGACATGTTGGTGGTCGCTGGCGATAAAGAGTAGATTCAGGATATCAGATGGAGATGAATTAGTGAGGGCGAACTTCTCTGCGGAGGTGGCTTGAGATGAGGTGAGCTTTGACAGTCACGTGCTCCAAACCTTAATTGAAGCGGCAAGGGCATCCAGTACGCGGTACTGTGTAGGGACAAACTCCGTTCTTGGAAAGGTGACGCCTTTTGTTTGCAGCAGACTTTCGCAATTACATGACTGCATACTACGTCACTCAGGACAGTCGCACGTAGACTTGTGTCGTCGAACTAGAGAGAAGCCCAATCGAGCGGGAACGCACTCGCGCTAGTAATGTGAAAGCTCGGACGGAGCAGACAGATGATCGAGCTTGTAGACAGTAGTGGAACACTCCTACGAATCATCCAGCGTCGAAAAGACGACATAGATCTTCACGGCCTCACGGTATGCTGAAGTAATATCCATACTAACACGTTCGTAAAGTATTGTTCTGAAGCTCTTCACCACTCCTAATACAGTAATAATAAGCTGGATATTTTTAGGCTCGTGCCTGAGCGGCCCGAAGCCTCACGTTTCTCCGCGATAACGCCACTGATCAACAACTTCTATGGCCACATTTCACTTCGCCTGCGCTTGGATGTTCTGAGATCATCTTCCGATGACCAGTATAGCAACCATAATTTTGAGGACTTCGCGTGACGCTCGTTGCTTGAATTTGTTCACTTCGGCTTTTCGCCCAGACCTTCTTTGTTAACTTTCATTATTGATACTCCATTATAGCAATCCTCATACAATTTCTACTACCCAAGAGCAAGCAGGACTGGGAGAAGATTCCCGGATCCACCTTTACGGTTTATTGTAGATTTCTTGCTGAGCGACGATGCGCACCGCAGCGAGGACCTTCTACCTGGCAGTGTATTCTCTGCTCGGTGTGTGTCATGCTCAATCAGGTACAAAGGGCCGCACTAGTTCATCAGCCGCAGAATCGTGCGCTGTACGTGCTCTCTCTATTTAGCAAAGCCAACAAGGGCTGACATGCATATACAGATTGATCCCAAAGCCATAGTGTCCGATGCATGCGCTTCCTTCTCTACACTCGACACGCTCAATACCGAACTCCAACCTACGATCCGGTCCCTCACGCACGACTCAGACTTTTTCTCCTACTACCGACTAAATCTTTACGACAAGACATGCCCATTCTGGTCCGACGAAGGAGGACTATGTGGGAACATAGCATGCGCAGTAAACACCATTGACAAAGAGGAGGATATACCTTTCATCTGGAGGGCGGAAGAGCTAGGAAAGCTGGAGGGCCCGAAAGCACAACATCCGAACAGGAAATTACAAAGAGAGCCGAGACCGCTGATGGGCGAGCTCGGAGCCGATGTGGGAGAGAGTTGTGTGGTGGAATATGACGACGAGTGTGATGAGCGAGATTATTGCGTGCCCGAAGATGAGAGTGCGTCTGCAAAGGGCGATTATGTTAGCTTGGTCGACAACCCCGAGCGATTCACAGGATACGCCGGCCCCTCGGCACACCAAGTATGGGAGGCTATATATCGTGAGAATTGCTTTCCCAAGGATCCAGGCGAGGCGAAGGTACCTATGTTGTCATCCTCGAGTCCTGGTTTCTCCGGGTTCGAGCGCCAAGCGGCTCAGGACCTCAAAAGCGTCATGCGTGAACACGAGCGCCACCAAGGTTTGGTAGCTGGAAGTGGTCAACCACACATGCTGAAAGAAGAACACGGACTGGAAGACGAATGCTTGGAGAAGCGGACCTTTTACCGTGTCATCAGCGGCATGCATGCATCAATATCAACGCATCTATGCTACGACTACCTCAATCAAACCACCGGCCAGTGGGGTCCAAATCTGCAATGCTACGCGTCGCGCCTCCAAAACTACCCTGATCGCATCTCGAACCTTTACTTCAACTACGCTCTCGTCCTCCGAGCCATCGCAAAGCTCAAGCCAACGCTTTCCAGCTACACGTTCTGCTCGGGCGACCCTTCCCAAGACTCACTCACCAAAAAGAAGATCGTCACGCTCGCGGACCAGATAGCTTCCGCTCCGCAGATCTATGACGAGTCCCTCATGTTCCGCGATCCCGGTTTGAAAGAAGACTTCCGTAATCGGTTCCGCAATGTCAGCCGGACCATGGACTGCGTCGGGTGCGACAAGTGCAGGTTGTGGGGTAAGCTTCAGACGGCGGGCTATGGCACAGCATTGAAGATCCTGTTTGAGTTCGATGAGAACGATGCGAGCAACAATCCGCCGCTGCGAAGGACGGAGCTCGTCGCGCTGGTCAACACTCTGGATAAGATCTCGCACAGTCTGTCGGCTATAGCGCAATTTCAGGACATGATTGCTGGGGACGACGCGTCGAACAAGCCGCAAGTTACGGGCGCGCCGACGAGCCAAACCTTGCATGCCACCTCTCACGATGGAACTGACAATGCCAATGACCCGGAACACGAAGCCACTCTCTTCGACGACGATGAAGTTCGCCTCCAGCGTCGCCAAGGAAGGCATCAGAATTCAGTGAAGGAAGCCTTCTGGGACGAACTCTCTCTTTTCTGGCACGTGACCAAGTGGGTCCTGCGTAGTTGGGTTGATTTACCGGGTAATATGTAAGTCTTGTGCGAGGCATGCCATTTTTGTGGACGTGGGAGCGGCGCCCTCAATTTTGTGGGATGTGCTGACATTTTGGGTCATAGCTGGCAGGTCATAGTCGTGGAGCTCGGCAATATCTGGAACTACTGGCTCGGGAAAGCAGTTTCACCGACGACCTGGACGATAAGGCGCCCGCCAACGAGGGACGAGATGTGATTTGCACGTGTTCAGATGGAATTTGAAACTTATGCATGGCGAGGCGTATGATTGGGTTTGTCCCTATAGAACGATCAGCTGCAACCCTTTCATTTTAAGAAATCCACTATCAATCAGTATGAATACACATTTGACACTTAAGAACCCCTTCCAGCCTCTTCGTCGCCTTTCTATCCCTCCCAAAGTCCTTAAGGACTCCGTCCGTTCGTCCCACAACCTCATCCCTCGGCATTCCTCCAGCAAGACGTTCTCACCACCGTCAGAGCCTGAAGCACATCGATCAGCTCTTGCAGCGACCTCGCGTCTAGAATTTCCCGCACATGTGAGTGACTAAGTGAAACAACATCGAACACTCCGACCACCCGCACGTCTCACCCGACAGCACGAAAAGATCGTGCCTCTCGCTCGGGCCACGACGCTGTGGTTATTCGACTCACCGCCATTAGTCATCCTCCGTGTGCCTCCATCCCCAGGCAAAACATAGCAACTGCTTCCACACCTTCGTGGTTTGACTCGGACTCCGAGAACCCTTGATATCATTTATTTGCTCGGGATCGGTGGAGGGAGGCGTGATTTGAATTGGTCCATTGCGTCGGTCGGGTTGAGGGTCGGTGATGGAGGGCTGGCGAATGAGGAGGAACGATGTTGTGGGAGCGCGGCATGGAGATGGACGGAAAGGGCGAAGCGTGACGACACGATGGTATAGCTGTGTGGGAAGCCGGGGACTAGACTAGCATGTACACGCAGGGTGAAATTCGTTACTACATCACACCAAGAGCTTCAACGCTAATATGCAAGATCTCTGTACCAGACGATACGGGAAGAAAAGTAGATCAAGCCTCCTCCTTACTCCTCCTTCCCTCCCCGCTCGCCCTCGCAGCCGCCTTGTCCCTCTTCAGCTGCCTCCTCTCCTCATCCTCCCTTTTCGCCTCCAACCTCGCCTTCTCCTGCGCCTCCAACCCAGTCTCCGTTTCCTCATGGCTCTTATCCAGCCCCTGCTTCGTCAACCCGACCGCCGCCAACAACCCACACGCCGAAAACACCACATACACAATCCACATGACGCTCAGACTGCTCGCAAAAGCCTGTCTCGCGACCGCCCGCTCCGGTCCCGGCAGGCCCGAAATGACCTGCGTGTTTGCGCCTGCGTTGCCGCCGCCGAGGCGGGAGGCGAGGGCCGCGCCTAGGGAGGTGGTGAGGAGGGCGGAGCGCTTGCGCATCTCGTTTTGGAAGACGACTTGGCCGATCACGACGCCGATTGCGGAGGCGAGGGTACGGGTGAAGCCGAAGGTCGCGGTTGCGGTCGCGATGTCGCGGGGTTTGATGAGGGATTGGAGGGCGATTAGGGGGGCTTGGAAGAGGGGGCCGATGCCAAGGCCACAGATGGCTTGGTAGATGATTATTTTGGGCCAGTTTGTGGTGGCGCCGAGGTTGATGAAGAGGCCGGTGCCGAGAGTCATGAGCGCGATGCCGACCCAGATCGGGGCCATGTATTTGCCTGTCTTGCGGATGAAGATGCCCGTGGCGATTGAGCCGATCGAAAGCGCGACGGCGGTGGGGAGGACGTAGACGCCTGAGAGGAGTGGAGTCGCGCCGAGGACGGCTTGAAAGTAGAGGGGAAGGTAATAGGAGTTGCCGATGTAGGTTAGACCGTGGAAAAAGGCGACGCCGAGGGCGGCGACATTGGAACGGCGGCGGAAGATGCGGAGGGGGACGATTGGGTATTTTGCGAACTTCCACTCGACGATGCCGAAGAGGCCGATGGTGAGGAAGCCAAAGATCAGGAGGCAGAGGACTGTGGGGGAACCCCAGGGGAAGGTCGTGCCGCCGTACTCGAGGCCGAAGAGGAACATGAGGGTGCCGGCAATGATGAGGAAGGCGCCGAGCCAGTCGATAGCTTTGATGCCGGCTACAAAAGGTGTCGTGGGGGTTTTAATGTCGAGGAAAAAGACCAGTATAATGAAGGCGAGGCCATCGAGGGGAAGGTTGATGTAGAAGCCTGGTGGGATTATTGTTAGTGTTTTGCATCGAGCATGTGAGTGGTAAATGAGATTGAAGACATACACCAACGCCAGGAGACCTTCTCCGTAAATACGCCTCCTATGATCGGACCGAGAGAGCCAGCAATAGCCCAAACGCCACCAATGATACCATAGTAAGCTCCCCTCCGCCTGCAAGCGATTAGCTGGGCCCCATTCCTATACTACAACCCCATACTAACCTCGTACTAAACAAGTCCCCAATCAAAATATTCACCAACACAACGAGCCCACCGCCAGCAATACCCTGTATAGCCCTCGCAGTGATGAGCATGCCGATATTGATCGACAACCCTGCTACCAACGACCCGATGAAGAATCCAGCATTGGCGACCAAGAGCGTCGGCTTCCTCCCGTATATATCGCTGAGCTTTCCCCAGATGGGCGCTGCAGCTGAGGTGCCAAGGAGGTAGGCGGAACCTATCCACGTATAGCCGGAGGCAGACTGGAAGTGTTCCGCGATGGTAGGGAGTGCCGTTGTAATGATGGTGACGTCGAGGGCAGCGAGGAAGACGGCGAGCTAAAGGCGGACTCTGGTCAGCAATCTTCTTCTTTCCTGGACCATTGCTCCTGTTAGAGTCGTGCAGGAGGACTGGGTGACCATACACTCATTGCCAACATGATGACCGCAACCTGACCCCTACTGCGCTCAGGATGCGTTCCATGACCAGCACCATCATCTGTGGCGGCGGGGCCAGGGGTAGCGGCCGGTGCCTCGGGAGTGCTCTCTACCGCACCATCTGCTGGCGCATAATCATCCGACACGGATCGGTCTGAGACGTCCTTTTCAAGATCACTATCGTGCAATTTGGGAGACGCCGAAAGTGGACCACCAGTGGCGCTGTTCGTGGCCATCCTGGTCGAATCTTCGTCAAACCTGGATGGGGCCAAGATCCTGTCATGTTCCAGAACCGCCATTTCAGGTACAGTAGACCAGCCAGATGCTATTGAGGACGTCTTGAGGAAAAGACCAGATCAATTCGGCATGAAGCTTTGAGGTTATGAGACGTAACACGTTTTAATATGTACGATTCTACTGCGGGGAGGGTCCACTTTTAGCGAAAACTATGACGGCGAACGCAGCGCCAACGCCCAGAATGGGCAGTTCAAGCTTTTCAAATTTTTAGCTTTTGTCTCCACCGGCAACGTGCCTCAGCCAATCCACATTCGAACTTCGGATCCTTCCGAGGCGTCTTCAATACTCAAACCGGAGTGTCTTTTGATGCCCGTGTATTCTAGCAAGTATCACTCGCTATACCACCGGATTGCATCTCTGTCGTCCTTCCTCGCGTGGTATTCTGCAAAATACCGGCTCCCCATGGCCAACAGCCCGCGGCCCTGTCGGGAATGCCCTCAGGTCGCCTCTCCAAAAGAAATCCTGCGTGTGCCACCGAGCCCGTGCCAATCTGGGTGTACCATCATCTCTGCCTCAGAGCCTCTAATACACGCCTCTATCAGTCTGCGGCGATATGGAGTTGAAAAGAAAGAGCGATTGCGAACCTGTGAGGAATTGCTCGCTACATCGATGCACAACCGTTAGCCAAACCGTTTTCCACACGTGTCTCCGTGCCTAACTAGCTCGTACAGAGCTAGAACGACTTACAAGCTGAGCGTAATATATCCATCCCTATCCTGATCGTACCGCTTAAAAACGTCCGTCATCCGCTTCAGACTGATGCAGCTCTGCACGAAGAGGTCGAAGCTCAACACCCCCCGGTTCCGGGTGTCGTACGTGCTAAATAGGAGGGAGACGTATTCGGGGGAGAGTCGGTAGCCGAACGCGACGAGGGCGCTGCTGAACTCGTCGTAATCGATGTGGCCAGAGCGATCGACGTCGAACCGATCGAAGAGTTTGCGCCATTCACTGAGGAAGCCCCATAGGCCGCTGTGAGTGTCGGGGTGAGTGTCAGATTGTGTCGGTAAGGTTTATGGGGAGGAGTTGATGGTGCATACCAGAACTCGTCGAAGCTGATAGTGCCTGAGCGATCGACGTCGAACATTCTGTCAGACTTTTAAGCGACCGTCCCTATCTAGAGCCATAGCTTGGGTGCAGATGTGAGAGGTGCAGAACCATACCTTATCATCATCCTGACCGTGTGCGGGTCGAAAGTCGAATAGTCGCCATTGACTAGGGCAGCGCCCAATTCCTGCTCCGAAAGCTGCCCCGTCCCTGCCCATTCGCACTCCACATTAGCGGTCCATAACCACTACTCCTTGAGAGCAGCCACATACCGGCCTTATCTACAGCCCTGAACATCGGCCATAGAGCATCCCTATCCCTATCCCTATCCCTCTCCCTATCGCCCCCCACTGCCGGCGCCGGTGGCGGCCTCGAGTCCCTCGACCCTCCCTGTGGTGCCCTTGCCCCACCATGCCTATCATCATACCTCGCATCCTCATACCGCGCCGACGCACCATAACCACCACTTCCATTCTGCCTCGGCCCCCGACCTTCATCATGCCTCCCATAACTATCACCTCTCGGACTCATGGGCTGCCGTCGATCATTATAGCTGTCGTATCCACCACTATTCGTACGCCGCGGGCCTGACACTCCCGAGCTTGGTCCGTGACGATAGCGGTCGCGATCGCGATCGCGATCTCGATCTCGGTCTCGATCCCGGTCGTCGCGCAAGGGTCCGGGTGCAGGTGGGGGTGGGGGAGGTCTAGTAGCGTAGTCATCGCGAGAGGAGCCGCGGGTGGGTTTCGAGAGCATCGCTGCTGCCTGTTATACGTGGGAAGATATCTTGGTGAGTTTGGGGCCGTTTCTTTCTTGCGCGGATTGTGGGGCTGCTTGTTGGTGGGATGAGGGTTTGGAACTGCGGGGGACGCAGGGGGTGATGGATGTCTTGTGTACCTGTTCGGGTTCTACGTGGCTGTTGGTGTAATATAAGCGCATGATCCAGAGTATCGCGCGAAGAATTGGGTGTCAAGGTCGGGATGGAGCTGGGACTCACGCGGGTAATGCGTCGGGGTTGTATCGTCGATTGTACGCCATGCTGCACGACTTTGGCGCACCGCCCTGGGTTTCGGTGCTTGTTTGAGCTCTGGGCAGGCGCACTTCGGCTGCAATTGCTCGGCTGAGTTTGTATTCAGTTCGGTCAAGCACAAGTACGATATGATTTCATAAGGCTCGGGTCGCGGGTTCTGGCTTCGAGAGTATGGCGTTTCACGAATGAGGAAGCTTTGAGGCTGAAGCTGAATGTTGCGCGTAATGTACGAGACGAACAGGGGCCTCGAGTCTTGGCAGATTTCAGCACCACCAAGGTGAGGTTACTTTCGGGACGATCATACAGAATCTCCAAGATGTGGCCGAGGGAGCTCGAGTCCACAAGATTGAAATGCCGTTCGTTCTTCGCGAACCATTATTAGAAGGCTGACTTCTCATTATTAACCACCAGTTAGTCCTAAGCCACCATCGCATTTTCTTCATAATATACAAGGTGGATAACGCTTCCAAATGTCATCGGCTCGTGAAACAACAGAGAGGCTTGGTATACAATGATTGTGTCAACAACAAGAGACTAGATCCAGCATGAGCAGTATATCCTAAGGTTTCGACTTCTTGTTAAGCGTGCCCTCGCCGTCTTCG
>Ga0115846_100916_pt1 | contig 14407 bp, 8 predicted proteins | sample InSIn5gowninarea_2_FD_83860 | JGI IMG/M metagenome (GOLD analysis project Ga0115846, IMG submission 83860)
ACTAATGTTGGATTAGTAATAGAATATAATAGAAGCTTATAGAAGGTTATAGAATCTTCTAGTAGAAGAACCTTCTAGAACCTTCTAATAACTTCTAGTAGTTTCTAGTAACTTCTAGTGATTACTAGATTTAGTATAGCTTAGTAATATAGCATCTTCTAGAATCTTCTAATAGATTCTAACACTCCCCCTTAAGCTATACTAGGTAGTAAGACCTATACTAGTAGTATAAGCCTTAAACTTTATATAGTCTAAAGGTTTAGTAAGTCTATCAGCTAGTTGTTATGTTGTAGATATATACTTTAGGTTAATATAACCGCTTAGTATATTTTATCTAATATAGTAATATTATATAGCAATATATTTAGGCCTTATATAATATTCTAGGTTTTTAGCTAACTCTATAGCTGCTTGACTATCGGTATTGTTAAAATCTACTAGAAGATTCTAGAAGATTCTATATTTTTAAGCTATACCAAAGCTAGTAATCACTAAAAGTTACTAGAAACTACTAGAAGTACTAGAAGGTTCTAGAAGGTTAAGCTTATAGAAGATTCTATAACCTTCTATAAGCTTCTATTAAATTCTACTACTAATCTAATATTAGTAATATGCTTAGAAATCAAGTATTATAAATCTAACATTTATAACACTGTTGAGACTGGTACACATAGACAGGATTGGGTGAACGGATTTGGGCCTTGATTCAGGCAATAGAGGTGTGATTCAGGTGTGGGTAGTAGGGTTTGGCATGGTTGGAGGTGGCTCCGCATTGACTATTGAATGTATGTAGCAGATTGTGACATCCCGGAGCCTACTCTGCATAGACCTTTTGGTCTATAAAGGTAGCTCGTCCCCTTCCTTTTAGATAGAGGACAGTGTTCTTTACCTCTACAAAACGGACAGTATAGTTTGCGGTATTATATACCAAACCTTTTCATGGCGACCATTATGGGACTGTAGAGAGCGCCAGTAAAGACACTCACTTTATATTCAGTACCCATTATCCTCCTTTTTTATCGATTTATTACTATATTTGAAAGAAGATTTTGGTCTCGTAGTTGAGAACTACCGGGATATCTTAAGAGCTTTAAAGTAGAGCACCTCCTGAGCTTCGTGCCGACGATTAGCGGAGTTCTAAATCTAGGACGTTGCGGCAGAAAGGCCTAGCTATTAGAAGTTAATCTTAAGTATACGGCGAGATCCTATATTCCGAATCGTTATTCTAGATTCATTACTCCCGAAACCCTCTACGTTTTCAATTCCCAACAAAACTTAGAGAGAAGAGACTGCCGCTCAAACCTCTTAAAACCTAGACTCCTTAAGTTAAGTACTAAACTCCGGAGACGACTCCGCACAAACGCTATTAGATTCCTTATTTATAATAATCCGGTAAATCCCGGTTATCAGCTCCGAGGACGAAATATTATCTTTAGAATCCCTATCGACTCCTCTATCCATTGAAATCCTTCCATTTTCATCGGAACTACCCGAAACGGGTACCCAAGTCCCTATCATGGATACATTACGCTATTCCCGCCCTCTAATTGCGTACAGTTAGCCGCAATTTAATAGGTCCAGCTAGCTTCGTGAGGTACCGGCTAAGTATATCGATGACATCGAGCTCCTTATACAGAACCTTAGCATTAAGGAGTCAAATCCGAGGTACGAGAGAGAGCTACGTGCTGCTTTCCGTCGAGGCCTTTCAGGCGAAGCACGGGATTAGTAGAATATACTAGACAGCGCCCAGTCAGTACTACTATAGGATAGTTTCGTTTCATCCCTTTATCTAGCGATTTGCCGTTACTAGTAATCTTAGCTAAACCCTTGAATAGATCGTAAGTCTCAAGCAGCGAGACAACTAAACCGCTACGGACTACCTTCAAGAGGCGTCTCGCTTATACCACAAGCTTACGAATAGCTTAGAACTCCTTTAGGTCCTAGTTACTCGGTTCCTTAATAGCCTATAGAATATAAATGTCGCCGCTATAGTTCGTATTATACTTATAACCTATCCCGAATCCGAACGGTCGAAAGATTTCCTGAATATAAAGCTCCTCGTCAGTAGAGTATTATATAATTAGGAACTAGCTCCTAAAATAACTGCTTTAGCTATTACCGAAAAGGGTACTATAGATGCATTCGCAGCATTCACTAACTATACTAAAGTAGTTATTGTGAAGGTTGTAGCTGACTAAAATACAAAGCGAAACGACTATGTACCGGAAAGAAATGACGAGTATAATATACCTAGTATTAAAAGTTAATTAGCTAATAATAGTATAGCTAACCGTCCATCTAGTCGGCCCGATAGGTTTAGAGGTAGGTTTAGGTCCGTCTACTTTAGATGCGGAGAAGTAGGTTATATAGTTCCTAAATATACCGGGATCGCTCTCCTAATTAAGTAGTAGCGGAGACTCCGGGAGAGTAGCGAAAGGCGTCGGGAAGAGCGATACGCTAGGAATTAGGGTTATAGCTAATAGAGTTCGGGCGACTACTCGAGCAACGCTAATAACTCGAAAACGCTAGCTAATACCGGAACAGTACTTCCGGCAAACTCTATTCGTTAGAATGCCGAACCCTCCGTAGTATAGGGTTAAACCGATGCCCTAGTAATTAAGGAAAATACACCCTCCTCTGCTTTTAGGAAAATGGACCCCGAACGTCGGAGGATACTAGAAATACTAATAGAACGGAATCCTATATACCCTATACCGCCAATTTTGTCGCGTCTAAAGTTAAGTACCCTACCTACGTATATCGGGCTTCTCGATTATTACCCCATTCCTAATCGGTTCTAGAAGAAAATAAATGAGTACCGTACCTTCCTTACACGAAAGTATAGGTTAGAGGATAAATAATCCGCTCTAGAAGCGAAGGCTATAGCTGCTGCTAATAAGCGTGTACGTATTTAGAATGAAGACAGCGATAACGGGATTAAGGAGGTCTAGCGCGGATCTTAATAGGTTAGGGCTACCGCATCGAACGATCGATTACAGACCCTAGATGGAATATTTATTAATACACTTCCAAAGAGGAAGCCGTAGACGAAGACGGTACGTCGAGCTATCGAAGTTCCTAACGATCGAGAACTAAAGTAGCCCCCTATAATAAGACTCCGTGTTAATTCTAGACAAGAAAGATTCACTATCGGTTCGGGGTTTTAATACATAGCTTCGGGACGTCCCGATATTTCGTGGGAGCAGCTCCTTGAACTCGCACCCGTACTATATTCGGATCTCACTATAGGCCTCCAGCCTACTATTATTAAGAAGCGTCCGAAAAGAGTAGTTACTACGAACATAGCTTAGCCCACGTAGGTGTATAAAAGGGAGGGTAATTCCCCTCTAAATGTCAAGCACTACGCTCCTAAAGATAATAGAAGGAGGGTAGATATTGTAGTCATCACCGTATAGATTAAGAATGTCTAAATTTTGAATATATTAATCGATAGCGGAGCGGTTATCGAACTGATCTCCCGTCAGATAGTTATACGTACGGGACTCCAGGTTTTTAGGTCTACTAAGATTATCAGCCTTCGCATAGCCAACTACCAGGTTTATAATATTAGCCAGTATGTCTGGGCTCTAGTTAATGTGTAAGGGGTTGTGGCGGAATATAGGCTATTCATTATAGAAGGTTCTTCTAGATACGACATTCTTCTAAGCAGCAATTAGATGCAGCGTATTAGTTACATCTACGATTATAGAGACGACTATATTACTATTCGTAGAAAGCGTAGGATAGCTATCAGTATTCATGGTCGCGTAACCTAAGTCTAACCTATTCGAAGGACGAGGATCACAGCTGCTCAAGCCTAGGATTTAGAAGAGCGCGATGAGTACGAAGCTATAAGCGAATTTAAAGAAAGCGATAGCGAGAGCGACGTAGATAAATCGGATGTAAGCGATTCCCTTTAGGATTGGTCTCGCTAATACAACAGGTAGGCGCGCCGTACACGTACAGAATTACGCTATATTAGGAAGCTAATAAAACCCGAAATTGATTCGGAATCTAAAACGACGTCTAAATCCGATACGGGCAGTAATACTTCGGGAAAAAGAGTGAGGTCGGCGAGTAAGGTACCTTACCGACTAGAACGAGCCGTAAGTAGGGAGGATAACGAGAATAGGGAGGGCGATAGTTATACGGAGGAAGTTCGGCGTACGTACGCGCTAGAAATTAATAGAGCTACTTAGGCTGTAACTTCGTAACCCGCGGTCGTGAAATTAACTGCCGGAGCTAAGCCGTAGCGGAGGAATATTTCGTTTAATATCGATACAGCGATAATAAGAAGGATATTCCGAAGGAGATCCCGACTTTCGATAATAATATCGACGAGTTAGATTTAATCCGGCAAAGGAGATTCCCGGATCCGAAGAATAAATTCTTTAAAAGGGAGATGCCCGACGAGTAACCCGGAGTCGCCGAACATGAACTATATATATCGAGATAGGTAGTAACTGTCAACGATAAGCTGACGACGAATACGCGACGAGAGGTCCGATACATAAGCGCGGTTCCGCTTAAGAAACCGTAGAATGTCGAGGTACCGCCGATAGAACCTATAATCTAGAGAAGTTCGCTTGGATTTCTAACCCAGCGAAGGCCTAAGAAAAGACCTCTTTCTCCTACTCTACAGGAAGAGATTGATGAGTGGTTCTTATCCTCGAAGATTACTATTAGGCCCGCTACGGATATAGTGGAGCGTATTAACTATGTCCGAAGAATCCTCTATATATAGAAGGGAGCATTTATTATAAAGCTATATAAGCTCTAAGTAACGGACATCATCGAGTATATAATCGAGCTCACGCCGGATGCAGTTCCTATTCGTTCTAAAGTAGTGAAATATTCGCCAGGCCAAGTTACATTCGCGGAGAAGATGTTTCCCTAGATGGTTAAAGTAGGAATCCTTAATGTCGGGAGCAGCGAATAGGCCGCCGTAACCTTATTTCCTCCGAAGAAGCCTAGGTCGACGGAGTTCCGGATGGTTTATAACTTTAAGCCTGTAAACAAGTACACTGTGAAGTCGAACTATCCGATATATAATATAGATGAGGTTCTCCATACGGTTGTGAGTCTAGGGAAGAAGGTCTTTAGCGTCTACGATGCCGCGAACGGGTACTAGGCGGTAAAGACTAGGAGGTCGGACATGTATAAGATAGGTATGATTACGCCGTATGGCTAGTATTTCTACCGGAGGATAGGCTAGGGGCTGAAAGGATCTTCCTATACTTACTACCAATTCTCTGATCTGGTGTTCGGGAGGATACCGCCGACGGAGACCTACGAGATAATACCCTCGCTTATTAGAAATTATAGGGAATTCGTATTTTCTCCGTTCATCGATAATCACAATATATCGGCCTCGACGTTTGAAGAAATATGTATCTTTATATATAAGAAATATCTTCCGAGAGTAGTATAGGGCCTAGTATACCTAACGGGCAAGAAATCTTTCTTCTTTATATATAATATAGACCTTATTGGCTTTACCGGAGGAGTTGATAGCTTGCGTCCGTCGGTACGGCATCGAGATCGTATTATAGATTGGCCAGCCCCTACGAATAGAGAGGAGCTGGACGCGTTCCTCTAGTTAACGCCCTAGGTTAAAAGTTTCATTCCGGGGAGGGCAAGCCTGGCCATTATTATAAGAAAGGCCTATCGATCCGAGGAATATATTATTCTTCCGATAGGGTATAGGTTAAAGCGTATACATTAGGTCGAGAACGTAGGATTTACTTAGACCGAGGAATGCAATATTACATTCAGCCTTATCAAGAAAGCGATTCGAGACAACGTAATAGCCCCGTTTAATATTAACCTAGCTCCGTACCTCGCCGTCGATACTAGCGGGAACGGAAGCGGGGGAGTACTCTTTCAGCTATACGGTTATAAAAGTAATGTTCTTGCAACCGATAAGAACTATAATAATATTCGAATTATTATGTTTATGTTATTTTCCTTGGCAGAAAGAGAAAAGAGGTATTATATCACAGAACGAGAATATCTTAGGATTATAAAATGTCTCGCCGAAGTTAAATAGCTGGTATAGGGTAGCAAATACCCGCTCTATCTTTACATAGATCACACGGCGCTGACTAGTATTCTAAATAAAGGAGAGACTGCTGTAACCCCGCGTATTATTAGTTAGCAGGAACGGCTGAATAAGTACGACTTTATTGCGCATTATAGGCCTGGGAAATCAACGGTCATAGGTATTGCCGATAGGCTTAGTAGGATGCCCCCGCTGTACTAATAACGCGCGATCGTAGAAGATATAACTAAGTTTAATGGAGTTAACTGTTTTCTTATACGGATCGATCCGCGTACCTCCGCCGAACGGGCCGATAAGGAGGATAAAATTAATTTAGACGTTTTAAGAGCGCGTAATAAAGGAATTAGAGTACGCGCTAGCTAGAAATAGAAGGCGGTGAGGGTTTTAGCTATAACTAACCTAAGTTCTGAGGATGAGTTGATTTCGCGACCCGCGGTCGCTAAATTAACGCCTAGGTAGGGGGGTACGGCCGTACCTACTAATTCGGGAGCCCTGAATATTAATACGAGTGACTACTAAAACCCGAGGCTCGTACTATATCTAGAGTCGTACTAGTATAGGGACGTTACCGATTTCCTGCTCCGGGGAGAAGATAGATTAGAGGCCCGAAAGATTCCGCGTAACTAGAAAGAGGCTGTTAGGTATAAAGCGAAGAATTTTGAGGTCAGATCCCATTTTCTCTTATATCGGGAAGAGGATAGGGCGCTGGCGAAATACGTGATTACGATAGAGCGTACTAGGATATTAACCTATTTATATAAGTATCAAGGGTACTTTATAGATGTGATTACTCTTGCCCGCGTAAAGGGCAACTTTTAGTAGCCGTTAAGAATAAAGGACATTCGAGATTAGTATCGAACCTATAAGGCCTACTAGATAAGTAGGGTGAAGCGTACTAGCGTAGGACCCTATATAATACAAAGGTTCGAACCTATATCGATGATTAGGTTCGACTATATCGGGTACATCTCTCCCCCGTGCAAAATAACTGGAGCAGGATATATCCTGGTTAGATACGACTACTTTTCTCGGTTCATTTAGCTTAGAGGAGTTAGAAATGCGGATAACCGAGCTCTTACAGCGATGATAGATAATGACCTCATGCCGGCGTTTGGCTATCCCGAGTGCATTTACTCTAATCAGGGAAAGCATTTTAAAAATCGGTTTATAAAGGAGGCCTGCGATAAGAGAGGGATATAGTAGGTATTCGCCCCCGTATCGTACCTAGAGTCTATGGGGCTCTTGGAACGCATAGTCTAGCTAGTCATCAGCCTACTTAGGAAATGGTACGCTAATACGGATGCATCTCTTTATAGAAGCTAGACGAACGCTCTCGGGCACATTACGCTTACCGCTAACACCCGATTTATTAAGCTATACGGCTTCACACCTATAGAACTAATACTTGGGTTCCTCCCCTATTCGAGAAATATCATGCCTTCTCCTCCCCCGTATAACATCGTTGATTTCAATACGACACCTGTGTCATTACAGCAGATACACACCATCATTGGCCTAAGGAAGGAGAAAAGGATGAGGATAATAGATATATATACTACGATTAATAATAAGATTAAAGAGTAAGTAGATCATGGAAGCTGGACTACGCCAAATGTTGGAGACCTAGTTTTAGAACGTTAGATGAAATTCGATACTAACAGGGGAGAGAAACTTAAGCCGAGATAGAAGGAGCCGCAGCTCCTAGTTACTATCAATTCAAGAGAGAGGTCTGGCATGGTAAGGAAACTATATCAAGAAGATGATATAGCTAGAAAGATTCATCTTAATAATCTTAGGACCTACTGTTAGAGGAGGCCTCTCATGACTGCGGCAGTAGCTAATGTAGTAGATACGTTGATATTTAATAAGGTAACCCCGTTCTACGTATCGAGGACGGCGATAGCTCTCGCCTAATTGCCTAGCCAGCGGGCGGTCTTCCTCCTTCCTACGTACGAGATTAAGAAAGGTTATAAGGGGTAATAGATGTGAATGCTTTACATGCGTAGGGCCCTGACGCCAAAAGTTACTATTTTAATATTGTAATAAGGACATTGGATCCAATATCTAATGAAACGATGAATTACTATCGGCTGTAATTACGGTAATGAGTATTGACGCGCGTTTTACGAGAGTATTAAATATACTTATTTCGTCGTATTTATTCTTCCTTCTCTTCCTCATCCTTCTCCGCCGAAATAGTAGGGGTCGGCGAGATTCGACGCTAGAGGTTTTAACTAGCATTGCCTTCATCTAGGTTCTACCGATGTTATAGGGACGCTGGTTCACTCCTACCCCTAATAAGAGAGGCGATACGTAGTAAGAAAGGGAGGGCACTTCGTATAAACCCCTCTACGATTTCTTTTCGGAAACAGCCACGATAACGAAGGGGTTTACGAGTTAGGGTAAACCGACGTTTATAAGAATATATTTTCCCTTTCGTTGTTTTGTTTACAAACTTTCATTCAAAATATTTATTATTCACAACTTTTTGTTTGTTCACATTCACTAATTTCGTAGATATAACCCGCACCTACCCTCTATTAATCTCTCTTCGTTCTTCATATATCGTTTACATATTCCCTAGGTGTATATTAGCACCCTTCTCACCCTTCTTATTAGATCTTCAAATCATAGCCTCCCGGCGTCAACAAGTCTAGATTCCGGCAGCTTATTTTTTAGCGAACTCGATCGTACTCCTTCTCCTCTAACAGACCTACCTCTTTAGTTAACGATGGCCGGCTCCCTAAGCGAGCCTATCTAACATGGTCAGTAGGCTATAGCTAGACCCTCTTTATAGCAGCTCGCTCTAGTCCTAACCTTTCCTTAGTAGGCCGTCGTCCCACATGTACAATCCGGAATCATCGTTTCTTAGATACTTCTATCCTACGATGTCTTCGCTCCTGGTACCGAGGTCTGCCTACTAGATAGGACGAAACACCCTATTACTAATATGACGGATTTAATCACCGCGTTAAAGAGTATTTAAGATCCGCAGGAACGATGGTACTTCTAGGAAAAGATAATAGAAGTCGTAGAGCTGTATTTGATAAATAGGACGCTGCTAGCAATCGTATAACTTATCGACTACCTTAACGACGATCGGGTATACATGTATATAGGTATTACCGAGAACGATGTGCAGGTGCAATTCGGGGCTCTATTTAAGATAAAGGAAAACATAGTTTAAGAAAACAAGAGGTTCAATTAAGAGAAGGCTAGGTTTCTTAAAGTATACCCGTACTTCGGAAAGTACTTGATTAATAAGAATATAAAAGTCGGAATACTTAGGTACCTGAACACATTGGCTGTAAAACACCTAGACGCTAAGAAGGGGATTATAGCGTTAAATATAGCCTTTATAAAGCGTCTTCAGAGAAGCAGCAGAGGAGTCAGCTTAAAGCCCTATCTTACCCCTTCGGATGTCATGAACGTAAGTCAAATCCTTAGCTACGATCTCGAATAACTAGAACTTAATATTATTAATAATCTCGGGCTGCGCTTCGGAAATATTAGAATTCTAACTAATATATCAGAGCTAGAAAATACGCAGGGCGTTAAGGAGGACGTATCATCCTATCCTATAGATACCCTAGTAGCAGCAGTAATATCCACGGCTTTAGTTACGGTCGCGTAATCCGCTATAATACTTAGCTCTCCCGGTAGTAGCCTAATAGTAACGGAAGTTACCGTAAGACGGTCGAGCCGGATTTCACGACCCGCGGTTACGAAATCAAGCCCTAACCCTGAAGAATCAGGTAGCGATGCGAACCCATCTAATAATAAATTTTAGGGTGCTGCAGTATAATCTCCCGTACGTGCTAGTAAGAAGCGGAAGATCAGCGAGGTTAAGGCTGCTCTAGGAGAGGCTCTTTTATATACCTGCAGCCGTAAGGTCACCAAAGGCTTTAAGAGTAGAATTGACAGCCAGGGTAAAGCGCAAGATAACTCCGTATCCCTAGTGAATCTGGTGGATAAATACCTCTTTTTAGATATCGAGAAAGGTGATGTATATTATAACTATATAAGGAAGCTCGTAGCGAAGATATATATAGTCACCAGCCTGATAATATATATAGCTTTACGGGAGGGAACGCTGTTGGTTACACGACGATATAATGATCTAGGAGCGTTAAAAGCCGACCGCTCCTCTACGAATCCAACATTTAGCTAGTTCTAGAAGTCCAAGCGCCCAGCCTATTTATTAGATAAGCTTAGGGTTTACGCGTACGCACCTACTAACGAGGAGCCGAATATCGTCAAGTTCGACCCCAAGAAGGTCCTCGACTAGATAGGTATGATTAGGATATAGGAAATATTCAACGAGACAGGTAATATTAATGCTATAATCTTCCGATGGTAGTGGACGACGATGGTGCAAGGTTAGAACAAGACGATTGGATCTATTATTGAATTAGAGGTCAGCATATATAGCTACTACTATAGGCGATTAGAAAGAGATGATAATCTTGGGTGGTTACGCATTATAGTGTACTCACTTAGCCAGCAATTAATGAGGTAAGATCCGGTGTACTAGCTGCTCTACGTATGTCTCCGGCCCGATTCTAACTACTAGCTTATCTCCTATCCGTACTACACTAAGCACGCTAGGCCCGGAGACAGTACCTTCTTCCGTTATATTAATATAGACGTTAATCGGGCGCTGTCTTCCTAACGAGGCGTTAATATGATCCAAGGGTCGTTGAGTCTAATAGATGAGATAGAAGAGATAGCTACTATGATTATGCCTAGGATGTATAAGTATCTGTAAGAATAGAAGGATCGCGTTGACGTAAGAGGGAAGGTAGACTTCAGCTAGATTATCGGGCAAATCACGGAAGACCATTTTATAACTAAAGGAGAGCTCTCGGATGCTAGCTATTTCGAAGCTATATAGACAGCTGTTCTATACCGTTAGGGAGAAGTAAGAATTACGATACCCTATCTTCCTTATAGAGCCTAGGCGACGAGTCCCTCAGCGCCAATTCGAAACACATTCCTACCCTAGCTTATCGGTATTACGCCTAACTACATTGACTTAGAAGTTATAGAAGGAGGTACCTAGGAGAACATAAGCGCTACTTATCGATCAATGGTTACTCCCCCCTAAGACCCCATCTAGACTAGCTAATAAGTATGGTAAAATCCCGTTCGCATTTCCTGCTGCGACTTAGCTTACCGGCCTTAGACTAATCTCGGATGCTCTGGTCGGCCGAATCCGATGGGATAACCCAGCTATCATAGATGAGGTTGAGATCATATTAGGGGACGATTAAGATGTAAGGACAAAGTACATTAATGAATAGAGGGCTAGGGTAACTATTACCTTCGGTAAGGCTTTCCATTCCATGATACGTGTAGAGAAGAGAGCCTATAGTATAACGCTCTCGTTCTTTAAAGTTAATGCCTCTTTCCTTAGCAGTTAGCCCGGAGCCCTATCGATAGACTATATCGAAGCTATACGACCGCAGGATCATGAAGATCCTCTTCCTAATAATAAGGAGTTCACTGAGCCGTTAGAGCAGGAAGAAATTCGACGCCGGTTCTAGGGTGAACCTACTGAGATGGATAAGGCTAGTATATTCTAGACGAACATGCGCAGCGCTGCTTTACGGGTATAAAGGTCCGGTAGGGTTAGGCATGTTAAGACTAGTATACACAGACAGGATTAGGTGGACGGATTTAGGCCTTAATTTAGGCAATGGAGGTGCGATTCAGGTGTGGATAGTAGGGTTTGACATGGTTGGGGGTGGCTCTATATTGGCTAGTGAATATATGTTGCAGATTGTGACATCCCGGAGCCTGCTCTACATAGACCTTTTGGTCTATAAAGGTAGCTCGTCCCCTTCCTTTTAGATAGACGATAGTATTCTTTACCTCTATAAAACGGACAGTATAGTTTGCGGTATTCTACACCTAACCTTTTCACTAGTAACGGCAAATCGCTGGATGAAGGATGTAACGAAACTATCCTATAGTAGTACTAACTAGGCGCTGTCTAGTGTATTCCACTAATCCCGTACTTCGCCTAAAAGGCCTCGACGGAAAGCAGCACGTAGCTCTCTCTCGTACCTCGGGTTTAACTCCTTAATGCTAAGGTTCTGTACAAGGAGCTCGATATCATCGATATACTCAGCTAGTACCTCACGAAGCTGGCTCGACCTATTAAATTACGGCTAACTATACGCAATTAGAGGGCGGAAATAGCGTAGTATATCCATGACAGGGACTTAGGTACCCGTTTCGGGTAGTTCCGATAAAAATGGAAGGATTTCAATGGATGGAGGAGTCGATAGGGATTCTAAAGATAATATTTCGTCCTCGGAGCTAACAACCGGGATTTACCGGATTATTATAAATGAGGAATCTAATAGCGTTTATACGGAGTCGTCTCCGGAGTTTAGTGCTTAACTTAAGGAGCCTAGGTTTTAAGAGGTTTAAGCGGCAATCTCTTCTCTCTGAGTTTGGTTGGGAATTGAAAACGTAGAGGGTTTCGGGAGTAGTAAATCCAGAATAACGATTCGGAATGTAGGATCTCGCCGTATACTTAAGATTAACTTCTAATAGCCAGGCCTTTCTACCGCAACGTCCTAGATTTAGAACTCCGCTAATCGTCGGTACGAAGCTTAGGAGGTACTCTACTTTAAAGCTCTTAAGATATCCCGGTAGTTCTTAACTGCGAGACCAAAATCTTCTTTCAAATATAGTAATAAGTCGATAAAAAAAGGGGGGATAATAGGTACTGAATATAAAGTGAGTGTCTTTACTAGCGCTCTCTACAGTCCTATGATGGTCGCTATAAAAAGATTAGGTGTAGAATACCGCAAACTATACTGTCCGTTTTATAGAGGTAAAGAATACTGTCCTCTATCTAAAAGGAAAGGGACGAGCTACCATTATAGACTAAAAGGTCTATATAGAGCAGGCTCCGGGATGTTACAATCTACTACATACATTTACTGGCCAATGTAGAGCCACCTCCAACTATATTAAACCCTACTATCCACACCTGAATCGCACCTCTATTGCCTGAATCAAGGCCTAAATCCGTCTACCTAATCCTGTCTATATGTACCAGTCTCACTAATAGGTAGGTAGGATAGGACGGAACGGATCTACCTTAATCCGATAGGTCTTACGGTTATACCGTAATAGTACGCCCCTCCTCTTAAGGTGCGAGTTCTAGTGAATACGTAACCGCGTCTTAGCTCTATAATTCGTTATACGGCGCCGCGCGTATTAGGGTCTAGGTTTATTAGGGTATCGGCGATAAAAGTTACGGATAAGTTCCGCAGCGTTAGTAATCTAGTAGGTAGGTACTTCTTATATCTCGGGGTATCCGAGCTATTTTACGGTGTACTTTAGCTTTAGCTAGCCTCCGCGGCCTCGACGATTAATTCGGGAATCTATAATATCCTCGACCTCCTACTCGTCGACGCTATCCACCTTAATAGGAGGTGGTAGTGGTTAAGTTTATCCTAGTAGGGGAGAGGACTCGGCGGGCCGAAGTAGGCTTATATTAAATACGGGGTAGATTTTCATTAATAGAGGTAACTCTAGTTCGTAGGCGTAGGGACTGATGATACGAGAGACGGGGAAGGGGCTAAGGTTCTTCTAGTATAGCTTTTTTTATAGGCGGAGTGTCTAGATGTTTCGAGAGTCTAACTAGACGAGGTCTCTAACTTATAGCGGCGGGCTGGCTAGCGAGAACGGTTTCTATTCTTATTATAGCGAGCCTACGTAACCGTTATCTCTAGTCGGCAATAGTCCTAAATCTGCTGCATGGATTGTGCGAATTTATCGGTATTACGGATAGCGGGTTCGTTGCTAGGCTGTATAGGTTTAAATCCTATTCGGGGTTAAAATCTATATAGGGCGAAGAACGGGGACGTATTCGTTGTCTCGGATCGTAGATAGTTTCTAGAGAACTCGGCGGATGTAAGCCATTCGCTCTAATCGTCCTATAGATATAATACGTAGGCACGGAGGTACTATTCTAAGATCGCATTTATTCGTTTAGTCTAGCCGTTAGTCTCGGGATAGTACGCGGTTAATAATAGTGCGCGGGTTCGGAGGATCCGGTTTAGATATATCTAAAATCTATTGATAAATTAGGTTCTACGATTAGAGATGACGGTCTTGGGTAACCCGTAAAGCTTCTAGATATAATTTCGGAATAGTCGCGCAACGTCTTCGGCATTATAGGTACCCTTATACGGTATAAAGTGGCGGAACTTTATCAGGCGGTCTACTATAACTAGTATCGCGTTATAGCCGTCACTCCTTGGAAGATACGTGATAAAGTCCATCGAAATATCCTTCTATACGCGTTATAGGACAGCTAGCTAG
>Ga0115846_100918_pt1 | contig 14401 bp, 17 predicted proteins | sample InSIn5gowninarea_2_FD_83860 | JGI IMG/M metagenome (GOLD analysis project Ga0115846, IMG submission 83860)
ACATCTCATTTGTTGATATTGGAACTGACCTATGGTGCGCTTCCATCTTGGCAGAGTCATGATGTTACGACAGCGATTGCTTTCCTTCTCATCCGTTCTGTTCTGTTCTCTGCCTTCTTTATGACCCTCCATGCCTGTTTTCCACCCCCTTTTCCCCTCCTCCAATCTTATTCACCATTCAGTTAGCCGTCAAGGCTTCTCCACATCCCCGTAAACACACTCAAAAAGCAATCAATAAAGACCAAATTAGCCGGCACTCCCATTCCCAAACCCTCTTGATCTTTCCCTTTCTTTGATAGAATGATGTAGTTCCAGTCCGTCCAACCCGTCCATGCCCTTCCATCCATCCCAAGAGAACCAGACCAGACCAATGCAGCCCGCTCAACAGACAGACGAGTGAAGATAATTGAACGCAGTACGCAATCGTGGGCACATAGGAAAAAGAGGCGATTGAGGTATGGGAGATAGAGTAAGATTTGCTACCAAGAGACAGTCTCAAAACTCCCTCGCCAACACGCGCGGTGCTCCATCCAATTAGACGGAACCCTAGTGGAATCCAGTCCTGGTTGTTGTAGAAGAGGAGAGACGAAGAAATGACAAGGGTTGACCCGAATATCTTTCGCTGATGTGCTGTGCTGCTGTTGGAACGATTTGTATGTAATGGATTGTCGAATACTTGCCAGGAATATATTCGATAATCATACCATACGATTATATGAAGAGAGATAAAGCAATCGCTGTCGTAACATCATGACTCTGCCAAGATGGAAGCGCACCATAGGTCAGTTCCAATATCAACAAATGAGATGTTGTGCATGTAGGTGAGGTAAGGTAGGCGAATGGCGGGGCGCAGGACGGTGATTGGTCGCATCCCACCACTTCAACCATCTTCGTCATCCAAGTCGTCTTCTTCGTCCTCCGCACTACTTCTGCTATGAGATTCCTTCCTTGCCTTCTTGTTTGAAGCTGACATGCCCGCGTCTGACTTCCGCTTTGAGCTTGTGGGCGGTGGAGGCATTGATTTCTTCGGATCTAGTTGTGGAGAATCATCGCCTCCGCCGTCTCCCTTGGTGCGCTCGATTTCTGCAACTTCGTCAGCTGTCAGGAAACGTCCGCCAGGTCCTCGAGGTCGTCGCATAGCGTGATTGTGCCGACTTTCGTGGAGATAAGGTTTTCGTCCTTTGGATGTCAGACGGAGGGCTTCTTCTAATCGCTGACGCGCAACCCTTCGCTTCAGTATGCGGTGAAATTGCTTGGCGTTGACGTATAAAGGTGATTCTTCCGCGGCTCCAGAGACGAGTTCGGGTGATTGGGGGTGTTGATTTGAGGCCATCGATGATACTGAGCCTCTTGGACCATGGTTCATGATAGGCTGAGAATTAGGCATTGCCGGACTTCCCACTTGTTGACTCATCCGCCGACCTTGTGGCAACTGATGATTGTTCATCTGTTGTGGAGAACGTGGTCCTCCAGGCCCCCGCTCTTTCTTGATATCTGGGCCTCCTACTCGAGGCGAGGCATGAGGTAGAGCTCCTTCAGGCATGTATGAAGGGTAACTTGTCCCAGCTGCAGCATTGGTCGCCGCCATAGCAGCTGCTTGTGAGGGAGAGATTCCCTGCGTTCCATAGCCATGCATTCCCAATCCTACCGAATATGGTGGCTGATTGTACATCTGAGGGTGTATACCATGCCCTTGACTCTGGCCAGACTGTGCTGGTGAATTGAGGACTGGTGATTGCTGAACCGAATGTGCAGAGTGTGGTATTTGTTGCGAGGGGGATGCAATAGACGCCCCTGATATCGAGCCTTGGTGTGAACCTGAGCCCTGATATCCAGTCTGTATATGTGATGGGTTATGTCCATGCTGGCCTTGCGGCGGTTGCTGATATTGCGCGTACTCCATCATTGGTATTGCTCCGTCTTCGAGGAAGACTATAGGTGTATTTTGTACCCGGTCAAATGGGCGCAAGTGTGTTGCTGGAGCAAAGTTTGCGACTTTCGGTGTGAAGACAGCTCGCAGGAGTATGTGATCGAATAGTAGACGTCTAGAGAGTATCACTGAGTCGCGCACTCGAAGCAATGTGGCAATGTAGATCGGCGCGCTTCGTCTGTTTTGTCGCAGTCTTGCTAGGTGGCTGTAGTGCAGACTAGTATATCTGCTTCTCCTCCTAAAAACTGGTATGCTGTGTGTGCTGGCAGGCTGTGTGGAAGGTGTACACCGCACAGCACGGCATATGCAAGCTGATGTAGTCCTTGGCTCGTCAGGTAGAGAAGTAAGGCTTGTGCGGATTAGGCACAAATCGGGCTGTGCACGTGAGTCAACGGTGACTGTATACGATTGAGGCTATCCGGATCTCAGACTTGAGAAGCTGTAACAGCTACGATAGCTCTTTGCGGCACGAGCCACTGCAGTAGACGGGGCTTTCCTCAAATGAATGTCGACAAAAGTTTCAGGAATATCTATCCAACCACATAAATTAGCTTCGTGAGATATATCCAAAGCTGGGGCAAGCTTCGGGGCGATTGGAAGAGGTGAGGTTTGAGGTCGATGTTACTCATCCGCCTCGACCAGTGATGCGCTGGCACTGCATAGAGCTCATGCAGACTAGGCTTACCTTGTCAGGTCGTAACAGCGGAGCAATGCCCTGTCACTTCCAGATTGATCGGCTGCTGGCGGACAATCTACGTAACGAAACGTCAAGAGGGAAAGGGTGTGAGGTTGAAATACGGGTCGGGGATAGTTGTCGCCCTTGGTGAAGCGACGGTAGGTGGTCGTGGTCGTGGTCGTGGTCGTGGTTGGGGTGCTGGAAAAGGCTGAAGATTTTCTCGTGTTTTCAGGGGTGCTGATTTTAGATGCGGCTGCAATTTTTCGCGATCGCCTTGGCCCAAAATGTGGGAAGGCTGGTGCTTGGGGCCTGGCGAGCCTGAGACTCGAGCCTTGATGTGCTAATTCCGGTGTGGAGCTTTCAGGCACTCACCACAATCAACACTTTTGGAAAAAAAGGTTGAATATCGTCTGAAGTTTGTTGATCTCTTCTAGTCTAGCAGAATAGATCAGTTAAGCTCGAGTTCTCTGATTGCAGGTGCAAATATATGCCGCAATAGCGGGACGCGTCGACGCAATTGACATGTGTGAAAGCTGGTGATAATCGCAATATCGGAGAGGAAGCTCCCCTGGTCAAACTCACCTCCAATGCGCAATAGAAGAGCTCTCCACGACGAGCGTATGGGGGTGGGATAGAAACCCTCCCGCAGGCGAAATGAGTCACCTGATGACGGCGAGGGCCAATTGTCGTGGTGAAGTACAGTCAGGCAGCGCTGATAGGGCTCCGCCGGCGAAGGAGCTGGCAGTGGCGGTGGTGGGAAGACAGCGGATGATTGGCAATGTTCCTGTCGTGACGTCCAATGAAGGCTTCCGGCCTTTCTGGCCTTCTTCCAGAAACGGCGAAACGTGATTGATGGCCCTCTGTGCTTCCCCAAAGCAGAGTCGGGGCACAAACAAACCTCAAAGTCAGGGTCAAAATGATAAGACTCGAGAGCGCCGAAAGTGATTTTCTTGTCAACAACAAGACAAGCGCGCCCTGGATGACGCGTGACCGGCGATCAAGCTGAAGCGTGTTGTGTTGTGATCTGTCTAACCGTACAAGTATCGTCTACCATGGATGGCGTGCAGGGCGTGGAGAGCTTCCAGAAGACAAAGACGGCGAATGGAACCTCGATCTTTGATTTGAGGAGGCCAAAAGCTGCTGGTGATTGGGTGTTGACCGTTGGCTGTTGGGTTGAGGCAGGAGTCGATGGTTGTGAGTGGAAGAGAAGAGGAGGATGCAAAGGAACCGGCGAGGGGAGGGAACCAATGACACCTTATGACTGGCTGCCTCGCTGAAATTTCCACACTCGCTTCCCCCGAAACAGGCTAGAGTGTCGGACTAGCGGCAGCGGGTAACGTGACGCCTCTCGGACTTGGAAGTTTGATCGACTCTGCTCCGTGTCGATCGGAGTTCTGACCAACCAGCACCACGGCTGCGTCACACTCGCAGGGCAAGGCGAAGGATCAAGTCGACTCGTTATTTGCTGAACAGACGAATGCTTGGGCTGTGCAAGTGCTTGCCGATGATCCTAAGGACCTCTCGTGATATGAGGCTGAGAGACTTATTTGACTCCCACAAGGGACGTTTGGACAGTGAGATTGTCGTGTTGAGATGCTGGTCGCCGAGGTAGGGAAGATGGAGAAAAACACGGTGAGACAGCCCAGCACTGGAAACTTGACCCTTTTTGAAAAAGTCGGTGAAAATCGTGTGGGAACCAACTTTGCCCCTTCTTCCTTTCCGGCCGGGAGACTATTGTGTACAGGCGCAAAGCTGGATTCAAAGCGACCGAAAGCCTCGACAGCCCGGGATTTGATGCTGATATATTGGTGCTGGCCGCGGTCAGCCTTCTTGATTACATCCAGCGATTCGAGACTATTCATTGGACGCCGCAGGATCCAAGGCCAGCGGTTCGCCGGGGCGCGCGCGAAGGCAAGGCTCAAGAAGATGGCTGTTTCATCGAATCAGAAAATGTTTGGGGTTGTACTTATCTAACTGGCCAGCAGGACACTCATTGATTAGATATGTGGGATCCAACAACAGCAAAGCACATAATGCGACTCGGAACGACCTACTTCGATCAGGGCACGTGGGTATTGACCCCTCGCCAAACCCTCTCGCGCCAGCGGAGCTGTCTCATCCACTGGCCCAAATCAAATGATTGACATTGCTATGATTGATTTACGAGAACCCAAGACAGGCTTACTACTTCGGGAAAGACCTTCATCAAATTCGTTGCAGCGGGTGAATGACCTTGCATTATTCGCTGCCGCTTTCTACCATCACAAAATCATCACTTGCAGCGTTTACTTGTTGATACCTGGGATCATACTGAAGGTTTGATATACTCCACCGGGGCTTTCGATACGACAATCAGAGACAACTCGGTCACTTCAAGAAGTGGGCTGTTTCGCAGTCGAACAAGCCGTTACTTTCCTCCGCACCTGTCTTTCATGCCGAGGTCTAGATTCACGATACCTCTCATCACATGTACGTTTTTCCACTCTTGAATTACCTTCTCCGATCATCATCCTTCAAATCCCCGGAAAAAGGGTTTTCCAACCCGTTACTCCCCCACCAATCATCATCTTCCCGCAACCTCACCATTCTCGCCTTCAGCGTCCTCACCCTCCATGAGCGCTTAGCGAAATGGCAGATCACACGCAGTTCTCGCGTACCTGGCGCTTAATATCTCATGCATCTCATCTCAACCTATCAAGCTCGATTTGCAAAACTTGAAACCCCTCTCCTAGCTCAGTGCTTGACATCATACCAGCTTTTCCTGCCCTGAGGAGGCGTTGCAGGGCTGATGCACGAAATGAGCTTCATTGGTTACGAAGCTGCGATGCGAAAAAACAGCCAACTCGTTACGAAGAAAGATCGGAGGCTTTCGCAAATGGTCCGAAATGAGACGTTGGGCGGGAATTTAAAAGAGGGACAAGGAGTATCGTGCTGGGAGCGTTTGGGACGGGCCGGGGGGAGCGGGATTGGGTTGTCCATTTTATGTCTCGTCTTGGGATTGATCGAGATTGCAGCGTGTCGCTGAGTCATTTAGTCTTGGTCGAGATGATATTGGTCTGTGTAAGTACTGAGATTCTGTCGAAACAGGGAAAAATTCAAGTGTTGATCAGAGGAAAGCCGTACTCAACGCACTTGGCAACGACGAATTCAAGCAAAGTATCAGATCCCATTGGTCCAGCCTCACATCTGCGTTCTATTCTTGTCTCTGCCCACAATAAGCTTGTTCATCTCTTCTTTCCTTCTCAATAGCGGATGTACATGTTTAATACATCTTAGCATTCCACGATGATGGAAATGTTTCCTCTATCATGACCAGGAGTTATTGGATTCTCTGCGCTTTCCCAGTGGGATCGCTCCTGGCAGTCAGGTGCCAGTCAGCAAATGCTTCTTACTTCAGATATGTCTTTATCCTCTTCTTGTTGCATGATATCACTCTTCTACTGCAATCATTCTACTCGATATCTCTCGTTTCTTCTGTTAGAATAAACACGCTTCGATCGTGTCTTTCTTCATCGATGAATGGTTGCGTACCTCGGTGGTTGAAGCTCATGGTTGGCTGGCCCAATTTGTTTTACTGCCGTGTCAGCGCGTCCATGGTCTTCCTTGTTACAAGTCGAGTTGCATCGACACCCTGTGATCGCTAGCTAACACGACATGAGTGCTGCATCCGAAAGAAGCATATTGCACTCGAAGTCGTCCTAGGACCTAGGTAGCATGTTACTACCCGTCCAGAATATGTATCGTGGTGTGCAAGCTGTTGTCTTCATTATTGTCATTGTCATTGACGGTCATGGACCACAGGTTAAGGTAAGTTCCAATGATGCTATGTATTCATCATTCGAGCTCTGTATGGTATTTGTAGCCGCTGTGCAGGAATATATCGCCGTTGATACGCATCGACGGAACATAGCAGTGTGCAAGCGTTGTGATCAGCACGTCCATGCCAGGTGTTATCCGTACCAGACAGAAGTATTGGGCCACAGGGTGTGAGGAAAATCAGTCCGAGAGCTCGAGGGAGGTAGGGGTTCACGAGGCTCAAATGTTGCGTGTAGTGCAGGAGCTAATGAGAAGGCGGGAGACGTTGTGGCGGCGGCAGGAGAAGCGAAGAGATGGGAGGAAGGATGGGATGAGACGAGAAGAAGTGAGGAAAGTAGAGGCATTGCGGGCTGCAGGCGCAGAGATGGTGGATCTGCATAATAGGAGCTTGAATGCTTCTATCCTTGGGAGAGAAAGAAAACGAGCATAACCCGACTAGTAATGAACAGTACAACATCCTCCTTCATGCTCCTTTGCTGTCCCTTCCGAGTCACCAGCGTTGATCAGGATACCTACAGCCTGTTCACTGACTCCCATGTGGACGTGGCTCTCAGCTTAAAGTTGAAGCCTATTTTTGAGAGTCATGTTGCGTGCTGTTCGTGGCATCTGCAGACATAGGTTTCACTAACACCACGTACAGGAGATACGCCGTATTCCAGTAAAATCCCATATGTTGTCTTACAATACTAATTTTTTCTCAACTCAACTATACTAATCTTTCCTTTACTCACACGGTTAACTTTAGATAGGATCTACGTCAGGGCCCTTTCATGTGCACTTCCCGATTTCCCAATCGGGACTAGATGGACTTATTTGGACTTGAGGACTGTCCGCAAACAGCATCCACGCTTAGACAGCAGCTTGTGCACTCTAAGAACAGCTGCAAATGTCGAATCAGATTGAAATTGCTCAGCGTTTATCGTTCGACCATCTCTCGCACCTGCTCTCTCTGCTCTCACGTCCTGAGAAAAGCTCCCGTAAGTAAGCCATGTCTTTAATAGTCCGCCGCGTGACACACAGTAACGTACACTCAACTCACCTCTCCTTGACCACTTCGAGATCTCTGAAGTATCACCTTGGCTGACCCTGCTCGATTCAGAGTACAAGAGTACAACACTATCATGAACGATCAATCCCTTTCCAATCGCGGCATCTCGAAGCCTATTGAAGTTGCCGATGAACCAATGGCGAGCCCTCAGCCAGTCACTGGCAGTGACAAGGAGAATCACCTCGAAGACGTTGCCGCTCTTAGTATTACCGAAGGCGAGAAAACGTCGACGGATGTCGACCAAGCCATGGGCAAAGACTTCAACAATTGTCCCACAGAGGTCATTTCGCAGATCATCGAGAATGTCAGTGGATCTGATCTCTTGAGCTTGTCGTTGGTATCGAAAAGATTTCATGATATCTCGACTCCGTATCTCTACTCCGACTTCGTCCGAGGCTCTACGTGGGACAATGATCTAATGTTTGTCAAGACATTACTGACTGGTGACTCCGAGCTTTCTCAGTACGTGAGGAGGTGCCAGCTTTGGCAGCCTTTTATAGGCAGCGACGCCCGCAAACGCAACAGTCATAATTTTCGGCAAATCGAACAAATCATCATGGACCATCTGCGTAAGATAGGCGTCACCGATGGATTCGCATGCCAATGGTTCGAAGCATTGGTTTCGGATAGTTGCTGTGGCGCAATTATGAGCTTGATCTTGTCTCTATGTCCAGACATTGACAGCCTTAGTATATTCATCTGGGAGACGGACTTATACTACCTAAACTACGTCCTGTCTCGAGCAGCTGATTCGCAGCTGAACGGACCCTCCGAGTGTTCCTTCGCCTTATCAAAGCTCAGGAGAATCGACCTTCAGTTTGACTTTGGGCACAAGGAGAAAGACATCTTCGATTGCATGCCGTTTCTCACCTTGAGATCACTGGAAACATTCACAGTGAAGCATGTCAGGCCAACGTCATGGCAGCAGCTGGACAGAGATAGAGAGAAGTTGGCAAGCCAAAGTGTTTTCGCTTCCACAATTATATTTCGAGAGGTCGGAATATTGGGGCAAGATCTGGTCAGCTTCCTCAGATGTTGCAAAAACCTCAGAAAGCTCTATTATGAGAACGCTATAGGCTATCGCACGCCCAACCCAGAGCATTTCGATGCAGGACTGTCGCATCTCAAAGATTGTCTTGAAACTCTGATCATCTTCGAAAGGAGCGAGCGACATATAGAGCCAGAAGACTGTATGCCGCTAAAATCATTGACGACTTTCACGAAGCTTACATTACTTATGTTACCTGTCCACATGCTCATGGAGGTGGACGCTAATACTGATGAGAAAATCAAGAACACGAAGAATTGGTTCTCACTGCTTCCCCCCACCATCAAAACCCTTGGACTCTTGGCGTGCCGAGATCGCAGTAGAATTTTGAGTTTTCACCTTGAACACTTCTTCGCAAACTATCATCGACTGTTTCCTAAACTGAAGGTTTTACAGCTGATTTTGCCTTGTTTGGATCCCGACTACTCTCACTCCATGAAAGTACTCGTCAAGCGTTATAGGCTGGACATAATTGTAGAATTCCCTCGTGAATTCCAAGAACCCAACGATATGCGTTAGTATTGCTAAGCCATTGCTAAGATCAGAATCTAACAATTCTTCAGTGGTATGAGCAATCGCGAGCCCACATGACATATGGGCCATCATCTCTCCTCGCCTGCTTCCAATCAGGGCATACGACCACACACATGACTTCTCTTCCCCTGAGTGGTATGATGTCTAGTCTGTAGCAGTACTGTGGGATTCATCTCGAAGGACATCGGCTTACGGACCGGTGAAGCAAGAAGACCTTCACTATTGCCGCTTTGCTATTCTGGTGCAACTTGCGGTAGAACCATTGAAATCTTATATCGTAGATCTTAGAGATAACAATTCATGCAATTAAGATCTCTCATCTCTAGCTGTGAAATGCGTTTTGTGTCTTGAGCAATTGTTCTGTAGCTGTTGAAACCAAGCGTTCCTGCCGAGTCGGCTTTGTTTACGTTCTGCCGAATTGGGCAACTCGGCCGCCTTGCCTTTGTCACTCCCAAATCCGACTCGCGCCTACTAAAACCAAACCCCAGTTCAGCTTCAGAACACCAACCTTCGAGTTATTTCAAGAACAAAGTCGACTCTTCTAAGCGACATACACACTGAAGTGGTGATTTCCTAGATAATTATTGTGAGCCCTTAACTTCCAATGCCGCTGGGTCTAGCTGACAAATCTTGTCTTGTCGCAGCAGCGGCCCCTCTTGTCTCAACCGGTCGCAACGACAAGGTGATCAGCAGATCTCTCAAGATGTCTATCCACCAGGCTCCGGACGAGATAGTCTTGCATATCATTGAAGAAGTCAACCGCTTGCCTCAACCTGCTGATAGGCTCTCGGCACTTCGAAGCGTGTCTCTCGTCTCCAAACGCTTTTCTGCCCTTGCGGGAGCTGCTCTTTACTCGAAATTCTACCATTGTGGAAGATGCGTCACTGATAGTGTCTTGTTCCTCCGAACGTTACTTGTCGCAGGATCACGACTGAGTATCTACACCAAGGACTATGAGGTCACTCCTTACGACTGTGAGGGCTGTGACATTTCGCTAGACTTACAGCCATTGCTTCAATTATTCGGCGACCATAAAATGAAGCAAAGTGTCAACAAGCACATGTTCAGGACAACTGGAGATCTCGAAGCCTCGCGTAGATGGTACAACGCACTGGTCAACCAGGGGTCGGACAACTCGGCCGCGATCACGGGGCTAGTCTTGAGCTTATTGCAGAATCTTCAACATCTACGTGTTGATTGTTATCGCAGCCATTATTTCCTATACATTAGACTGGGTCTGGGAATCAACTCGAACACAATGTGCTCTATGAGTAACCTCGAGAAGGTCGACCTAGATTTTTACGAAGAACAACATGAGTACACAGAAATTGAAGACCTCGAAGGTATCTTCAAACTTCCACTACAAACGATATCGCTGAGCGGTCTTGCTGGATACAGCATTTGGAAAATTAGAGACGCGAAATACACCACAACTTCGCTAAGTGTCAAACATTGCGACCTGATGGATGATAATCTTATCGATTTCTTAGTATGTTTCAAGGCTCTGCAACGACTCACCTACGCACCATCTGCGGAAGTCTTCAAAACTGGAGGACTACCTCACGCTCTATATAAAGGTATCGCCCATCTCAAGCACTGTCTGCAATTCCTAGCAGTCTGCAGATATTTTGTCGAGCAAGACCCCGGGAGCGCACAATTGATTCCATCACTTCGTGACTTTGACAAACTCTCCACAATCGCTCTTCCTGCTACGTTCGTTATGGTCACACGCAACTGCGACACCAATATCACAGAGCTTACTGTGTCTTGCAACAATTGGCTTGATTTATTGCCCGCAAATCTCGTCCGACTTGATATATGCGCCTACGAGTACGACGAACATGACTGTGCTGAGCTTCAGCACATTTCACAGCTCATTGAGCATAAGAGCAAGTATTTGCCACTGCTTTGTGAGATCTACTGTGATGTCGAGGAGAAGATAGACGAGGATCTTGATCTTTCTCTGTCTAGTAAGGGTATTGAATATTTCGATCATCCCTCACAATGGAGAGGTTAATAAATGGGGTAAGTACAACACTCAAAGATTAAATTGGTAGACAGATGCTAATGACAAGTAAAGCATATTGCTAGAGCATACGCATTCCAGAGATATCAATCTGTTGCTTAGGCAGTGCGCATGATGAAGGGAAGGATGACTCTGGTTGTGGCTTCTTCTGGCTTCCCCCCACTTTTAAGGTCCAATGAAACTCGGCAAGGCGAGATCCTACAGAATCTAATGATTGCAATGCCTGTGATCAGCTCTCAATCAATGTCTTGATGTATGTACCTGACCAGGCTGACCGTACTGTTGACGAAGTCTCCTCCTATTCGACCGGCCTCATTACTATTTTTGGACCTTATGTTATACTTCGCCCACGGTACACCTGTCTTGAGAGTAGTGTATCTGCCTCACCCGACAACTTATCGAATTTATATTGTATTACTTGGTGATTTTATCCAGACATTCGTAAGTATGTTCTTGCTGCACTGTAGGAAGCTTCCCTTAAATCCCCGGCCTGGCCCAGGGGAAGCCCTTCTATATACACGGTTAGTAACTGTATGTAGTAATATGGCACGGAAATACTGTGGGAAATCGAACATGGCACCCAGTCACCCGTCAGCAAATGAGGGTCCAAGTCTGCCGAGACTTCCCTTGAATCTTGACGAGCATCGCGACCACATCCGCCACTCCACCTTCTTTCAGACTATCGCGATATCGATCGATCATTCTTTCGCGAATGAGAAAATGAGTGCGCTTGCATACGGAATGCACACTTTGACCCTCGTCTCAACCCAGGGGTAGTCAATATTGACCAGTGTGAATTGAACAAGCTTTAAATCCACTCCATGGCAACAGGGTTGATTAATCAATCGATAGACGTACACCCCTTTGATCATGGATCGGGGAATCGAGTGTAAGACGAGACTTACAAACGTTTTCCTGCTTACTTCTTCAAAATGTTCACTCCTAGAAGCCCGTCCTAGAAATTGTATCTCGCCATCAAGCGTTTACAATGAGACTATTTCAGTGGCTCATTCCTTCGCTATTCGCGAATGCCGTCCGAGCTCAGTATGATGTCAGAGCCCCTTGATGGGCGACAATAATGTTACTGGAAGCAACGACTGCCATAACGCTGTATGTTACCTGCCTGAATCTATTCATATCAGCTCATGTACTTCCTTCTGCTGCTTTATTCAGAGCCTCGCCCAGAGATGATTTCGCAGTTTTGATAAATGTAGTTCTGTGGAATATGCAAGTCTGATCTTGTTAGTGCCCTGCTCTCTACAATCTTCCGGCGATGAGAAGACCTTCCATCAACCGCTCTCATCCCTGGCTTATCAAGAGGACTTCTTCAGCAGCTGCTTCTCTTGCCGACACGATCCATCATTCCATCCTGTGTTATTCGCCCTTCAGATGCAGAGGACGTTTCCATAATTGTCAAGATTATAACTCAGTACAGCTCCCTGTTCGCTATCAAAAGTGGTGGAAGTGGGACTTGGGCTGGGCATCTAATGTTGAAGGTGGTATTGTAGTTGATTTGAAGAATTCAGATGGGTTGGAGGTTGTGCATAAGGTATTAGATGATGGGACAGAGGACATCCTTGTCAGAGTTGATCCGGGGAAAAAGTGGCTTGAAGTTTATAGTCTCCTGTAAGAGGAAGGATTGACCGTTGTGGGTGGCAGGTATGGTACTGTCAGCGCAGGAGGCTTGATTCTGAGAGGTAATCGAACTCCACACCCAGCTTATACGGATTTGACTGGATATCAGGAGGTATCTCATACATCTCACGTCAAAGAGGATGGGCAGCTGATAATGTGAGGAACTATGAGGTATGGTTTCCTGCTTCCATTTTCACCTAAATACTAACCCATGCGACTAGGTCGTTCTCCCTAACGGCACTATATCGCAAGTATCACGCACCACGCATCCCGATCTATACCGCGGTCTCCGAGGCGCTGGCAACCACTTCGGCATTGTCACACGCTTCTACCTAGATGCCTACCCGCAAGGCCCGTTCTGGGGAGGCATCTCCTACTACCTCCTCTCGGATGTGTCCTCTCGGAAAGCAAGCCTGCACATAGCAGCATCATTATCACACTCATGGCTTCAAATGATAGCTGGATTTCTCGCCCCCTTTCCCATCCGAGGAGCGAGTTATCTGGGCTATTGCGTCAAAGTCGACGACTTTATCCACGCTCTTATGATGTTTACTACGGGTCCGAAAGTGCCCGTTGAAGTAGGCGAAGACGATGTTCCACCTCATATGCAAGCAATTGCTTCGTGGGGATACAGTTTCGAACTCGACACCGTGGTAGGCTGCTCGGTCCTCACTGATTCGCGACCTCTAGGCAACAGCAACGCGCATGCTGGATTCGAAATCTTGAAGTCTGTGTATAACACACATAGGATCGCAAATCTGACAGATCATATTGTGGAGCTGACATCGCTGCAGGTGGTAGGACAGAGGTAGATGTTTCGGGTCCAAAACGAGGGTTGGAGAATGCTGATGTGTGCAGACAGACAATGGAGAACTATGACTATCAAAGCCGACCAAACATTGCTCACAAATCTTTTTAACATCTTTCTGATCGAAGTGCAGGCTCTGAGGAACGTATCAGGCGTGATTCCTAGCACGAATCTACACTCATTAGCCATATGGCTGCCGTGGGAGCTAAGAAGAATGGAGGGAATGTGTTTGGCTTCTTGGAAGAGAATACAGATTTGATCCGTAAGGATTCATCTCTATCACATTCGCGTGCTCTCTGATCATATACTGACCCCAAATAGAATACAGCGTCACAACCTCATATGATCACAGCAGTGACGATGCACCAGTGCAACAATTCACTCAAAAGTTGTGTAGCCGCTCGGAGGCCTTGGCGGAAGAGATGGGCTTAAAACATACATGGATTTACCCAAACTATACAAATGCGAGCCGGGACGTGTATGCAGGCTTCGGGGAAGGGGAAAGGCAGTGGTCGAGGGGGATGAGGAATAAGTACGATCCTGATGGGCTGTGGAGAGGGAGATTGAAAGGTAGCTATATACTGTGACCATGTTATTGAATAAAGGAAAAAACCGTGTTGGGTCATCAATGAGCTATCTGTTTTGAGGGATCACCGCATTGCAAGTACTTCAATGTCTTGTGTAGAGCAATCACACCCATCATGCCTCTGCTTCAGAATATGACGCTTGCACACCATAGTCACTCTACTGCCTAGCTTAGCTTGTACTCACGGTCCATCTCCCTCAAATACTACAACATTATGACGCTCGGCATGGATTCAGAAACCCCCTGGTCCAATTCCTTAGAGAGCTACGCAGGATGAGACAGGTAAGCAGTGTT
>Ga0115846_100922_pt1 | contig 14348 bp, 12 predicted proteins | sample InSIn5gowninarea_2_FD_83860 | JGI IMG/M metagenome (GOLD analysis project Ga0115846, IMG submission 83860)
CCCGGACGCCCCGTCAGAGTCTTCAATGTCATCCTCGCTGTCGATTACATCTTCATCTTCGTCAATGATGACAGCAACACCAGTCTCTTCATCCAGAGTTTCTCCATCATCATTCGCCTGCATAAGCAAACCACATTTTCAGCCACTGACACTTCCATCCTCTCCACTGCTTGAGCTTTACTAGAACTCATGTTCAAGTATATCAGATGATTTCTGCCGCACAGCACTCGATCGTCTTTTTGCAGACGTAGTTAGCGCTGAGGACGCATCGAAATGGTCAGCGCCGGTCATGTTAATGTGCTCGATGCGTATTACCTGTCCATCACATTACTGATCACGATCGGATATCAGCTTAGCTTCTTCGCGATCGCTTGGACGTTCAAGTTTGACAAGGTCACAGATTTTGCAGGGGGTACCAATTTCTTCATCTTGGCCCTCTTCACGCTACTTTGTGGAGGGATCAACCGTGGGAACGATGCTCGCAATATCGTGGCTTCCATACTTGTTATGGTTTGGGCGTTGCGACTCTCTGGCTTTTTGCTCTTCAGGATCCTCAAGTCCGGGACTGATTCGCGATTCGACGATAAGCGCAATAACTTTTTCAAGTTTCTTGGCTTCTGGGTCTTTCAGATGTTCTGGGTCTGGACAGTCTCTATGCCGCTGACTATCCTCAATTCGCCCAAGATCATGTCAACTGGCTCAACCGGTTTCGGTACTGGCAGGGATATCGTAGGAATCATCTTTTTCGCTATTGGATTCCTGTTTGAAGTGCTCGCCGATCAGGTCAAATACACCTTCAAGAAGAAGAATCCTAAAGGGTTTTGCAATGTGAATGTATGGGCAGTCTCCAGGCATCCGAAGTAAGTCAATATTGCAGACTTCGTGGTAACCAGACTAATAAGAACACAGCTATTTCGGAGAGATATTCTTGTGGTGGGGAATCTGGCTCTTGTGCTTGAGTCCTTCTACAGATGGTCCTGCTACAGGTGGAGCCTACGCTGCACAATATGCTTCTATTGTGGGCCCAATCTTCATCACCTTGCTACTATTCGGCATATCCGGTCTGCCTTTGCAAGAACCTCAAGCACAGAAAAAAATGTACAAATCTGATAAGAGGGATCAATACGCTGCATATCTTGCAAAGACCAGCATCGTATTACCGATTCCACCTGCTTTATACCGACCATTGCCAAAAGCGATCAAGAGAACAATCTTGCTCGACTTCCCCTTCTACCAGTATGACCCGTCCAAGGACGATGAGCGTGATGCCGATGCACAAGAGCGTGGTCAGTCTGGTGAACGAGCTCACTCGAATGAGCAGCAACATGAGAGAAACGACAGCTGAATAACTTGTCTATGGCGCCAGGCCAGGTCGAAAGTGTAAAATTCCTTTAGGAACGAGACAAACAGCAGTATAGTACATAGTAATTATGAACATCAGACTACTTATCTGGAGACATTCCCTTTCTAGAATACTCAGTCACCCACGCCTTCAATGGTACATGCCTTTCACTGCTGACCAGGATGAGCGAAGCACAGCTCAGACCAGTACCGAACTTTTTGTAGAAAATGTTCTCAAATCCAAAACTCTAGCACGTGTGAGTTCTGTTCGTGTTTCATTCGTGTTCGATTTATAGATATGCTGTGATCAGAAATTGTAATTATTGTCGCATTAGCACCGTCATTAATCAGGTAATTTGGGTAGACCTGAGATAATCCTTGCTCCGGCATTTAGTCGACAAGGAGCATCCAGTTCTCTACTTGAGCCTCGAAAGCATGTCGAACGAAGATGCTCCCAAAAACAAATTCGCCGACTATTCGTATGCGGCAATGTCCAATCTGGTCACCAGGGCCGATCGGCGGACATTGCCAAAGCAGGGAGAGACCACTGGCGAGCCGGATACACTTGCTGGCCGGGCTTCCATCCGAGAAATGGGAAGCAGGGCTCGTTCAGCTGTGAAGGAAAAGCCAAAGGCGGCTCGACAATCGATACGCGACAGCACGCAGAAACGAAAGAAGAGTCTCAACAAGCAAGAGTACGAATTACTCCTTATCAGTGTGTATGCGTGAGACTAATTGTCATTAGGAAACAGGCAGGCTACAGTTCAATTTTAGATGCAACAGCTGGACTCCATGGTCTGGTTTACCGGCCCTCAACCACCGAAAATCGTGAAGTCTTTGACTCTATACTTGCTCTAGTTGCACAATTACTAGGCGATCAATCTCAGGAAATCATTCGATCTGCCGGAGATCTCATACTCGAGGTTCTGAAGGGTGCAAACAAGGAACTGGAAAAGAAGAAGGAGATTGAGAATGCCATCGGTAGTAGTATCACGGAAGGTGATTTTCTCAGGCTCGGCCAGCTAGCACGCAAGATCACTGACTTCGACAATGATGGAGAGGTGCGCCAGACGAATGATGATGGAGAAACTCTGGATGAAGAGACTGGTGTTGCTGTCATCATTGACGAAGATGAAGATGTAATCGACAGCGAGGATGACATTGAAGACTCTGACGGGGCGTCCGGGGAGTCGGAATATGAAGAAGTAGATCCAGAAGATCGTGAAGAGAATGACGAACAAGACGAGGTTCTGCATACAGGACAGGCACAACAGGCCGACAAAGACATTGTTTCTGCTCTCGATATCGATGGATTCTGGCTACAACGCAAGATTGCAGGTGAGTATCCATCGCATTCAGACGCTCATGTCTTGCAAGAGAAGACTAATTCAGCTTTCACCTTGCTTTCTTCACCCATATCTCTTGGCATACTCGAAAACGATCTCATGGAATTGTTTGATTACGATAAGTTTCAGTTGGTGCAAGTCTTAGTCAAGAACAGAGACAAGATCGTATGGTGCACAAAGTTGGCCAGAGCTACATCCGCAGAGGAGAAGATGCAAGTTCGGCAAGATATTCGCACAGTCGGCCAGAGATCAATTTTGGACGACCTAGATAGAATTAATGGAGACGGTCAACCAAAGGAGACCATGCAACAAGGCGAGGACTCGATGGACTTGGATGACAAGCCCACAATGCGACCACTCAAGACTGTTGATTTAGAGGACCTAGCCTTTGCGCAGGGCAATCATCTAATGAGCAACAAGAAGGTCACCTTACCGGAAGGTAGTTTCAAGCGATCTCATGCATCATATGAGGAGGTCCATGTACCTGCGCCCAAGAAGGCAGATGTCAAGGATGATGTCAGAGTTCCCATTTCAGACATGCCGGAGTGGACGCACGCTGCTTTTGGCAACACTCGCGAATTGAACAGGATTCAGAGTCGCATGTATCAAACAGCCTTCGGAAGTGACGAGAATATCTTATTATGTGCTCCAACTGGTGCCGGTAAGACCAACGTGGCTATGCTGTGCATATTACAAGAGCTTGCGAAGCATAGAGACGAAGAAACCGGTGCATTCCGCCTGAACGACTTCAAGATTGTTTACGTGGCCCCATTGAAAGCACTCGTGTCGGAGATGGTAGGTAATTTCTCCACCAGACTCAAGTCATATGGCGTGCAAGTTAGCGAACTTACTGGTGACAGTCAGTTGACCAAGCAGCAAATTGCCGAAACTCAAATCATTGTCACAACCCCAGAAAAGTGGGACGTCATTACCAGAAAGGCAACAGACATATCCTACACTACACTGGTGCTTCTTCTGATCATCGACGAAATTCATTTGCTCCACGATGATCGGGGTCCTGTGATAGAGAGTCTCGTGTCGAGGATCCATCGTAAGATGGAGCAGGGTGCTGATGGCACGAGACTTGTTGGCTTATCTGCGACGCTTCCAAATTACACAGACGTGGCTACTTTTCTTCGTGTCGATCCCGATCGGGGCATTTTCTACTTCGATCAGAGTTTCAGGCCGTGTCCGCTGAAGCAGGAATTTATCGGCATCACAGAGAAAAAACCCATAAAGAAATTACAAATCATGAATACCGTATGTTATGAGAAAGTTCTCGAGACTGTGAGCAAGCAAAACCAGGTGCTGGTCTTTGTTCATTCGCGGAAAGAGACTTACAAGACTGCAAAGTTCATTCGTGATCAGGCTTTGGAGAACGACACGATACAGCGCATCTTGAAGTCCGATGCAGCGAGCCGTGAGATCCTGACGCGAGAATCTGAGGCAGTGAAAGATGCAGGCTTACGAGAGTTGTTGCCATATGGCTTGGCTATGCATCATGCTGGAATGTCCAAAGCTGATCGCACCACTGCAGAAGATCTCTTTGCCGAAGGTCTCGTACAAGTACTTGTGTCCACGGCAACTCTAGCCTGGGGGGTCAATCTACCCGCACACACAGTCATCATCAAAGGCACACAAATCTATTCTCCTGAAAAGGGTACCTGGGTCGAATTGTCACCTCAGGATGTCTTACAGATGCTCGGCAGGGCAGGCCGTCCCCAGTATGATACCTATGGTGAAGGCATTATCATCACAAATCAAACGGAATTGCAGTACTATCTCAGTCTCATAAACCAACAGTTGCCGATTGAGTCACAATTTGTCTCACGTCTCGCAGATAACATGAATGCCGAAATCGTTCTGAACACCATCAAAACACGAGACGATGGCGTTGATTGGCTTGGCTATACATACCTTTATATTCGTATGTTGCGATCACCTATGCTTTATAAGGTTGGGGCCGATTATGCGGATGATGAAACTCTGAAACAGAAGCGCATTGACCTGGTCCATTCAGCCGCCGTTCTGTTGGCCAAGTGCAATTTGATCAAGTACGATATTGCCACTGGAGACTTTCAATCAACCGAATTGGGTCGAATCGCATCTCACTATTACGTCTCACACAGCTCGATGAAGACTTACAACATACACCTCAAGCCAAATCTAACATATATCGAGCTCTTCCGAGTATTCTCGTTGTCCGACGAATTCAAATACATTCCGGTCCGGGAGGATGAAAAATTGGAATTGGCAAAAATCTTAGAACGTGTCCCCGTTCCTGTACGCGAATCTCCTGAAGAGCCTGCATGTAAAATCAATGTGCTATTGCAATCCTATATTTCAAGATTGAAATTAGACGGATTTGCGTTAGTAGCTGATATGGTCTATGTCACCCAGTCTGCTGGACGTATCATGCGCTCCATCTTCGAAATCTGCTTGAAGCGTGGTTGGTCGCAACTTGCTCGCTTAGCCCTGGATATGTGCAAAATGGTCGAGCGGGGGCTTTGGTCGACCAGATCTCCTTTAGCACAGTTTCCAGAGTGTCCTCTAGACGTCCTACGTAAAATTGAACGCAAAGAGTTTGCATGGTCAAGATACTTTGACCTCGATCCTCAAGAAGTCGGCGAACTGACTGGAGATAGCCGGTCTGGGCGACTTGTGCATCGATTGGTGCATCAATTCCCTCGATTGCAAGTCAACGCGAACGTGCAGCCAATCACGAGATCTCTGCTGCGGGTTGAACTCACTATCACGCCAGACTTTGAATGGAACGATGAGATTCATGGAGGCTCTGAGATGTTCTGGATCATTGCTGAAGATGTTGATGGCGAACATGTATTGTTCCATGATCAATTCATCCTGAGGAAAAGATACTGCCAAGAAGATCATTCAGTTGATTTCACACTCCCTATCTCAGAGCCTATTCCGCCACACTACTTCATCTCTCTGGTGTCTGACAGATGGCTACACGCAGAGTCCAAGGTCGCCATACCTTTCCGCCATATGACCTTGCCCGAGAAGTTTCCAGCACATACCCAGTTACTGCAATTACAGCCTGCGCCCGTATCCTCACTCAAGAATCACGACTTTGAGAACTACTTTGACTTTACCACTTTTAACAACATACAAACACAGTCGCTAAACATATTGTATCACACTGATGATAGCGTCCTTATTGGCGCTCCATCTGGTTCAGGAAAGACTGCATGTGCAGAGTTAGCACTGTTCCGCCACTGGTCGCAAGCCGAATCAGGCAAGGCAGTATACATTGCAGCAAATCAAGGACTGGTCGATCGGAAATTTTCGCATTGGGAAAAGTCCATGAGAAAGCTTGGCAAGGCAGTCGTCAAACTGTCTGTAGAAATGTCCGAAAATCTGAAGCAAATTCAGCGTGGCGATTTGATACTTGCTACTCCTGGTCAATGGGAAGAAATCACCAGGCGATGGAAGCAGCGTAAAGTCGTGCAGACCCTCTCCTTGATCATTGCGGATGATCTCCACATGGTCGGCAGTCACATTGGAGCTGTCTACGAAACAGCAATTTCGAGAGCACGATACATCTCTGCACAGACAGAAAATCACACGAGAATTGTCGGCTTAAGTGTCCCTTTGGCTGACCCTCGAGATGTACGCGATTGGATTGGTGCCAACAAGCAGAGTGTATTCAATTTCAGCCCTTCGAGTCGGCCTACACCACTCGACATACATCTGCAGAGCTATAACGTACCGCACTTCCCTTCGTTAATGATGGCCATGGCCAAGCCTGCATTTTTGGCATTGTCAAAGCTGGCCACTGATACGCAGGCTGTTGTATATGTTGCTACGAGGAAACAATGTCGAGACACCGCACTGGATCTCCTCGTCGCGGCGGCGGCTTCAGGAACTGAGAACCGCTTCTTGCTTTCAACTGACGAAGAGTTCACAAAGCTCTCGCAAAGGATCGAGGAGCAAGCCCTTCGTGAGAGTGTATCGCATGGCATAGGCTATCTACACGAAGCGATGTCCGCCACAGATATCAGCATTGTACAGAACCTCTTCCAAATTGGTGCTATCCAAGTTATGCTTATCTCACGTGAAGCAGCCAGTTCTGTGGACTTGAAAGCTGCCCTCGTGATTGTCATGGGTACTCAATTTTACGAAGGTCATCAACATCGATACATAGACTATCCAGTCAGTGACATTCTCCATATGCTCGGCAGCGCTGTGAGTTCGCCTCATGGCAACCCGCAAGCGGTCGTGATGACTCCAGCCGCAAAGAAGGAATACTACAAGAAGTTCCTTGATGAGGCGCTTCCGATCGAAAGTCAGTATCCCTCCTTCATTTTCGACAACTTCATCACCGCAATCAGCACACAGACAATCGAATCGAAACAAGAAGCCGTTGACTGGATGACCTGGACTCTGTTCTACCGTCGACTTGCCGCAAATCCTGCTTACTACGGTCTCAGCGACATATCTCATGATCAACTGTCCGGATTTCTCTCAGATATGGTTGAAACAACATTGAATGATCTGGTTGAGGCCAAGATGATAGAAGTGGGCGAGGATGAGATGGAACTATCGATCCTCAATCTTGGATTGATCAGCGCGCATTACGCTATCTCTTATATCACTATGCAGACCTTTGCTCTCAGTCTGACTGAACGTACGAAGCTTAAAGGTCTCCTCGAAATTGTCACATCAGCCACAGAATTTGACGAAGTACCGATTCGTCGTCATGAAGATATCGTGCTCAAACGTCTCTATGACCGGTTGCCTGTCAAGATTGAAATCAACTTTGAGTCCCCGCATCATAAAGCGTTCATCTTATTGCAGGCCCACTTCTCGAGGATTGCGCTTCCATCCGACCTTCGGATCGACCAAGCATTGGTCCTCAGTAGCATTCTTAAGCTCTTGTCAGCATGTGTGGACGTGATGAGTTCCGAAGGCTTCCTCAACACGACAAATGCAATGGAGCTCTCGCAAATGTGTGTACAGGCTCAGTGGGATCGCGATTCGGTATTGAAGCAAGTTCCGTACTTTACTGACGAAGTGATTGCGAGATGCAAGGAGGCCGGAGTCGAGGAGGTCACACAGATTGCGGAACTGGAAGACGACCAGCGAGATTCGGTGCTACAGATGACCGGAGGTCAACTCAACGCCGTGGCCCAATTCTGCAACCAGTACCCCGACATTGACCTCATTCACGAACTTGCAGAGCCCGAGAACCTGAGGGTCGGTGAACCCTCGATCCTCAAGATTCAGCTGAATCGGGAAGTGGAGGAAGACGCAGAGGTCGATACCACGGTGATTGCACCATACTTCCCAACCAAGAAAGTAGAGCACTGGTGGCTCGTGCTGTCGAGTGCCGAAGCCCTGCTGGCCATCAAGCGGATGACCCTTCAACGGACTCTGGCAGTCTCGCTCGAATTCATCCCAGTCAGTGCCGGCGCACAGGACCTGACGCTGAGTTTCCTGAGTGACTCTTATCTGGGCGTCGATCAGGAACAGATCCTGCAAGTCGACGTGGCTCCGGGTGATGAGCAGGAGGAGCAAGATGGGGACGAGCGAATGGAGGAAGAATAGGCATTGGCAGAAATCATGAAAAAGCAAACCATGTAGTTCAAACAGGGATTCAATGTACAAAATACTGGCATGCTTTACCGCATTTTCAATTTTTACACCTCGAGCATAGCGAATAGCGCACAAAAAGCAGATGTATACATTCTATTCTTTGCAAAACAAGTGAATGACATGCCAGACATTGGAAAAAGAGAGATGCTTTGGCAGATGAAGGTAGAGTCCAATGAATTAACGTGTAAAACTATTCCCAACAAAGAATAATCCGTTTTCGACAGGTCTATGTACACATACTTGCATGATCAGACAGAGCCTCGGAGATCTTCACCTCCTCATCTCATATTTTGCTTAACGGACAAAAAGGCTGTTTGAGGATCTCTTCTGCTTGCGAGCCATCTATTCCGTAGTGATGGCCTCTTCTTTTGTGGTGGATGTATCGACATGACCATTCGTGGCAGGTTCCTCGGTAGCTGATTTTACGGCAGTATCCTTTGCAGCCGCTGGCGCTTCCTTGGTAGTTGTCGCGTTCTCGCCACCGGCATCTTCTTCATCCTTTTTCTTTTGCAAGTCCATGACTTCCTGCCATTTGTCGAGCAGTTTGGTGACGTGCTCCTTGATTCCGAGTTTGTCGTCACGCGGGATGTTTTCGAGCTTGTTGACTCGAACCAGAACTTTCCCAATCTTGGTCTCTCGGAAGAGATCTACACTTGCTTCGACCGAGTCCAATTTGTCGAGATAACCAGGGACTTCATCGAGCAGCTTGTCATCCGGTACGTCCTTCCCGAGCAGACATTTCTGTAATTTATGTCGAATGAACATCACATTCTTTACCCTCTGTTCGTGTGCCTTCTTTCGCGCCTCTTCTGGAGTGAGTTCGGGTGAGGACGGAGGTGACACTTCCTTCGGCTTCGCATTGGATCGTGGAGTGCGTGCTTTCTTGGTCGAAGTTTCTGTTTCATTGTCCGTCTTCCTCTTCTTCGTTGGCGTTTTCGAAGGAGTCTTCTTCGGAGTTCGCGATGCGGCCTTGCGTTTGCCCTTGGACTTCTTGACGGGCTTGCCCTCATCGTCGAGTTCAATTTCTGATTCTTCCTCCTCCTCTGGCTCATCGGGCATCTCCCCGTCTTCGTCCTCGTCCTCGTCGTTCGTGAATTTAGCCTCGAGGTCTTTTTTCGCCTTCATAAGCTCATCGAGAGTTGGTGGTTCGAGTGCTTGCTGATATGCAGCTTTCAGGCCCTTTGTGCTCGATTTTTTACCGGAGTCAATCCAAGCCTGTACGTCCTCATGAGTCAAGCGCTTGATATCTGTAGGTCGCGACCAGTAGTACTCTGGACTTCCTAAGAATTGAACTGGATATGTTGTAGCAGTAGTGCCATCTTTGCGAGTTTTTGTAGCAGGTTTCGCATTCAGAGCGGCTTGGGGGAAGTGATCCGGAGTTACGACCTTCATATAGTCAGTCTTACGCGTTCGTGAGCATAATCGTGCAACATACGATAGCTGGCCACCAGGGGTATCCCTGTATTTTGACCTGGACACTCGTTCCAGGCGCATATTCTTCCACATCTTCTTCGATCTGTGACTTTGCACCCGATGCGGCGGCTTTAGCCTTTGCCGACACGTTCGTGTCGGCTTTGCTCTTGTCCTTCTTCTCCTGACCGTTCTCGGCTGAAGGACTAGACTTGGCACGAGCTGAAGAATCCTCTGTTGCCTCCTGAGTTGGCTCATCCTTGGGCTCTTGCGCCTCGGTAGAAACTTCAGCAACAGACTGCTGTTCTTTGGGTGCTTCTGATGCAGCCTCTGGCAACTGCTTTTCTTCCGTCTCGCTCATGCTGAACTCCAAGGGCTATTCTGCAGAAGGCGTCGGTATGGGAGAATGCACGTATGTGAAGATGTCCCAATTGAGCCTGCGTACTTGACGACGAAAGACAAGAGAAGGAACGCCGAGACGCGTAAATGAGTGATTGCAGAGACCCAGCACGATTGACTCAGGGTTCGCAGCCGCTTGCAAACGTGCTTGACACACGTGCGGAACGTTGAACTCACTTCGAGGAGAGCTCCGCAATGATCTAGATCTGATTCAGAATGATCAGCGACACTGAGAAACTGATCAATTGTTTGGATCTTGATCAGACACACACGCAACTCCCTGGTGTGCTCGCTCAGGACCGATGTTCTGGGTCCTATCAGCATGTGCTGGAGTGTATATATCGTGTTGAACGTGTACTAAGCCTATCTATAGTCCTTGCTATCAATTGCAATTTCAGCCACGACCGATTTCTCATCCTCTTCTGTCCGAATGCCCTCAAAGCCGTCAAGCAGGAACAGAGTCCTGATTGACGTGATGGAAGACGACGATCAACCGTCGGGTGTCTGTATGGATGGCAAGCCAGGGGTACAGGCCATCCATGGAATGCTTCCAGGACTTGTGTCCAAGCTAGACAGGTGCTATTTCCGCCTATCGGACGTCTATGAGTATCATATATTTTTCACAGACGTGGCAATCTTTAATTTATAGCAATAAACATGACAAACTTGCCGGCGTCAATTACGAGAAAAGTCTGTGAATGTGTCTGCCGATTCGATCCTTGACTAGCCACAGCAATCTATTGATGCGAACGCCTCCAGACTGCTTCTGATAAAATTCGCAAATGAACAAGTCCTGTAGCACTGATTCGACTTGATAAGAACGTTGAACTGCCCGTAGTCTAGCACTTACGAAACCGATCCTATTAGTGCCGAGCAACCTACACGGTCCTTCACGATCTGAAGAGATGTCTGCCAGTTCGGAGCCGGAAATTGCAGCAGATCACACCACGTTGGCAGCGAATGTTGCCAGTAGTAATCATAGCAAGTCCACCCCTGTGTATGTCAAGGAGGAGATGGTGGGAGACATCGGGTCAGCTAACGACTCTGAACAACCGCAGATGAAGAGAGGCCTGTATGTATTCCCTGGACCGGACATGCGTTCCATTGACTCCAGATAGCAAATCAAGACATATACAGTTTTTGGCTTTGGGTGGGACCATCGGCACCGGCCTCTTTGTTGGTTCTGGTGGAGCATTGGTGAAAGCGGGTCCTCTGAGTATGCTTCTAGGTTTCGCCATCGTCGGTACCATCTTGTGGTCGATCTTGCAACTCGTGGGAGAGATGGCAACCTTTCTACCCATCCCCGGTGGTCTCACAGTCTATGCAACTCGATATGTCGGAGATGTAAATGTGTTTGCATCTTGAGGTGAACTGGCACTGATGCTCATAGCATGTGGGATTTGCACTTGGTTTCAATTATTGGTTCGGGGCTGCAATCACAGTTTGTGCAGAAGTCAGTGCCGCCGGACTCGTGGTAAGTACTGATCAGGCTACGAGCGCCTCGCTTGCTGATTGACAGATTGAATACTGGACCACAAGAGTCAATGTCGGTATTTGGATGGCTTTGATTTTGTGTACTCTATTAGCTTTCAATATTTTCCATGTCCGCGGCTATGGTGAAGCTGTAGGTGTGCGAGCTGCATATGATTTAAGGTCCTGACCATCTTGTCTAGGAATTTATTTTTGCGTCTATCAAGGTTCTGGCTATAGTAGGACTGTTGCTTGTCAGTTTCATCATTGATCTTGGCGGAGGACCAACTGGACACCGCCTCGGATTTCAGTATTGGTAAGGCTCTTCAAGGTCGATGCCGTGCAAAGATGGTTCAAAGCATTGATCGATCCAGGCGGAATCCTGGAGCCATGCGGCCACATCTGAGAGAAGGTGCTTTAGGCAAATTTTTGGGCTTCCTGGCAACGTTTGTGTACGCTGCATTTGCATATGGTATGAAGAGTTTTGCGGTTTGACCAAGAGCGGCTGACCATCTTGTAGGTGGTGGTGAATCCATTGCAGTAATGATACTCAAGGTAATAATGAATGAGCTCAGACAGGTAGGTCGCTGCTGCCGAGGCAGAGAATCCTCGACGAAGCATACCAAGGGCTGTACGAAGAGTGTTTTGGCGGATCCTGATCTTCTGTGAGCACGAGCGACCATTGTTTGCACCAATGAAACTGATGTCTGAGCAGATATTGGAGGTGTGTTGTCGATTGGAGTTCTGGTCGCATATAACGACAAGGTTTTGGAGACTGCTATTAAGCAGAACAGACCAGGTGCAGGAAGATCTCCCTTCGTCGTTGGCATACAAAATGCGGGCATCAAAGGACTTCCTTCCGTCATAAACGCTGTAAATTGTCCATCAACCAGATTCAATTTTGCTAACGCACCGACAAGGTGATTCTGACAAGTGCCTGGTCCTGTGGCAATGCATTCATGTATGCTTCAAGTCGAAATCTGTACGCTTTGGCTTTGAATGGCCAAGCTCCCAAAGTATTCGGCAGGTGCAATCGTAACGGTGTTCCCTGGGTCGCAGTGCTCTGCACCTGGGCGATCGGCCTGCTCTCTTTCTTGAGTAAGTTGATGCCTAATAGAGAGGTCACAAACCTGACCGCCTAGATGTGTCACAAACATCGCACATAGTCTTTGGCTGGTTCTCGAATCTCACTGCCGTGGTGTAAGTCCATCTCATGGTCCAGAAGATCGGGCTAACATGAACTAGTAACCTGTTCAACTGGGTATGCAAATGCTGCAAATCACCTCGTCTTGTCTCTCATCAACTCTAGGTTGCGTTGTCCTTCACTTACATCCGCTTCAAGAAGGGCATCAGAGCTCAAGGCATCAGAGACCTGCCATTCCAGGCCAAAGGTGGCCTTTACACCGCTTATTGGGCGCTAGGTGCCACCTCAACCATCATACTGTTACAGGGCTTCGAGAACTTTATAGACGAGTTCCACATCACGGATTTCCTTGCGGCATATCGTAACACTTCCCTTTGAGTCGCCTCCTTGTCTAACAACACACAGTTGGAATTCTGTTGTTCTTTATTCCCATGGTGGCTTATGGTCTGATTCGAAACCATCGAATGGTGCCATATGATAAATGGACTTTGTCAGTGGTCTAGCAGAGGTTGAGGAAGAAGAGCGCAATGCAATAGAGCCCGTGGCCAAGAACATTATGCAGAAGATCTGGTTCGCCCTGGCCTAGGTTGGCCGAATAGCAAGAGACCAAGTGCGGCTGTGCTCCCAATCACACCATCACAGCTCTTTTCTCTGGACCACCAGCATGTCAAGTCAAAAAGATCATCTCTGGAGAGTGGGCCTGGATGTCCTCTCAGCAGTGTGAATAAGTAGCGAGTATGCTAGACAAGTGACTGGATCATGCTTCAAGTCTTTGCATGATCCGACTGAGAATTGCATATTTCATCCATGCCTGCTACTTCCGTTCGAGTGAGTCCGAAGCTGACGGGTTTCATATAACTGCTCGCCCCTACAACTCATGCCACACAACCGCTGCGCCTCCACTATTCGAGGGCGCAGCAGGCGAGTGACTCCACCCCTTCTGCATGTCCTGATGACTTGACACTGACAGACCTGGTGGGTCCCCCTTCGGCGCACCTCTTGTCTGACAGCAGACGGAATCCTGTCTACCTCTTCTTGAATATACTCGGACGCTCAGATCGCCCGACTGATATAGGCTCTCATGGGTCAGGGGAAGTCAAAATTGTCGCAAGATGACCTTGCAGAACTACAGAAACAGACCTACTTCAATCGTAGGGAACTGAATCAGTACGTGGTGCCCGACAGACAACTACTTTCTCCTCGAATCTAGCTGTGGTGGTAAAGATCTGATGGCTGACTTGCCTAGATGGTACAAAGGGTTCCTGAAGGACTGTCCATCCGGTCAGCTGGGAAAGGCCGATTTCCAGAAGATCTACAAACAGTTCTTTCCCTTTGGTGATCCCAGTAGTTTTGCAGATTACGTCTTCAACGTCTTTGACAATGACAAGAATGGCACGATCGACTTTAAGGAATTCATCTGTGCACTCTCGGTGACCTCACGAGGCGAGATGGACGAGAAATTGATCTGGGCGTTCCAACTGTATGACATTGACAACAATGGATACATCACCTACGACGAAATGTTGCAGATTGTGGATGCCATCTACAAAATGGTCGGAAGTATGGTCAAGTTGCCCGAAGACGAAGATACACCGGAAAAGAGGGTCACCAAGATCTTCAAC
>Ga0115846_100923_pt1 | contig 14345 bp, 15 predicted proteins | sample InSIn5gowninarea_2_FD_83860 | JGI IMG/M metagenome (GOLD analysis project Ga0115846, IMG submission 83860)
AAATTTTATTGTTGAAGCTCAAAGCAGCTGAAGATCGAATCGCTAGCTTGGAGGCCAGCAAGATCACCTTGAAAGTTGACCTAGAGAATCAAATCCGCCGAGAGTGGGAAGTCAAAGCTCGTCTCGAGATCGATCGTCAAGTCGAGATGGAGTATCAGGCTAGGTTGGGTACACTACAAGCACAATTCGACGAAGAGGTTTCGAGAAAGGTGAAGGAGCAAATGTCCAGACATATCTGCAGTGCAGCCTCCAATTTGCCGAACGATACTTCCAACCATCAATCCTCCACCATCACTGCTGAAGAGTCCGAGTGGACAAACAGCACCGACTTGACGGATCTTTCTGAGCTGTCCATTCATTCTCCATCCACGTCGATCTCTTCGAAGCCGCTGCCCAAGAAGACGAAGACTCCATTCACGCGGTCAAAGACGACTTTTGACTCACCGGCTGACATTTGCATGGCTGAACCGTCACCAATGTCGATCACGTCACTGAATCTGTCACCGAGACGACAAGCCGTTAATGCAAACCCGCTTATCGGCAAGCACCTCTTCAACAAAATCGCGACTAACAAAGCTCGACTAACCATTACTGACGATCTGGACGAGGACAAGGAGAATGAACTTTCGGGATCGGACGACGAGGACTGCATACCAGATCTTCCCAGTCCGACTCGTCCCAAAATGCACAACACGGATCCGTTTAAGTTGCCACTTCCCACCAATCCTTTACCATCGAAAGCTCGACCGAACTTACAGCGACAGCACACAATTGCTACCACAAATAAGCTAGTAACAAAACCTAATCTCTTCCCAACGGCAGGCAACAGCTCGTCGACAGCAGCTCAGCTACGCGCTGGATTTGCAGGTGCACAACAAGCTCAACAGCCAAGTCAAATCCCACGAAGTGCCACAGAGTCTGACTTCTTGCGCAAGGTATCAAGTCCTACGCAACCTAAGCGCCAACTCACCAAGATTCCATCACGGGGCGACCTCGCCCTCGAGTCTGCACTTCACGCAACTGCTGCTGGGAGTACGTCACCTCTTCGCCGAGCCGCCACAACGACAGCTGCTACAAGCGCTATAACTAAGTTGCAGACTAAGCTTGGTGGCGGACGAGGTGGCTTGAGTGATGGCACGCAGCAAGTGAACATGGTTGCTGGTCGGACACGAGTTGAGCTTGCACAGGCGAGAGCTGGTGGCCGACCCATGAGTGCTGATTGCGAACCAAATTATGCCGGGATTAGAGTGGTCGAAAAGGAACTGCCACCTGTGCCGGTATGGGATCCTGAAGTCCTTGGAGAGGACGCCATGCCTAGTCCATTCTTGAAGAGGGATTACCGGATCATTACAGGACTACGATAAGCAAGTGGAAATGGTGAAGGACTAATGCCAGGAACCACGATGCCACGATTAACCGACTCTACTGAGACTTCTCCACATGAGGACATTTGTCCCATTATAGAATTGGTGTGCCTGGCTTCAGCATTTGGAAGCATGCATGGCGAGGCGTTTGGAGTTCTAGAAGGCTTGTCAGATTTGAAGATTTTACTTTTATCGCTTGGAGAGGTTGAACATTGAACATACGAGGAAGCGCTCAAAGCAGAGCGAAAGAAAGCAGGGGAGGAGGAGCGTCTCTTTTGTGATAACCCCCAGTACGCTGGACAGGTCTTGAGTAGAGCGGTTCGTGGTCAACGTGAAGCATGACATAATGAGTTCACGATGGCTGCTGTGAGCTTACTTAGCGCCCATGTATGTCCCCTTCAGTGCGTGCATAAGATAGAGGGAATTTTTATCTGCATCAACCAGTTCTGAACCTACTTGATTTCCTACAAATCTTCATCTTCCACTTCTTCAAGCTCGACATGTCTTGAGGGTAGCAGTCGTGCTCCCGGCTTCACGGTCTCAATAGAATTATGGGAAGCGGGTTCTTGATCTTCTCTTCCAGCATCTTCTACATCTTGCATGGCCAGCTCACGCTCGAAAGCCTCTTCCTCCGCTTTGAGTCGCCGAGCCTCTTCCGTGTCGATGGAAGCAGGCTTCTGCTGGCTGCTATCCTCTTCTGTCGGCTTGCTCGACTGTAGATAACCTTCGCTCTCTAAACGATCTAGCTCTTCTGGTTCTAACAACTGTCCACTTGCGCCTTTAACAGCGTCTTGCTTTCGTTTTACCACGTTTGGAACAAACCTGCTGATAGCTTCTCTTTTCAAGTCGCGGATCTGTGGTGCACTCTCATATGTCGTTTTCTGCTCGACTGGCTTCGCAGGCAACGGATATGATCGTCCTTCACCTAGCGGTGTCATGTTGGAGTTCTTGTTGTGTCTGAACTCCCTCGGTATCGGAGGGGGAGTATCGCGTGGCCATGGAATGTTGCGGACTGATTCGTCGGTGTCGCTTCCTGACGGTTCACGCCTATTGTCGGACTTCCTCTGACCATCGTGCCTCCTCTTGCCTAGAACACCTTGCGTATCGTCACGGGTGTCGCGGGAATGTAGAGGTCTTGATGTTTGCTGAGGCAGCTTCTCGCCGAGTGATTCTTTTGCTTTTCTAATGGCCTTCAGATCTCTTTCCAGATCTGCCAGGATAGCCTTCTCACGGGGCTTGATGTCTCCACCTGCCTCGAGAGCTTTCAGATCATCGATTTGCCTTTGGATACGGTCGGGATTTCTACGTGCTAGCTTCTCATTCCGTTTGGCCTGCAAATCAGCCTTGCTTTTTTTCAGTGCCTTAGCCTTTTCGAGCTTCCTCTGCTGCTGCGCCGGGTTGACTGAACGCTCTTTATCCTTGGCCATCCCATGAACTGCAGGCGATCAATGCAACTATCTTTTTAGATTCGAACAGTGTCCCAATGACCGCGACCAAACAACGAATCGCACACCCCAGAGATGAGTACTTAGGTCCAATCGCCCTTAAATAGAAACGCGATCGTCGAGTTTGTGGTCGTGCTGTGATATAGATTAAAGGTGATGACAGGTGTCGAGGCAGCATTAGTGTGCGAATGCTGCAGACGAAAGCAAAATCTCCGCCTGTCAAACTGCAGGTATGGATCTCATGCAGGATGAAATGATGACTTCCTGGATGCTGTCAACTGCTGAGTATCAATGATTAGCTGGAGATGGCAGATGAAAAGGGTGTTGCATGTTACAAGCACTGTATAACGAAGCAGCGAATGATAGAGACTTCAGTACAGCATCAGCCTGACAGATGGCAACGGAGACCGATAGCTCACGGGATGGCACGGAGCATATCAAACAACTTGCTTTTTGTTTGTGCGCTGCATGACTTCTTGCAGAGGTCGCTGGTCATCACACTCGTCCTCGACGATATTCAACATTCAATGTTACTGATGTTGCTTCCTGCAGCACCAATGTTGCTGCAATCAACCCCGCCCTTTGCACTCTCGTTGGTGCCAATGAGACGAGCGGCGCACGCCAACAACTTAGGCTTCAAGCTTGCATATGCACCCTCTTTATTCGCTTGAAGACCTCTGCAAGGCTTCCATCACCTTCATTTCATCAAACACTTATGTGTCCCGTTCGAGGAGGACTCCCTCACTGCATCTGTCCTTACTTGTCGCGAGCGATGAAACAGCCCCGTGGGCTACTTCACACTCTCTCCGGTTCATACGGCTTCTCCGTCCTACCCATCCTCGTTTGAGCCTTTCACTCCCGAGACGTTCATCTATACCCGCCCGCGAATCGCCCATCAAACGCCTAAACACTCACTACCCTTCCGTTAGTCGTTTCGAGCCTCAAGATCGACCTAACACTGTGCAAATCGCCAGCGCCAACTGAATCGTCGAATGCGCTTCCTTGCTGTGCTTGCTACCATGACCAGGCTCATCTTCACATCCATATCACGTAGCCCTATCGCCTTTCAGATCTGTTCCAATCACTTCTGGAAAGCCGAGTAGCAGCGGACCTATCAGCGCTCAGATTCTACATTGTTATGTCAAGATCTCCAATTGGGCAATATCACATCAGCCTTAGTTCTATCATATTGGCTATCGTGCTCACGACTGGATCGGCTTGTCCATGTCCGCAGCCGGATCAACAATATCAGAAAGCCAGTTGGGACTCACACAATCCGAACTATTATTATTGAGACAACAAACTGAAGTCGCTTTACAAAGCCGAAGTCAAGGGACCACCATGGCTGAAAGAGGTCGTGGCACTAGTCGGCACTCTCAGCCCAGCTCGAGAGCCGCCAGCGCTGCCAGTAGTCATGGCAGCATGCAAGGACGAATCACCTTGGGATCCACTGATCTAAGTCGCATAACGCAATCTATGGATAATGTGGCGCGACAGATGCAGACCAGATACCAGCAGGTTCGTTTCATGATCTACCACCTATGTAACTAGTTCCGTACTAACATTGCTGGTAGATTGAGCAACTCCTGGAACAAGGAGTCGCCGAAGATAGAGATGGATATGCAAATACCGCTGCGGCCGCAGATCGAGAAATAGAGAGGACGAAAAAACTCTTTCGTGAACTTGAACGGCTCGACGAAGAGATGGACAAAGTAAAACGTGTATGCGCCGTTATCAGGGGATTAAGAGCAAGAGTCGACGCAGCCAGCGATCGGCTAGACCGAGCCATCACCATACAAGTCTCGGCACCACGACCTACAGCACGAGCACGTTAACATTCCCTTTGCTCACGAACATTACTTTGTGGCCCGACCCCCATCATAAAGAGGCAGCAACCCACCCTGTCAAACCCGGACCGAAAGATGTCTGATACATTTGATTAACGCATTGTATTACTGGCGAAATTAAAGGTGATGCCTCACGGCAGGACATTTGTTTATTATGAACTATGATGTACGATATGTGCATGTGTAATGTGGTAGTGTGGTTTGTGTCAAAAGCAGGAGTTGTGGCGTTGGTTACCTAAGATGCGAAATGTGATTCTTGCACAGTCTTTACTGCGCTTTTGTTGATAAATCTAGCAGCTAGGAGGAGAAAATGTCTTTGTTGGGCGTAGTTGAAGCTCGTGCGAGCTCAAATGATACATCGAATCATGCCGAAGCCAATACTTACACAGCCTCTGATGTTCAAATGTTTTTGGATTTCGAGGCTGGTAACCACATTTGCCAACTGCTCATTCTACAGTCACGAACGCTGCGGCTGTCAATGGACACAGCTTTCAATATCCTAACCCATATCAACGTTGTCATGGTTGAAGCCGTTCGAGTCTCTAGGCTTGTCCACCGACCTCGTGACATTTTTGCTTCTCTGCAGACCATCGCCAACAGGGAAACGCTTCGAAATGCCACAAATTCGGCACCTAACCACTCGAACATCTGCCCATGGCTTTCTTTGATTCTTACTTTTGTTCTCTGTGATTGTCGAGCTGGTTTGTCCTGATACCAAGACTTGGTCGCAGCCTTTACAGACAGAGCGCTTGACATCCTTCTTCAAGCGAATAACTGATTTTCGACTAACACCCTTCATGTGACTGATGAGATACCTTGACTGAGCGGAACCAAGATTCGGAATGACTTTCTCCGTGGTTAGAGAATTGTCACCCTTGTTGGTGTCTTCTTTTGGCTTTGAAACATCGTGGTCTGCCAAGAATGTGGCAGCTTGATGTAGGAATGATAGCCTCAAGTGAATGTTTTTGTTGGGTATTGATGGTTGAGACTTCTTCGACTTGGCCATGCAGTATCTGTCGCACAGCAGCGACACGTTCGTACTCTTTGACTGCTGGAGGACATTGAATTGGTAGTGATGGAGGTAGAGCAACCTCGAAATGATAACTTGAGGGCATACTCCGTACAACAATCTGATATGCCTGGTTGCCAAGACACTAGTCGAGTTTAGATTAGCTTAGTGGCTGTTCATTTGCTATTGGCTGCCTATTGTTGTGTCGTAAACTGTCTACATTCTTTGATGGAAAGTTCCTGCCCTTTCGTTTCTACCTTCTGTAGCCTGCTTCGAGTATTTCGTTGTTGGTCTCGATCACGACAACCTCTTTCCCCCCGATATCACTTGTATCATCTTCCTTAAATTAATCTCTGACGATCCTTCCGACTCAAGGACTAACGACCACCTTGCGCATTCGCAGCCAAGCAATCGTCTATCATCTAACCTAGATCATCTCCTATCAAAAACATGTCGGCCGAGGAAGATCTCATCGACTACTCTGACGAGGAACTCGAGACCACCAAGGCTCCAGCCACTACAGCAGCAGCGACCAATGGCGCAGCGAAAAAGGGCGATGTAGCAGCAACCAAGACCGCCGACAAGGCCAAGGGTAGTTATGTCGGTGTATCATCCACCAGTTTCAGAGATTTCCTGCTCAAGGCCGAGCTCATTCGCGCCATCACGGACTGCGGTTTCGAACATCCATCCGAGGGTTAGTCCATTCATTCTAGCAGTCTATTTCCATCAATCTGTCCTTTGAAGGAGAGTCCGTCCATCTCAAAAAAAGTCAAGCAAGAGGAATAAGTCGACTGCAAATTATGTCAAGAATGAAAAGATAGAAAAACAAACAAGAACTGTTGCTTCTTGAATGAAGCAAACACGATTCTCTAAATACGAGAGCTCATGCAAGGCAACGCTTTGTGCTATCGAAGCGAAAGCACAGACGTTCCTACGATAGGAGACGTCGGTTCTGCAAGGCTGGAGCGCAGCTGAAGCCAGCTAAGAATGGCTGCATAGCATGCGAAAGATAGCCCACAAAGTGATTGAGGTAATACTCATCACATTGTCCGTCAAGAGGGGTATTTAATTGTTGGCATGCAGCAAGAAGGCATATTGCGTGAAAATTGGACTTCTTGACAGACTTTGAGAGATGGGCGGACGATCCTGTACTGCGATTACTTCATCACACTTTTGTTGCGAACCAAGTCTAACATCATGCGCCATACAGTCCAGCAGCAGTGTATCCCTCAGGCTCTCCTTAACGTCGATGTTCTCTGCCAGGCCAAATCTGGTCTTGGTAAGACTGCCGTCTTCGTCCTCACCACTCTACACCAGTTGGAACCAGTTCCGGGAGAATGCTCGGTCCTTGTCATGTGTCACACGCGAGAACTGGCCTACCAGATCAGAAATGAATACGCTCGATTCAGCAAATACCTCCCTGATGTCAAAACAGCTGTCTTCTATGGTGGTGTTCACATCAGCAAGGACATTGAAGTCTTGAAGAACAAGGATACATTCCCTAACATCATTGTTGGTACACCTGGTCGATTGAACGCGCTGGTCCGAGACAAGCATCTCTCGCTACGAAACATCAAGGCTTTCGTCCTCGACGAATGTGACAAGATGCTTGACCAAATTGGTAAGAGATACGAATACTAGATCGTCAAGACCATCGACTAACACCGTATACAGACATGCGACGAGATGTCCAGGAGGTCTTCCGAGCCACACCAACCGAGAAGCAAGTCATGATGTTCAGCGCCACTCTTTCCAAGGAGATCCGCCCAATTTGCAAGAAATTCATGCGTAACCCTCTCGAAATCTATGCTGATGCCGATGATACTCGACTTACCCTTCACGGACTTTTGCAATATTACATCAAGCTTTCCGAAGCCGAGAAGAACCGCAAGTTGAACAATCTTCTTGACAGCCTCGAATTCAACCAAGTCATCATCTTCGTCAAGAGCACTAAGCGGGCCACTGAACTGGACAAGCTTCTTCGTGAATGCAACTTCCCATCTCTTGCAGTTCACTCAGATCTTACTCAAGAAGAACGGTAAGTCAGCATACTTCCTCTTCCAATCCACAACCACTGACGTGTTTTCACAGTATCAAACGATTCAAAGAATTCAAGGAATTTGGCAAGCGTATCTGTGTTGCGACCGACATTTTCGGCAGAGGTATCGATGTTGAGCGTATCAACTTGGCTATCAACTATGACTTGCCAATCGATGCTGATTCGTACCTTCATCGTGTTGGTCGTGCTGGACGCTTTGGAACCAAAGGGTTGAGTATTAGTTTTGTGGCATCTGAAGATGATCAGAAGGTTTTGGGTGAGGTCGAGAAGAGATTTGATGCCAAGGTGCCGGAATATCCTAAGGAGGGAATCGACAGTTCGACTTACATGGGTTGAAATCGATTCGCAAAATTGAGGTCGAGCGTTGGAAGCAAGGAGAAAACGCGAGATCGGAGGAGTTTCAGAATGTAACATTAAATGCGAGTAGGTGACAACTATCGCATATTGCTACTTGGGCAGGTGATAAAATGCTCAAATACTAGCTTAAAAACACTTGTTGTTCTGAGAGCAGGGTATTGCTTAGCTGATGACCTACTAGATTGCCAGAAAAAAGAGATGAATAAATTAGGTACTTCACCGCCGTTACGTCCTGTACCAGCTTGCCATTGACTACCTTAAAAATGTTTTATGTCCATATCCGTGGTTTTCCCTCTCATCAATCAACAGAATCCCATCATGCACTGGGCGGTGAACGAAGAAGTTGATGTTCGCTGTAGACGCATACTAAACGAGAATAGCTCACTGACCGAACGGACCAGTATGTTGTTCTGGACAGGCTGAGAAGCTCAGTTGCTTAATTGAGCTTAACTCTAGCTACTTGAAAGTCATGTCACTTCCATACCAATTCTCATTGGTCTTTCATTTGGACCAAGAACATGGATCTAAGCCCTGTTCTTGGCCAGGCTCAGGTCTGGATACGAGGCGTTCTCGATTCAACGGTGTATCCTGGTGGGTGGTGCGCAAGGTACATATAGCCTCAGCTCAGCACGGCAAACTCAGCCGCCTTTTAGAAGACTTCCGATAACAATGAACTCCTGTTCAATAAGTCGTTATTACGTGTCAAGAGGACAAAGTACAGTAGCAATACATGATGGAACCCTCTTCGATCTTGTCAGTGCTGGGCTAGACCATCACGACCACGAAGAACATTTCCGAGATCTTGAATACTCTGATCACACGAGCTCAGAACACAAATCGATCGCTTCAGGAATTATGCAGAGTAGTCGTCGACTTTCAAGACGCTTTGGAATGCATGATTGACGTTCTACTTACTCCCGAGGTACAGCTTGACAATGGCGACGCATTTTGGAGAGCTATAGAACTACAAATCTCGATATACCAGATGCGGTTGACAGAACTGGCAAGGTCACTCTACAGATTAATTGAAACTTCCACAACTCACAGTTTGATGCTGGGTAAATTGGTAAAGAGATCCTGGCCCGTGTCCACAAAAGATGATATCCAGTTTTGCATATTCAAGATCAAGAACTACAAGGATGGTATTAATCTGCATCTGCATATGATCAGCGTGTATGAAGGTTGTTTTGTGTTACATCAGCAGAAGCCGCTGACAAGTGAGGCAGGTTCAAAACTTCGCATACGAGCAGCAGGCTGCCATCAACTGCTGAGAACGAGAGTCGACGTCTCGATGAAGTGACTAGAGATATGCTCAGAGATGTCCAACTTTCCGAGGAAGGTACAACATCAGCCGATCGACATTCTCTACAGGGCAACGCTCCACTGTCTTCGAGAGAAGAAAGTCACTACGACAACCAAGCTGCAAGCATGGACAACGCTAGTCTAATCTCACGAGGCTCGATCTCCAACATAACTTCAATTAGACGACGCCGATCCGAGGCATCTCTCACAGAACCCACCAAGTCTCTTATTCGTCAGAATTCCAATGCAAGCTTGCAGAGTCTCGTAACCACAGCTTCTGGGTCGTCACGGTGGTTAGTCCCATGGTTTCCAAAATTCGAATCCAGTGTCAACAATAGTCGGAACGGTAGCACAACTACTGTTGTTGCTTATCCTAAACGTAACCCTATGCGATTACAGTTAGTGGCACATACTTCAATTGAGACTACGACGAGCTTAAAAGGAGTGCCTTGTTTTCCACCCGGTTTTCAAGAGCACTAAATTATCATGCAAGCATTGCTGGTTTCATTGGATTATCGCTTGCACCGACGTTATAAGATGGGGTTCTCATCACCAAATGAGCTCGAAGCAGGAGAGCCGCCTTACCTGGACTTACTCAACATTGGAAATCGCCTCCTCAAGACTGCAAACACGATTGGACCTACCTTTTATTACGTTTCTGTAAGGTACTAACCTCGATGGCTTCCAATGACCTGCCGAAAGTTTATCATTGGATGACGAGAGCCACATGCAATAAGCATAAAACAACCCAGCTGTGTTGAAATTTGTGAAAGACCAAACCAACGATCTACTCGTCAAAACTTCCAGCATCAGATCTCGGAAACGTGAGAGTAACGGTCGAATCACATGTATACCAGTGCTTCAAGTTTTTGCCTCTACCATGGTTTGGCTTTTTTTCTGGGTGCTGTTGGACATGCGTTTTGTGTCCTAATTTTCTGATCGATACTCACAGTCTGCACGGCATATATCAAGGTGAAGAGAAATAAGTTGAGAATGGCGAGGGATAGAAGAGCAGTCCAAGTTGGTTTGATGATTTGTACTGAAATGTCTGGTATGATAGTGTAGCAGCTGGTGTTCCATAACACAATGTCTACAGTCTTGGGAGGGCTACACTATGTTTCATCACGAAAGCCAGCAAGACAGGCTATCTCGACTTCGGGCAAAGTATTGCCCGCACATCAACACAGAAAGCGTAGTACGGGCACTGAAGAGTGTGTCTTACCCCTGGTTCTCGCAAGCATCAATCAATTGAGGGAGATTCTGTTGTCAACTCCTTTACAATAACTGCCAGGTAGTTCTAAAATTGTGCACGTGATGACGTGATTATGCGTTTGCAGGCGCGTAAATTGAGTGCAGATGACCCGTCAACAGATATGCAAACAGTGGGGCTATTCACTCTTTACATGTATACAAATTGCGATCATAGTGCTCACTCGTCATGCATTTATCGTTGTTAACCCCTTGCATTCCCCATTCTCAGACTCATAAACAGAAGTCACGAATGGCTCTATCCAACCCCCATGCCTACTCATAAACCTACGCTACCGGCACCACCACAACCAACACGAACCCTCTTCGACCCATTCAATTCTTCTTCAACCGGACATCAACGTGCCGAGAACAGAGTATCCGGCAGCACATCATGGCGCGATTCAAGACAACACAAACTCACCCGTCAACACAAAGATAGGACGGGAGCAGGCGGACCACAACACGTATCCGATCTCGTTGGCGCTGGCAGCGAGAACTTTGGCCGAGATGGCCGGAAAGAAAATGGAGGTTGGGAAGTCGGTGCTCCAGGTCTGCGAGAAAGTGGATGGCAAGACATAAGAGAGATGATAGGTAATTCGAAGAAACGATCTACCGACAGCGTGGACGATACTACTAGCACCAACAGCACCACCAATACCACCGCCGCAAAGAAGGCACGTATCACTCCAGCACTACCCCCCTCAAACTCGTCCACCAAACCACCACCACCACCACAGTCCACCGGCACTCTGAAGCCCCCTCCGCCAATACAACCCTCCACCCCAGATAACGAACCACCCCTCCCCCAAATCTTCACCTCCCTAACCCTCCACCTAAACGGCTCCACCGCCCCCATAATCTCAGACCACAAATTAAAATCCCTAATCGCCCAACACGGCGGCACAACCTCCATCTCCCTCTCCCGCCGCAGTGTAACACACGTCATTCTCGGCTCCCGGTCATCAAATTGCGGCGGCGGATTAGCAGCAACGAAGATACAGAAGGAGATTAGTAGGGTGAGGGGGAAGGGCGTGAAGTATGTTTGCGTTGAGTGGGTTTTGGACTGTGTGGAGAAGGGGATTAGGGTGCCGGAGGGGGGTTATGAGGTGCCTGTGTTAGGGGGAAGATTGGGGGGTGTTGGGCAGAGAAGTGTTGGGACTATTTTTGGAAGAAGGACAGGGGATGAGTGATGGGATCGGATGGGATGGGAGGGAAGGGAAGGGAAGGGAAGAGATGGAGGGCATAGGGCGTGAGAGGTTATGAGGATATGAATGAACGAACGAATGCATTGGGTTGGATTGAGTTGGATATCCGATGGCACAGAAAGCATCACTGTTTGTCACGAACTGGATTAGAGGTTTATCGCTTTCTTGGGAGGTTTGCGTTATTTACCGCATTTGCCGTTTCGATGCAATGTCCCTTGTCTTCGTCCTTGTCCCTGACTATTTTTGATTAGGTAGAGAGGACGCCAAATTACCATTACCTACTCGACAACCAGTAACTTGAGGTTCATCCTTGAATTACTAGTATGGTACTGTACTTTCAAATTCTGATTCATTATTATATTATTAATTTCTCCCGAGATTTTATATATCCAATTACACCTCCCGAAACACTACTAGATGATCCTCATGTGGTAATGTGATGCACAGGTTTTCAAATATCCGCCATGATGCTACCTTCGTCTGCGCCTACAGCCTTGAATTTTCCTGGAGGAAATCTAATGGCTGGAAGTGCTCGGCTCACATATACACACCATTTGCATCGACTAAAAAAACAAAGAAATGACACGGACTCAATCCGCTCAGTACCCGATTGATTACGCATCCCCAGGCAACAGCAAGTCCGACCATACCTGCCACGACAATATAGCTATATGAGCCAGTCGTCGAGCCACATCTTCCAGATCCGGTCCTATTGGGAATTGGCCAGCAGATCTCTTGACTGTCCATGCGCGTTGGTCCTCCGAGACCTGTAGTGTTTCCATGCATTTGAAACGATGGGCGTGGTGGAGGACTAATTCGTCGATTTTGCGCGCTGTTTGTTCTGCGACCTCTGCGTCTTTTCTTTTGAGATTGTCTTTTAGGCGGCTGATGGCGAATTGGAGATCGATGCTCTTTGGTTGGGATCTGGGTCTGGGTTTGGAGGAGGAGGAGGAGCTTGTGGGGATGGTACTGGTGTCTGATGAAGAGGAGGAGATACCGGCTGCGGCTCTTGCGATTTCGATTGCGACGGAGCGGGCGTGGCAGTCTACGCCTTCGCTGTATCCTTCTTCGGGGACTATTAATTGCAGGACGCGAGTCAGACAGTGCTCGATTTCAGAGGCTGTGGGCGATCTGCCTGACCATTTGAGCATGAGTTCTTCGAGGGTTTTCTCACAAATCTGCCATTGCACCAGGTCTACGAAGTCCATATGCAGAATGTCCATGCGGTCCTTGTCGTACACGCAAATATCTGGGGATTCTATTCTGCTTGTAGTTGCTAGCCTTGCAATGCCACGGACGAAAATTTCGAAATGTCGGTCTGATGCATCCAATATTGATGCTGAAAGATTGCATACGTCAGATCGAATGAGATTTTGAACCCAGCTTCGAGAGGATGAAATGTCGAACTGTCCACCATCTATCATTTTGGTGAAGCAATCTTTCAGGAATGGAATTGTATCTGCGATCAGAAGGAATTTGAAGCTTCGGATTTGATGATTTGCCACGTCCAACTTCATTTTTTCCAGCAAAGTGAATAGTAGAGTCAATCCTTCTACAAGAACTTCCATATTACCTGTCTGTGCGCCTGCTGAGACCTTCCGGTGCATATCTTGGGCCATTTCGTCTCTCATTGGTGCACAGTGAGACATTAACAGTTTTGACAACCATTCTGAAAATCGAGAAGCGTCGAATTGTCCAATGCGAACGAGCCGAACCAGCCAATCAATATCCAGCCATTGCTTTACATCTTCTTTGTCTGCCTCGGGAACTAGTATCTCAAGCAGATCCCGTAGGGTGGTGAAGAATGCAGAAAGTCGGGATGGTACCGTATAGCTGTCCGAACCAAGGCCATGTCCACAATCTTGACAACTGCCATGAAGGACATGAAGATGAGTCTGTAGTTCAAGTAAAAGGCTGTCCCAATAGATCTTGGCATGTCGCTGCTTTTCGTCGCCTTTGTTCCCACTAACAGGCTGAAAGTATAAGCCTTGGTCAAAGCAAAGGTCAATTCGAAGGGTCAGATTGTTCTGGATTGATGGCAATTCTAACTCTTTCAGGGAGTCCTTCGTAACCGGAGGATATAGATTTCTTATGGCTTGAATCTCTGGTTCGGTGGAAGGAGTGGTTGAAGGTGGATTCGTCTGTGCCAATGTCATCAATCGTTGCAAAATTGGTCTATTCCGGAGCAGACATCGTGGTACACGGACGTTCCCACTCGGAGCTTCTTGATATGCCTGGGCTATATGACCGAACCACTTCTTTTTCTTATGATTTAGCGTGGAATGCGAGGCTCCGGGTTGGAGTTTCTCTCCGTCTGTTTTTGTTGTAGCATGTTCCCGAAGTGTAACCGCCGAGTTTGGTAGGAGAGTAATTTTGTCTACCGCTTGGGAAATCTGCGAGACTTCACCATGGATGGGGCTCGGCATGATCGCAGTGATCGACGAATGCTCGGAGAATTCATCATCTCGATCTGGGTCACTTCGGAAAGCGGCTGTATGCGAGCCAT
>Ga0115846_100924_pt1 | contig 14330 bp, 13 predicted proteins | sample InSIn5gowninarea_2_FD_83860 | JGI IMG/M metagenome (GOLD analysis project Ga0115846, IMG submission 83860)
GAGTAGCCAGAGTAGTGCTTCCCAGCAGTCGTGTACAGCGGCTGGCCAGGGATCCTCTGGTGCTAGGCTACATGGACATAATTCAGTTTGCGAACATGACGAGGACGAAAACGAAGAAAAGGAACATGCGCGGGAGCGGGAGCAGAATTCCAAACTGCAATCTGCAGAAAACGAGGCAGAACTTGGCGAATACAGCGAATTCGGTCCCCCGGTCGACATGTCTACTCCCTCCCACCTCCTTCATAGAACACAGAGTGGAATCGCGAAAGATATCACACATCTGGAAGGTATTGAGGAAGACGATGAAATTGAACCAGCAGTCACCCCATCCGTCCGGAAACAACGGCAACGGAGTCTTTCCAGCAGGTTCGAAGAGGAGAGGTCTAAAGATTTGCACAAGCAGATCGCAGATCTACAACAGGCATTGCGGGAAAGAGATGAACAACTGGAGAAGAACCACAACCGAGTCCGTGAAGCCGCTTCTGCTGGCGAACAAATCCGTCACCTCCAGACGGAATTGCAGCGCAAGTCGGTTTTGCTTGACGAACTCCAGGTGCAGGGTAGCGACGAGGAACTCTTGCGCGAACAAGTACAGCTGTTGCAGAAGCAGAATCAGAACAGGGAGATGTCCTTCCGAAATTCCATGAATTCGACCGACATTGGCGCTCTCCGGAGACAAATGGAAGAGATGCAAAAGGAACTGCAGAATCGGAATACGTCTACGGACTTGGATGCTGAAAGGATGGAGACGATCACCCATCTCCGTCAACAGCTCAGCTTGTCCCAGGATCAATTGAAGAAGCGCGATGCAACTCTCGACGAAACCATGGCGAAACTCCGGGAGGTGACTACAGGCAAGGAACAGCAGCTTCGGGAAAAGAACACGGAAATCGACAGCCTCAGGGCACAGATCGATGACCAAGCGTTGGAAATCGAGAAACTGGAGACCGATGTCGACCGCGCAAACACAGATTACCAGACTTTGGAGAACCGAATCGCTTCCCTCGAGACCCAAAATGCTCCATTGGAGGAGAGGAACAGTACACTTGAAGCTGACCTAACGCGCGCGCAGTCCCAAGTGACAGCTCAGGAAAACGCTCTCAAGGTGATGGCCGCAGACCTCCCCTCCGGAACAGGAGGACAGAAGACCTTTACCGAGATCCTAGACCTAATCAAGGATCTCGATCCGCAGGAGGAAGAACCAGAACCTTTCCTCCCGGGGCCTAGAAGTTCTACCAGGGAATATGAACTGGAATATTTCCGCCAGGAAATCGCAAAGCTCCAGAACGAACTAAACGAGAAATCGCAATCCGAAAAGACCCTGCGAGCCGAACTATCACAGTCCCGCGAACAAGCCACTGAAACCCAATCCCTCTTCAAATCAATCGAAACTGAAAACACCCGTCTCACCAAACGCGCCGACGACCTCAAATCTAACTTTGACAGAGTTCAGCGCGAACTCCAACAGTTGAGAATCGACCACTCCACCGCCCTCCAAACAATCGACCGCTTCCAACACCAAGACGACACCACCTTCCAACAACCAAGTCCACCCCCCTCACCCCCAGGCCCGCACACCCAAAACACCAACCCCAACCCCAACACAAACGCCCAAACAATCGCCGCCCTCCAAGCCTCCCACAAAACCCAACTCAAAACTCTCCAAACCCTCCTCTCCGCCGCCGAAAAGCGCGAATCCCGCCTCCGCTCCGACCTCCAATCCCTCCGCACCAGCAACACCCCCAACCCCACCTCCGCCGCAGACCCGCGCCTCGACACCCTATCCTCCGAAGTCGAACGCCTACAATCCATAATCGCAGTAAAGGACGAAACAGCCGCAGCGATAGACGCGAAGATCGCGCGGTCCGTGGAGAAGCGTGAGAAGGAGTGGGAGAGGAGGGTTGAGTTGTTGCTGCGGGAGAGGGAGAGGATGGGGAAGGCGCTTTTGTGGACGTGGGGGGAGAAGGAGGTTGGGGACCACAACAAGGAGAATGTGTATGCGGAGGATGGGAGGAAGTTGAGGCAGGGGTATCGGTATAAGTATGCTAGTCCTAACGGTAAGGGTAAGGGTAATGGGAGTGCGAGTACGAGTGCCCGGAAGGGGTGATTTTGTTTCTGGTTGCTTTTTGTTTTCTTTATCTGTTTCTTACTTGGGCATTCGTGCATTAGGGTATTCTTTTCTTTCGGTGTTACTATGTACTATATAAATGATTCACTGGGAAGGATAGGAGTGGTTGGAGTTAGTCTGGTATTGTCTGATATTTAATGCATGCGTGTTCATATTGATTTCTTGTCAATGTTGTGAACCTATAGAATGAATCAAATCAATTCGAAATGGAATATAATTAGACAACTAAGCAAAGTAAAGTGGTATCATGAAACAACATAATCAACACAAACCCTATCTAATACAACTGAGAAATTTCAACAAGAACAAGATTCCCTCTTCCCTTCTTCCTCCCCTCATTCTTCTCGAATTAGCTATAATGGCCCGCCAGCAGTCCTGTAATCAACAACCAGAACCAGGCCTACCCGTCCAATTCGTCCCACGATACGTATTCCCATCGATAATATGAGCACCAACACCAACCCCAACCCCAACACCAGCACCAGTGCCAGTGCCAACACCGCTCTCATTCGGACTCAAACACCTAGGCACCTCATCAAACGACGCCCTAGACTCCAAAATACTATCCAACGGCACGATCGAGCCAATCCCGCCGTACGTACTACTCCGCGAGCGGCGAGTACTCGGATAAATAATCTCAACATCATTCCTGCGCGGCACGGTCCCGATGTTATGACGAAGCGGGTAGTTAAAGTGCGGATACGGTCTTCGGAATTGTTGGGGGATCTGGGATTGGTCGAATTGGTATAATTGGCTTGATCGCCTGTTGGTACTGGCATTGCTGCCGTTGCTGTACCGGCGGGAGGGGAGACGGCGGAGTCTGTCGGATTGCTGTTGTTGTGGTTCTGGCGAGGGAGAGATAGTAATGAGTCTTGCGCCGGAGTGAACGCTGGCGGTACTGGGGCTCCGGGTTAACGACTGCATGACAGGAGTCGAGGGCACGGAGCGTAGCTGGCTGGGATGGTGCGGGTGGTTCGTAGAGCGAGGAAGGGGGTGACTTAGGTGTGCGGTGGCAGTGTTGGATCGTTGGAGCTTCTGCGGTTCTGGGTCGATGACTTCGGGGGCGTCGGCGGAGGACATTGTCATTGTTCGTTGGTGGTCTTCTTGTTGTGGGGGGTCAAGCTGGATGATTGGGCAGCTTTGGTGTTTGGGGATATTTGTGGGCTGCGGCTTTTGCGGGGAGATTGGTCTTTGAACCGAGTCGGATGAGTCGGAGAGGAAGGCCTTTTCTGCTTCTTTTTCTAGGTCGAAGTATATGTTTGGGTTTGAAAGGGCTCGGATTTGGGGATCATCTGACAGGGGGAGAGATATCGGAAGAGATCTGGGGAGGAACTTTCTGAGTGACATGGACGACTTTTGTCGCTTATGGTTAAATTTCGCAGGAATCTGTGGAACCTCTGGGGCTGGTAGTTCTGCAATTAAAGGAGGCTCGTTAGTTCCCGAGGTCAGGACCGTGGATGTACGAGAAACAGGGTCCGTCTCAGAAGTGGCAGCCATGGGGGAAACAGATCCCGACCTAAACTCCGCAGTTTCAGGAACGAGAGTCGTACTGAGCTTGAGCTGAGGCTTTGCTCGAAATGGTGCTGGCTGAATAGCGGTAACGTCTTCAGGTTTCTCGAACATGGTATCGTCGTTTGATGGCCAATGCAAACCTGGTCCACCGTATGTCGGCTCTGGCCGGCGACAATAGTACAGCATGTCGTTCTTCAGGGTGTTCTCGCTGTCCCAGCTGGTGTTGGATGTGATGCTTCCATCGCGGGTTCTGTTTTGTTGATTGTAGAGACCAAGTAACGAGACATCGTATGGGCGGTCACAGAGTTCTCTTGAGCAGAAGTATATGCAAATGGTGATGCTACAAGAATTGTTAACAGAAGCCATGCGGGAATGAAGGTTAATGACGTACAAGGACAAAACTGCCACTATGACCGCCGCTCTGTGGAATGCACAGCTGACACCAACCCTCCAATAACTGGCATTCGAATCATCCGGAAGACATGAAGCTTGCTGCGAAACAACGACCAGACCCGCCACACTGGCTGCCAGCCAGATAGCGACATTCAGTCGAAGAGCATATGCAGAGATAGTGCTTAGCGCATTCTTTTGCGGCCCACGCTCGGCCTTGTTAAACTGCCACGCCAGCAGACTATGAATAGAAAGAAGCAGCACCGTAAGGAACGACTAGGTATCCGGTCAGCGCAATTATCCTATCACTTTTGGACACTAGTGACATACCGCTATCAGGGAAAGGATCAGACTCGGCATCATATTGGAATCGACCCTTTTGATGCCGTAGAGATAGAGGGTCAAGACCCATTCGATGAGCGATTCCAGAAGCAAGACATAGAGAGAGATGAAAATTGCAACTCTCGTCCAGGCTCCTCTCTTCTTTGGCAATGCCGGTCGGTCCACCATCGTGTTGGGTTTGGCGCGGAACATGAGACGACAACAGCTCTTAGAGCTAGAAAGACGCAGTGATGAGAAGACAGTCGATGCGAGGTAGAGAAAATACCAAAAGGCAATGGAACCAAAGAAAAGATAGTATAACCTCCAAATGATCAAGTATAGTACAAGACTAAAGAAGACGAGATAGAGATCCACGCCACCTAAAAAGAAGACAGCAACGACAGAATCAAACGCGATAACACGGCTGCACGAGGGGCAGGAATGCGCTAACAGATCCCATCGGACCAAATCGCGTGTGAGATGCATGGAGGATACTGCACAGGAACGATCTCCTAGGGAAAGATGTCATAATTGGAATGCCATTTGTGACAGGAGTGCGCCGTTGAGCCAGGACGGTACTTAGGATGGGAGATCCCTGGTATCGAACAAGAATGTTAGCACTACAATCTAGATTGTAGAGGCTAGACAGGAGGCTCGATGAGTAGTATCCTATCTGTCACCGCGTGCAAGGACGATTTGAGACATCGGTCCCTGGAGGGATATCCCATCCATCCCGTCAGATAGGAGACAGCCTTGACACACCAACGCTCCTGTGAATGTAGGATACAAGGCAGCAAAGCCTTCTAGGAATCCAAGTGTTATCTAGGAGGTTTCTGTCGGAGTTGTATGAGTGTTTTGGTGGTGAAGAAGTGAAGTTCAGCGATGCCGTCAATCCCAGTTCCCAAATAGGAAAGATCCACGTGATGTCAATACAGATGATCTTGTGTGATTACCGTATTTAATATATCTAGTATAGATAGAACTATCTTCTAATTTACGCTCACTATGCCAGCACCAATCTTTAAAATGTAAATAACTGGAAAATATTCTGAAGCTATGACCTTGACTTGATTGAGTGGTGATCTATACTACAGGAACTTGACTCCCTAACATCCAGACATCAACTACAGCTCCGATTTGGGCTCCGATATGGGCTCCGTTTTGGGTGGAAGATACATTTCCAGAAAGCCATAAACATATGCAAGGATTAATTTCCTGCCGTTGAGCATGTCTTCGGCACAGTCAGGTGCAATGGTGGCAAGCTTCCTAGAGAAGGGCTGATTTAAAATTAGTCGGAGCATGAGGTAGACACTTGGAATCTGGGGCTAGTTTACCAGTATAAACGCTTTGAAAGTCTCACCCGTGTTGTACAAACTTTCTGCCGCGGAGGTGTCGGAGACTAATGTGTAGAAGAATTTTTCGTGCAGGGCCGTGTGGAATGGTCGGATTTGTACCTTGGCATACTGTGTGGTTGACCAGAATCATTAGTGCCTGGGAACATGGACCAGACAGATGCGCCGCTTTGCTTACCTCGTTATATTGATGGCAGATCACCTGTTGTTCTTGCGGAGGGAGGGGGGCAGCAGTGCACTTCAGATCGCGATTGTCGTACTTAACCAGGTTGTTGAAGGTATTATCAGTTGGCTAGGAGGCGTTGGACATGGAGGCCCGGTCTTAGCTAACGAAACAAATGCCAACAAAATAGTATTATCTCACATACCGGATGTTTAGCCACGATGTTTGAGTCTGGGTCTTCTGAGCGGATAATATCAATAGATCTATGAGCGTCTAATTCCAGTTTGTTTAGAGACTCGAGCACATCTCTGGATGTGCATACCTCTGCCGAGGCGGAGCACAGTCCCAACAGAAGACCAGCAATGGTTGTAATGTGAAGGTGCATAATGGTGGGACTTATAATGAATAATCGAAATAGTCAAAGCAGGTTATTCTTCTCCAGGAGAGGAGTGAAGTCCCCTTAAATACTCACACCTCACACCATCATCCCTAGGTTTATCCCTTCATTCCCCTAGCTGTAGCTGTATATCTGCATGAGAGAAAAGCCCCCCTCCCCAACAAAAAGGACAAAATAACTTTTCCAGAAGCATGCGTGACAGAAAATTTGGCATCTCCGATCTATACCCTAGTCGTCATCACTCGTGGGGCAAAGTACTCCTTCGTACTCAGTACAGAGTGATACGAGGACTTTTGATAAACCCAGACCCGGCGTTTGCACAGACATTGGGGTGTATGCTTAAATTGGGCTCCAGTGGGCAAGTGGATTGGGCAAAGCAATAATTGGTCATTTGGAGTGATGTGCATAACGCATTTTCATGATATTGATGTCCCAAACAGGAAATATCCACGTGATATAAATACAGGTAATCTAGTATAAATACTGTATTTAATACATCTAATACAGACATAAATGCTCTCACTATGCCAGCGCCGATCCTCTTTCTCATTCTCATTGGATACTTGTCAAAATGCAATCCACTAAGAGCGTGGATGATCATGCAAATGATCGTGTTCGTCTTAGTGCCTATAGAATACACGAAGAAATCAGCCTCGTCTTCAGCCCCATCCCACCTTGGATCCCCCCGCTTTGCAAAATATCAATTGACAAGGGTCGACTCATGGCATGGATCAGGTCAAATACATGCAAATTGAATCTAGCATAATGGACAAGCAAAAGCCATATTACGATGATATCGCATGCGAAAAATCATGCTGGCAAGAAGCCTCGGAAAAGATACGCGCGGAAGATCCCAAAATATAAGCAGTTGGAGATGCTGGCAACACAGAAACAGCCTTTGACCAACGGAGATATGCCAAACCATATAGCACAGTCAATCGGGGCCTGCAAAAATCGAATGCAGGTTCGAAATGTACCATTTTCTTGGAAAACATAAGTGAGTTCATTCTGGCCCGACCAGCATATCACGCATATCTAACATGTTTTTTCTTTTTAGAGCAGTATGCAAGAGCAATCCCAAAGCTCGATAATTGGAGCGAACTCTTGCAAGACATTCTGAGAGCGGATGCAGAGTGTAAAAACTTTACCCAAATGTTTGACTCCGAAGGTATATCGACCATCCCTCACATCAGCTTGAAGAATTGTTTACAGATTTGAACAGAGCAGATGATTCAACACCGCGAACTGAAGGACATTTTGGAGGAACAGGATCAACAGATGGAAAATGTGTCTCACCAGTTGGATCAGATATATGAGCAGAGCCAAGCACTCATAAACTGTGCTGATCGACATGGTACATAGAGATCATAAATTCATGCATAGCTACTTCTACAGAAAGGAGAAGATATCGATGCGAGGGATAGATTTAGAGAAACGGTGCTTCTTTTGGCATGTAAGGAGAGAAGTGAGGAAATGGTGCCTTTTCTGCTTGATAACGGGGCAGGCATAGACGCTATACAAGGGCGGGATGGAGATGAATAGATGAATGCACAGCACTCTCTTGGTCGACTGCTTGGGGGGAGAGGGGCGCTGATGGCGGAGCTGCTGTTGAAGCGAGGAACGAATCCGGGAAGTGTGAATGTTGATTCGCTGAAGCGGGAGAGATACGCTATGCCAAAAGACTTTGAGAGGGCATCGAAGATGGTTCGTTCTCAATTGGAAGGAATCGCTCTATGATCGGTCCAAATGTTCATGGTATGGAATGAATGGTCTTTAGTTTTAATTCCACGTGCAATCTATGTACATGATCGATCTACAGCGTCGCAATGCATTCAATCTCCACATCAGTGTCCAAAGGCAGTGTCTTGACGGCAACACATCTAGACAAAGTTAGTATACTCCGGAGAAGATATACCACAGCGAAATACATACGTCCGGCATGGCTTCACATCACCCCAGTACTGCGTATAAACCGAGTTCATACCGGCAAAGTCATTCATATCAGACAAGAACACATTAACCTTGACGACCTTGTTGATGTCCGATCCAGCAGCTTCGAGGATATGGGTCAGGTTTTTGATGCATTGGTGCTGTTACTATTAGCATACTTCCATGATTAACAATGTTTATGTAAAAGACGCACCGTGTGAGCCTTGACATCTCCATCGACAATCTTTCCTGTCTCTGGGTCCATGGCCACTGCGCCGGAACAGTAAACAACGCCTCCGGCGACAATGGCCTGGGAGTAGATACCCGGCAAGGGCTTGGGGGCTTTGTCGGTCAGAATGGGGGTTTTGGTAGACATTGTAGCTATTTACTGTCAAAATTCAACAATTGTAAAATCGAGAACAGGAAAAAGAACAGAACAGGATAGAGTTTCCTTTTAAATATATTTCCAGCGGGGTAATGCAATCCTGTAGGTCTGAACAGCAACGTCCCTTATCTTCAACCCCGCAATGCAACGCAACCTAGACCGAGGAATGAAATCGCATTGGAATGCAACATCCACGACAGTGCAATATGACCTCGCCTGGTTTAAAAGAGCGTCTGAACCCGTTTCCATTTACTACAATTGACCGAAAACAACACTAAGTATACGTACTTGTATTGACAATGTCCGCCTCCCACCCTCAACCACCATATCCCTTGCATGACTCCGTCAAGAACCTTCTGAATCCTGAATACGTCGCTTTCTACAACCAGCATGTCATCAACCTTCAGCAAGTGCATCTTCAGCCCGTTGCTGCATCGCGAACGAGTGGTGTCTTGATCCCGGGTGGTGGTCCGTTGCTGGAGGTGGGCAAGACGGAGGATATCACCATCCAACGGCAGGTTACCGAGGGACCGGATGTCAATGTTCGCGTGTTCACGCCAAAGGGAGAGAAGCCGGGGGGTGGATGGCCGGTGATGCTATATTTCCATGGTGGAGGATGGGTATTGGGAAATATCAACACGGAAAATACGGTGTGCACGAATCTCTGCTCGAGGAGTGACTGTGTAGTCGCCACGGTGGACTATCGGTACGTCTATCCTACATACTATCCCTTTCTTTGTCGCACTCGCGTGTACGCAAACTGAATTATGTCCATGTAGCCTAGCACCAGAGGATCCCTGGCCAGCCGCTGTACACGACTGCTGGGAAGCACTACTCTGGCTACTCGCAGAGGGCCCCTCGCGGCTCTCCGTCAACACCTCCAGAATGGCTACGGGAGGTTCATCGGCAGGGGGTAACCTAGCCTCCATTATGACGCAGAAAGCCCTAACGCTCTCGCCCCCTGTCCGGTTTCTGGCACAATTGCTCTCCGTCCCTGTCACGGATAACACGGCGACGGTAACTAATAATAACGCATTCCGGCTATACGAACACACGCCCGCGCTCCCCGCGGCCAAGATGGAATGGTACCGGAACCATTATCTTCCCAACGAGGCCGACCGTGCCAACCCCGAGGCTAGTCCGCTGTTTTATACCGGCGATTGGTCGCTGTTACCGCCTGCGTTGATCATGGTGGGTGGATTAGATGTCCTCCGGACGGAGGGAGAGGAGTATGGTGCGAAATTGGAGAGCGCCGGGGTGGAGGTAAATTTGCAGGTGATGAAGGGAATGCCGCATCCGTTTTTGGCGATGGATGGGGTTCTGGAGGAGGGGAGACGGTCGATTAGCTTGATGGTTGAGATGCTAAATCTGGTTTTCCATTAGCCGTTCAGGGGCTCTGTTTCCTTTTGCTTGGATCAATTTTTGTGCTAGACTCTGATACGTTGCAAGGCAGTTTCTTGATGTTGTATCCTATGGTTTCCACCGGTGGGTACGACTAGTGCCACTGAGTTAGTTCGCTTTAGGGTTCCATAAGATGAGGCTCGGTGCACAGACGACATTTCAGACCCGGCCAGCCCAATGGGTTTATCTCGGAGATACTCGTTTGTGCCATTGATACGAGATGCATATTTGAACCCAATATATTAAGTCCAATTGTTGGGTTATGTATCATTTTTTATTCCCTGTAGCACGATGCTGACCCGAATAATACCATTTCAAGAACAAAGCACACCAAAAAACCCTTCTCATACCCAAAACAGCCATGCCAGAAAACAGTGGACCGGCCGACGTTGATCCGGGAGGATCCCGGCGAGATTTTCTCAACCACACAAAGAGGGTTTAATTACGATAGACGTTGGATGGCAATTCCTAGTACACCGGAGATTTCCCAAGCTTTTCTGAATTCTTGTCTTTTGTGGAAATCCGTATTTCGTACCCGGTGTCTCCGTGGTACTTGTACTTACTTGGTCTATGCAAGTCGGCTAATCGGCCCGATTGGGAAATAGGAGGCATTTGATAGCCTCTTATTGGCGTTCCTGAAGGATATAGACTAGCCACATCGGGAATGCCAAGAACAGGGTCCATTTGTTGGTCACGGGACTTGTCCGTGGATCGGTTTTGTACCTGCCGATTATTACACTTACTGTTAACTGTCAATACTCTGTCTTTAAGCCCCGAAGAGCTGCTTAAAGCCACTCAATAGAGTATCTGGCCAATTCAAGTCAGTGTGGTTATCGGGGTCTGACTCACGATACACCCGGAGATACCAATCAAGGTCCTCCACTATGCACCAGGATCTAGATGATTGCGCCAGGTGGGCACTTGACTTTCCTACACTTCCCTGTTCAAGCACGCTAGCCTTCCTTTAGTCCTATCTAAACGGATGCGGCTCTTCCATGGCTCCACGATGGACAGGCACCGGGTCTAATTTCGCCACGAGAGCCTGTCACTGGCCCATCGATGACATCGGTCGTGGATATTTCCGGTCTGTGGCCACTCGGATGTTGTTACATCGGCATTGACCAATAGCCCCGGTTCCCTAAGCTTTTTAATGCCATTTAGTCCCTGTGTGGCTGCGCTAAACGGGGATGCCGAGCGCGAAAAACCGCCATTCCAGGTTCGTTCACGCAGGGTGCTCCGATTTGAGTTCATTTTAGATTGGGATGCCTGAATGCTCATTTTACAAATGAGTTTGGAGCCTGGAGGGGTGTAGATGCCTGGAGGTGAATTGACCATATATACATTGGTCTGGTCGGCCAGTATCTGACTTCTGTTGGATACAGCGACATTCTCTGCGGCATTCCCTTAAGCAGGCCTTCGTCTGCGTCCTTTCGTTTCTTGTCTTGTCCTTCGTTAAGCAAGACTTAACCTGACCCGGTAGTCATTCTTTAACTGAGACCATGTTGTCCAGTACATTTGTCGCCGCTGTCGGGGCCCTGGCACTGGCCCCGTTTTCTTCGGCTTTTGACGCACAGGCAAAGACCAACGTCGCTGTCTACTATGTACGTTTATCTTGTACATGTCTCTCGTGACGTTGTGCTGACTCCACTAGGGCCAAGGCATTAACCAGTCACGACTGAGCCATTTCTGCCACGAGACGTCCTTGGACATTATCAACCTCGGTTTCGTCAATGTCTTCCCCGACCAAGGCGTTCTGGGAATGCCCGGTACGAACTTCGGTAACCAGTGTGATGGATTGACCTTGAACGTTGGGAATACCTCGACCCAGTTCCTCACGGGTTGCCATCAATTGGAGGAGGACATCCCGATCTGTCAGGCGGCTGGCAAGAAGGTCTTCCTTTCGCTTGGAGGCGATTCTGGTTCGGTGCAGAAGATCGAGTCTGATAAGTCGGCTATTAAGTTTGCCGACTTACTTTGGGATTCGTTTGGTCCCAACAACAACAAATTAGCACTTCTTGGAAGCCCTCGTCCTTTTGGTGATGCTGTCGTGGATGGATTTGACTTTGATATTGAAGTTGGTGGTGGTAACGGTACGTTGACCTAATGTGCACTTATATTGACCTGAAACTGACGGATCGACATCGTAGGTTACGCAACCATGATCAACCGTCTCCGTGAGCACTTCGCAGAGGAACCTTCCCGAACCTTCTACATATCAGGCGCGCCCCAATGCCCTATTCCTGATGCCCAGCTGGGCGACGCCATCGCCAACGCTGCATTCGATTTTGTCTGGGTGCAGTTCTACAATACTGAAGGATGCTCTGCTCGGAATTTTGTGCAGGGCAATGGAAACCCGGGATTCAACTTTGACGAATGGGTGACCGTCATCAAGAATAGCGCTAACCCTGATGCGAAGCTCCTTGTCGGTCTGCCTGCCAGCTCTGACATGGCCATCGAGGGATTCTACTTGAATCCTGCCGAGGTTGAGCCCTTGGTTGCCAAGTACATGAACAAGTATCCCGAGACTTTCGGTGGTATTATGCTCTGGGAGGCAACTGCATCCGACAATAATGTTATTAATGGTGGGACCTATGCGGACAAAATGAAAGCGATCCTTTACAGGTACGGCCCTAAGCCTACACCCACGCCCTCGCAGACTCCTTCCCATACTCCATCGTCTTCCAGCATTCCTGTTCATTCGGGCAGCCCGGTCCTGTCAAGCTCCCCGATTTCTTTGGAGACTCCAGTGCCATCTAGCACCCACACTCCTTCGAGCTCGTCTGTTGCGTCGACTTCGTCTTGGCTGGGAGCTTCTATTATGGCGATCTGATTGGGCAATGCGGCTCATCCGCCAATCCGATTACCGTATGATAACATATTAAAGTACAATGAGCGTACACTATTATATCCAAAACAGCTCCCCATAATTATATACCACCATTTATCCATCCCACTTACAGAAGCACCGCAGCGACAGCCATAACCACCGCGACTCCACTACCCACATTCTTCGCCGCACCACCGGTAAACAATGGCTCGGTTCCAGTGGTACTGCTAGGGGAAACCGGAATTCCCGAAGCACTTCCCGTGGGTTTGGCGTACAAGGTCGATGAAGCACGAGTGGGTTCGGTACCAGTAGGGACGTGGATCAATGGGGTGCTAACGGGTCCGGAAGGCGTGACGGCGGCGGTCGGGACACGGAGGGAAGTTCCCTTAGCGGAACTCTGGGACTTGTGGCTGGAGTTGCTAGACGGGCTGGGGAGGGCACCGGAGGGCTTGGGGATGGACTGGTTGCCGGTGACAGTAGCAGTGATGGTCCTGCCAGTCTCGGTTCCAGTGACGGTGTTGCCAATGTTGCCGTTGCCAGCGTTGCCAGATCCGTTGCCGTTAACTGTTCCAGTAGACACTGCACCAGGTGAGCCAGTGGTCTTCGGAGGCAGCGTGAGCGTTACGGTGGTAGGTGTCGCCGCACAGTGAGTGCAAACAGTTGCGACCGTAGTCCATCCCGCGGGAGCAGATGGCTCCGTGGTCGGGGTTGCCGGCACAGCGGTCTCAGGGCAATAGGTCGTGGTGTAGGTGGTGGTAACCGTCGTGAATCCAGTAGGGCAAATGTCAATGTACGAAGTCACGATCACAGTAGTGACAGTATTGGGCTCCGTAGCAGTAGCGGAGGGAGAACCAGTGACCGAGGCCGAAGGAGTGATTGCAGGGCTGAATCCCGGGGCACCGACAGAAGACGAGGATACGCTGGGAACGACAGGGGTCTGCGAACCAACAACAGGAGTGGAAGTGATCGAGCCAGACGAAGACTTGGTGGAGATCACAGGCTTGCTGGTTGATGCAGTTGGTATCGCAGATGAAGTACTCTCAGACCGAGAAGCAGAGACAGCCACGGAACTCGATGGCGTAGGTTTACCAGATGTGGTAAGCTTGTTAGAAGCAATCACCGAGCTTGATAAGTGCTCTGGAGTAGAAGAGCTGGAAGCAACGTGAGAGTTCGACTGCGACACCCCAGTTGAGACAGGAGAGCTAGAAGCCTTGGATGTGCTGGGCGTGACAGGCGTGGAAGTTGCCAGAGCCGGAGAGGAAGTCAAAGAGTACGATTCAGTTGGCTTGCCAGAAGCAATTGGCGTGCTCGACGGAGCAATGGAACTTGAAGCAATCTGTGAGCTCGACTGCGTTGCTCCACTCGAGACAGGAGAGCTAAAAGCCTTTGTGCTTGAAGTTGTCAGGACGGAAGACGAAGTCGACGCAACAGACGAGCTCGAAGGAGTGTGGGTGCTAGATGGCACTGGAGTCTCCAAAGAAATCGGGGAGCTTGACAGGACCGGGCTGCCCGAATGAACAGGAAT
>Ga0115846_100925_pt1 | contig 14325 bp, 11 predicted proteins | sample InSIn5gowninarea_2_FD_83860 | JGI IMG/M metagenome (GOLD analysis project Ga0115846, IMG submission 83860)
ACAACGGCATCAATCGTTGCCGACCTCGAGTGTAACCCGGAGTTCTGTTGCAGCTGCCCACTTCTCTAATCCCACTTCTTCCCTACACTCTCCACACATCACAAGTCCTTCGTCTCCTCCATTGCATGAGAATGTTGACTCCTCCCTTTCTATTAAGGAACTAAGTAAGCTGACTTTGGACGCGGCCCCCGAGTCGCGTGAAAAGAATACACCTCCTCTTACCCCGCGAGCCTTATCACAAGAAGAAAAAGTCGCTCCTGCACGGTCCCCACGATCGAATGCAAGCGCGGCCACATCGGACGATGGCCAGGTGTCGAGCTCCACCAAACAGAGTGACGCCCTACCGACGGGCACGCCAAGAGGAAAGCTAGCAGTAAGGATAGCGGAGGGCCGTAATTTAAGGCCAGCGATTGACCCATACTGTGTTTGCGTTTTCGAATGGAATGAATATATATCGAAGGGTCCACGACAGGATCGGATGGACATAGACAACGAAGCGAAGAAGAATGTACTCCCTAGCCTTTCCTCGTTTCCCATCAGGAGAACAGACAGCGACATGGGCAAATCTATGGCGATTCCTATGAGGAGTCGTCAGAGTAGTACTAATGGACTCGAAGAAGGCCGGGGTTTACAGAAAGTGACGGATCCTCAGTGGGACCACGAAGCAATCTTGTATGTAAGAGTCTCCAGTTGCAAATGCAATCCACTAACAGATGGTAATAGTGACGTGGTTGGAGAAGCCTCAGAAATCGATATATCAGTATATGATAAAAGACCTGGAACGAATGAAGACATCTTTCTGGGTCACGTTAGAACGAATTTCCAGTTAAGCGAGCACAATCCGGTTCTGGGGCAGTGGTTCGCCTTACAGCCTCGTGGCTCCGGTGACCAACAAATTACTGGCGAGATCTTTGTCAAAATGCACTTTTCCAAGGTCGATAAACGGCAATATGGACCGAATGACTTTCAGATCCTCAAACTTATTGGAAAAGGCACATTCGGGCAGGTCTATCAGGTCAGGAAGAAGGATACGGGTAGAATATACGCGATGAAGGTTCTCTCAAAGAAGGTCATTGTCCAGAAGAAGGAGATCGCGCATACCTTGGGCGAAAGAAATATTTTGGTCAGAACAGCGATGACTGACTCACCATTCATTGTTGGTTTGAAATTCTCGTTCCAAACACCCACGGACCTGTATTTGGTAACAGATTTTATGTCGGGTGGGGAGTTGTTCTGGCACCTTCAAAAAGAAGGTCGCTTCAAGGAAGATCGAGCCAAATTCTACATTGCCGAACTAATACTGGCTCTTAAACATCTACATGAATACGACATCGTCTATCGAGATCTGAAGCCAGAAAATATCTTACTGGACGCGAACGGTCACATTGCGCTCTGCGATTTCGGCCTGTCCAAAGCCAATCTTACCAAAAATGACACAACAAACACATTTTGTGGAACAACAGAGTATCTTGCTCCGGAAGTTTTATTGGACGAACAAGGTTACACGAAAATGGTTGACTTTTGGTCCCTAGGTGTGCTGGTCTTCGAGATGTGCTGCGGTTGGTCACCGTTCTATGCCGAGGATACACAACAGATGTACAAAAACATCGCTTTTGGCAAGGTCCGTTTTCCACGAGATGCCCTTTCCACAGAAGGTCGAAACTTTGTCAAGGGTTTACTCAATCGAAACCCCAAGCACAGGTTGGGTGCGAACAGGGATGCTGATGAACTCATCGAGCATGCTTTCTTTGCTGATATCGACTGGCAAGCGCTCGGCAAGAAGAATCTTGTGCCACCCTTCAAGCCAAAACTGACATCTATGGCCGATACCTCCAACTTCGATCCAGAGTTTACCAATGCTCTCAACACATCGTCATCCCTTAACGCACGAGCGCAAGCTTTAGCAGCAGGCGCAGCACCAGCCTCCACCCCACTATCACCCACGATGCAAAACGCATTCAAGGGTTTCACTTTCGTGGATGAAAGCACTATTGAAAAAGAATTTGCAGGTCGAGATGAGGAGCCGGAGGACAACACTCTTTCCAGAACTAGGACTAACCAGAGCATGACTGGAAATAGAATGTCCGGCATTCAACGGTCCGAGACCAGAGACGAAGGCATGTTCGATGGTGACAATTGGGAAATGTAAACACAATCAAAACAGACTGTCCTCCAAGAAACAACAAAATCATGACCAACAGAAAGATCCAGGCACAGTAATGACCACCACGATGACAACGAACCATGAAAAGATCTGCAATGAAAGCACCATTTAGCACGAAACAAACAGCACGTATGCTATTCATCATCAACCACTGGCGTTAGGACACTATGTCGCGAGGCGAAAAGTTTGCAAGTTGTGGGTGGCATCAATTGAGCAGTTGTAGTTGATTTCATAGGGCCATCGTCCATATGAGATGATTACTCCAAATAACTGAGCGGCAGAAGTCCAGTACATATTTGAAGGATACAGGGAGAGGCAGGTGTTTGTGGTTCGCATCCTTAGTTGGAACCACGGCGCAGCTGAACTTTTGCATTGTAACGATGTAGTGTCGGTATTATTATGTATCGCTTGGTCACTTACTTTAATCATGACTTCCTCGTGGCATTACCTCGGCGTCGTAGCGAATATAGCTGCCAGTGCTGTCCTTGACCGTTTGGAAATATGATCAACTTTGCCCTCCTCTTCTCTCCTTTCCTCCTCCGTCATGACACACATACACTCACGGACATCATCATTGGAGCTGCTACGTTGTTACACAAATTGTATCACGCATTGTGGTTTGGCTAGTACGGGCTAGTCGTCCCACGTCAAGCAACACGCTGCAGCACTGACATGGTCATAATGTTTAAACATCGTTGAGTACCACCACACCTCGCCTTGATCTATCTTCGGTATTAAAGAGCATTAGACGCAAGGACACAGCACTGCTGTGAGAATAGACGCTAGTTATGGGTCTGTCGGCCCCATACTCAATGTACTGTCGGAGGCCATATTGAATCTTAGCTTCAGAATGCGTCTCAAGATAGCTGCCCACTCCAGAAGCACTAATTTTACTGCACTTCGGTAACCTTGAGTTGTCCCCTATGCTCACTATAGCGCGTTCTGCAAAGGCTGACCCCAACACTCAATATGACCTCTTGAATCTCTTCTTTCAGGTGCCCAGTCGTCTGAGATCCAGCCCGAGCCTCACCGTTCTATACGATGTGCTACGGGGAAGATAGTGGACGACTCAAGTCTGATGAGTCGGTGTTCATTCAAGTCAACAGACCAATTCACGGTCCGTCCTGAATTCATGAAGAATCTGAATTCTTGTCTCGGTTAATGCCGTTCTTGGTGGAGTCTGGGCTCGTCTGGCTCATGTAAATCCAATAAAGGGGTACTGTACTCCTGAGCTCAGAATACATTAGAATGGAGATGATTTCAAGTATCTGGCTGTCGTAGATCATGGAAACTTGGCTCTTGGTTCGACTTTGTTCTCCTCTGAAGAATGATTCGTTGTCCTCTGGTGTACATGAGTCTCGTACCTCGTACTCTGGTGGGCTGGTTTACCGACGATCTGCGGGGATATTGGGCATGGATGTCCTCCGATCCCCACTGCAAAGGTCAAGGTTTACAGATGCTAATATAGACGTAAGACCCATATTTTTGTGCTTGGAATCGCACACAGATTTCAACCTCCTGGCTGGGTGGCCTAATGGCAAGGCGTCACTTTCCGGTTTAACCCTAACCCCTGGTGAAGACTGCGGGTTCAAGTCCCGTCCTAGTCGACGTTTTTTTGCTGGAAGATAGGGGTTGTTGAAGTGTAGTGAAGGTACAAGGAGTGAGCAACACGTACAGTCAAGACATCAGTATTAGGGTTAGGGTTATTGATAACGACGTGTGATTGGTTCTATTCAAGGTCATGACATCTACTCAAATCGATAAGCCAGGAGGACTCCCAACCTGTTCTGCTTTGACAACTTCCAAAGTCTCGTAAACCACTTTTTTATCCTTCTACTACAGTACTGCAACAGCCTATCACTTCAACACCCCTATCTTCCAGCAAAAAAACGTCGCCTAGGACGGGACTTGAACCCGCAGTCTTTCATGTCTTCCTCGTCGCTGCAGCGACGCTGCAGCGACGATCTTGCATACATTGAATCCACTCATTCTTCTCGGTCTTTGCGAACTCCGCATGTTTGTTGAAGCCTGCGTCGGACAGTATCTGAGCAAGTAAGTTAAGGTGCCTTAGGCCATACAGGCTGTTTTTCGCTACCTTCGCTCTTCCGAATCTTGTCTAGAAGACGGGGGAAGGGTCTAGCATTCTGGTCCATGAGACGATGTTGGGTCAGAGGGTTTGATAGTATCTGGACGGGGCGTATCCGAGCTTCCTGAATTTGGTAGACCGTTCGAGTCTCGACTGCCTCCTCCTGTTCCACTGACTCTTGTCGTGAAGATACCCTCAAAAACTGGCGTGTGATCCGGTACATCATCTTCCAGAGATGGGACGAATATCCAGTTATTGCCAGCCATCGCATCAGCGCCCTGCTCCTTAACTTTCTGATTCTGATCCACCTTCACCTCCGGTTCTGCCAACGACATATCTCGTGATCCAGCCTCAATTGAGGCACTTTGCTTCGTTCTGGCCTGTTCCGCAAGGATGGAGGTAACCTTACGTTCGGCTTTGGCAACGAGGTTAGTATATGTCTGACTCCAGTACGCATCGTTCTCCCCATTGCGATCTTCCTATGTTAAGGGTCAGTGGGCTAATCATACAGTGGGGTGGTGTTATCAAAGGAAGATTTCATGTCATAGTCTTGTACTCACCAGAAGTTCTCTTGCAAGTTGCAGCGCTTCCTCCGCATACTTGAGCTTGTCTGGGTGCTCTTTCAGGTCTGTGAGGTCTGCAAGTGTCATGTTGACAAGAGCTCGAGTGTAGAGACTAAGGTCGGTGTGTACACGCAGATTGAAGCAAATTTGAAGGCTCGGTTTCCGCAGGCCATGTTGAGCCATTTCACGGGCAAGCTCGAGCTGCTGTTGGTAATAACTTTGATCGTCCATTATGGATCCTACTTGCGCTAATTCAGGTCAGTCACCAAAACGCGGTGTCAAGAAGACTGTTTCCAATTCTTTCAGTGCAACGGAAGACGCTCACAATTCAAGACGAGTCTCCTTGTACAGAGATGGCTGTTGATCAAGATGCTTTCAGTTCGCGGACGATTGAGCAAGGTTAAGAGGAAAGAACCGTAAAGTTACTTTCGCATGCTACCAGTTGTCAGGTGGTATGTATACGCTGCGCTGGGCTTTAAGTACCTTATTCAAACGGGACTTGCATGCACTGTCTTTGTTTGGGCCTGTTGCACTTCTGATTGCTGGAACCATTTTCACTCACGCCCGGCCAGGCAAACAGCAACACTCGATGCACAACCTCACCGGTCCATGTTACCTCATCCTTCAATATTCTTGCCTACCAGAGATTATCCGTTGTCAATTTTCAATTACCATTCAGCATGAGAAACGTTCAAGCAGTTTGACATTTGCGTGCATGGCGGACACTCCCGCCATGCATTGACAATTTCCAGCTGTAATTGAGTCAACAGGTACAATTCATACGAGTCGAACCTCAGCAGATGTCTTCAGTCTACCTAGCGGCGATACTTCAGCCACCGCGATTCGAACTGCAATTTGCAGATTAATATGCACTATACTTCCGCCCGCCTGCCTGAAGATGGTGGATTGACCTCACACAAAATTGGTCTCAGCATAATTACATAGCCTCGCCACATTTGCTTTGCACGCAGCCCATGAGCAAATAGCACGGCTGTGATTTCGTCGCATGGCCGGTGTAGTGACCTATCCCAGCTACTAAACCTCTGTATTGCCTAATCCGGCTTAGAAAGCAGATCCGGAATGTGGAGGTGACAACTGCCGATGTCCTCTCCTCCATGGGGGGACTTTGTAGCTTGCTTTACCAACTGCCGAGAAACTCTTCAATATGATACATCTTCACAAGTCTGTGATTCAAGTGTGAAATACTAAGGGTTTGTACCTTTATCTATGAGACCAGAGTGAGAATCATTTAATGCTGACTGCTGTCTGCAGCCATTACTGGTTTGGTCATATCGGTTTTATTCCTGTGGACTCTTGTCTGTGGTTGTAACTCATCCAAGTGCTTGAAATGATCCCTAAAAATACTGACAATGTCTTTGTCTTCAAGGACAGCTTTAGGGCTCTAGCCTTCCTGGTACTCATAGCAGTGGTCGCACCCTACTTGTATCATTTGCAGAACAAGAAACAGGGTCAAGTGCCGCTGCCACCAAGTCCACCAGGCAACTTGGTGACAGGAAGTCTATCAGAAGTGCTTGCAGCTGTCAAAATCAAACAACAACACTTGCTCTTCGAAAGATGGGCTCGAGAATATGGTGAGATTGTGCGAGTCCGATCTGGACCGTTTGTCCAGTATTTCATCAACTCAGATGGAGCCGTGAAGGAGGTCTTTGACCGCAATTCGGCCTTCACTAGCCAAAGACCGAGATGGATAGCAAGCAACGAGCAGATATGCAACCGCCTCAATGTATTGTTTCTCAGTGCAGATGATCCAAAGTGGAAGAATCAACGAAAGATCATCCACAGTTACTTGACAAGCGTGTCACGAGCAGATGCTGGTCTTCCTTTTCTTCACCACGAGTCTGCCAAGTTTCTTTATCAAATGTGCCAGGAACAGGACACTACTGAAGTTGGTGGGTGGAAGCTATATAAACGCATCCTCCGTTATACTTACAGCACTTTTGCTTCGCAGACCTTTGGCATGGACATTCCCGGGGACGATGACCAAGTCATTACAGATATCCACGAGACTGGGTTGGCACAAATCTTGCAGACGTTGCCTGGCGCGAATATTGTTGACGTCCTGCCTATACTCGACAAGTTGCCCCTATTCTTGAAGCCTTGGGAGCGTCAGAATCGGCAACGCTTCGACCGAGACATGCGTTTCGTCAAAGAGAAGTTGGAACGTCTGAAACGGCTTCGCGCTCGAGGCAGCACCAGCGACGCTTTCCTACCTCTCATTGAGTCAGAAGACAAAGGCTCAGAATTCAGTGCAGGCATAGACGAAGCTGCCTATCTATCACTTATGCTTGTCATCGGTGCAGCCGACACCTCAGCTCTCTCCACTTGGTCCTTCATGCAAGCAATGATGATGTACCCAGACGTCCAAATCAAAGCGCGATCAGCAGTAATATCAGTAGTCGGCAACCGCATCCCCGTCTTCGAAGACATCGACCAAATCCCCTACGTCCGCTGTCTAATGAAAGAGACCTGGCGCTGGCGTCCACCCGTCGCCCTCGGCCACCCCCACACCACAACCAAAGACGTAATCTACAAAAACATGCGCATCCCTGCCGGCTCACAAATCCATCTTAACGCATGGGCAGTCCAGCACGATCCAGTCCGCTACCCAGATCCCAACGCTTTCATTCCCGAACGCTTCACGAACGACCATACCACAACTATGCAATCCATCAACGCCAAGGACGTCTCCCAGCGCGACCACTTCGCTTTCGGCGCTGGCCGCCGCATCTGTCCTGGCTACCACGTCGCTGAGCGTTCCCTGGCTGTCGCAATCATGCGTATCCTATGGGCCTTTGAGATCGTCCCCAGTGCAGACGCGAAGCTGCCGCTCAACACGCTGGATTTTGAAGGGGAGGCTATGCCGGCCATGGCAGATAAGAGGATGCCCGTGAGTTTGAGGCTGATCAGTGAGGAAAGAAGACGTGATATCGAGCGCGCATTTGAAATTGCGTTGGCTGAACGAAAGAACCTTGAGCCGTTGGTGCATGAGGACGGAACAGGTGCTTTCGAAAAGTTGAGCTTTGTCAACTTTGGAGGACATTGAACATGGACAGTGATACACACATATCTCATGCTGGAACAATGGAATGCAATGCATCACATTGGTAGCAAGACTCGACAAGGAGGTCACTAACGCTCTGGAGCAGAAACGATATACACTCCCTAAAAACACCGAAATCAGGGCTCGGGGCGGACGCCATGATGTAGATCCGTGGAGTTGAGAAGCGATTGGAGAGACCATTTTGAATCTTGGCATCAAGACTTTGTCTATAGATGGCACAGGCGGCATAGGGGGCGACTCGAGTTTGTTGAAAGTGCAAATTTATAACCCCAGGCACCTATGGCGTCCACCCAGAAGCTATAGGTATACTGAGTATATCCTTGCTTCCAAGTAATAATTGGACACTGTCTAGCTCGACCACTACATGAAGTACCTGCATACTCCTATCATAGCTTGGCACGCCTTCTCATTACAAATCTACCTACCTACCTACCTACCTACTCTCATACGTACTTATCCTCAAGCAAGGTCATTTCGGAAGAAGCTTGTGCTGAGCACCTTAACCCAACACCAAGACCCTACTTGAAATCCCAATCTTAACCCTGGTTGATTCATTTTCCCTATCCCTTCAGTAAGGATATCCTGGGTTTTTATGTATCGATGGACAATTTGATGTTATGCTACTGTAGCTACGTAGAATTTGAAGGGAAGGGGGAAGATATAGGTGTGGATAGTGGTGTTGCAAAGATGTCTATGTCTGCTAAGCGTTATCTTGCCACAGCTGGGGAGAGTGTTAGATATGGTTTGTGCATGGTTGTTTTGGTTCTCTCTTACATACATGTATAGGTAGGTAGGTCTTTGTTCATCACAACAACTAACCATCATTACCACAGTCAGTCAGCCCGCCTAGCTCAATGCCAGCCCAACATGAAAACAAGACGTAGCTAGCTAAAGCTTAGTAGACTTCGGATTCCTCTTCCCAATATCAACAGGCGTCCACCACGGCCAAGAAGGAGGCGCATTTTTCGATATCGACCCCTTGAACTCCGCCGGCCTCTTCTCAAGAAAGCTATCCCTCCCCTCGCGTTGGTCCAAGTTGCCCGCGATTTCGGCAAGTATCTTCGATTCCAGCAAATGCGCCTCCTCGGCAGTCGCGGGTCCTCGATACACCATATCACGCATTAATTTCGTGGAGATGGAGGACGTATTCCTCGCAACATCGTCCGCGATTTCCAGAGCTCTTTGGAGCGTTTCTTCCGGCGAAGACAGAATTTCCGAGAACAGGCCTTGGAGTAAGTGGTGGTTTGCGGGGTAGATGCTGCCTGTGGTGGTGAGGTGGATTGTTCGGGAGACGCCGACGAGGCGCGGGAGGAAATAGGATGAGCAGCCTTCCATGACGATTCCTCGTCTGGCGAAGACGAAGCCTATTTTTGCTTCGGAGTAGGCTACCCGAATGGCGGCTGGGAGACACATTGTTATTCCGACGCCGACGGCGGCGCCTTGAATGGCGGCGATGGTGGGTTTGGAGCATTGGTGCATGGCTAGGGATACCCTTCCACCACTGGGTACTGTTATCTGAAGTTTCTCCACATTCTGCGCGTACTTACGTGTCTCTGTGATCGACGATCCTGTCTGACCCACTTTCCGGCCCGCTGTCGATATCTAGAGCTTTCTTTGATGCAATTTCTAGGTCGGCGCCGGCACAGAACATTCTTCCGGCACCAGTTAGGACGACTGCTTTGACTCGGTCATCTTGATCGATGAGTCTGTAAACCTTTTCTAGGCTCATGTACATCTGTAGAGTGAAAGCATTGTATTTAGTTGGCCGATCGAGTTTGATTAGGATAACACTGGTTGGTGATGGAGATGATGCCGGGACGTGCTCAACAGTGATGTGTTCCACATCGAGTGTGGAGTATGATGTGGGAAGTTCCATTACGAGTGCTGTCAATAGTTGATGTGTTGGTTCTCGTGGTCAAAAGCAGAGAAGGATTGTTGAATTGACTGAGAACAAGCAGTGAGTAGAGCATACTGTATCGAGCGGACATGACTGAGTGATACCTCGGCTAAGCCAATTACCCGATCTGTCGACTTTGTTGGTGATTCAAGTCGTCGCTATCCATGCACACGTATATGTTGATTGTCGAAGTCTGATTAGTACCAGTAGACGGCCAGCAATCTAGTATAGAATCATGGTCATGGGCATAGATATCCAAAACTGATGCAGTGATATGATATGTTTCTACGGTAGAGGGTGTCGGAGATGGTTGGTAGATCAAGTACACTACTCTAGATACAGTATAGTTCCTAATCATGGATCAACTTCGAACAGCTACCCCTTGCACATGCAGATATACTCACTACCCGAAGAACGCAGGAGGTACTGTACATATGAAGGTCCGAACGGAACTTGACTTATCAAAATGAGGCTCAATTATCAATACTGTAGGTGGTAGGAAGGAACTGTAATCCATGTATCCTTAACAATAGCGAAAGCCTTCCACTACACATATCTCACCGTATAGTGATGGCGCACCGAACCATTCACACCATACATAACCTCTCTTTGGTAGTCATTCTCCACTCCTGGGCCATAGTACACATCAGACACAAAGCACCATCAGGACCTGTCCATGCAATCCCTCCACAACCACTCAACTTAGCATTAGCGCACTCTCGCTCATCCGAAATCCCTCTCGCTGCAGTAACATATTTACCAGTCTCATTAGTGTATCTACACTTCATATCTGTAGCATAGATTCCCGTCTCCCCATTCTACAGGAAAGAGCACTACCGTCTCCCATAGCCGCCGTTCTGACCTCCACCACCTTGATGGTATCCTTGACCATGTTGTGGTGGCGGATATCCTTGTCCACCATTTTCATAACCACCACCACGATTGTAGTTGTCTTGTCGATTGCGGTTGTCATAGCCCCCTTGTTGAGATTGGTAGGGAGGCTGCTGGTAATTTCCACCGTATTGCTGCTGACCGCCATGTTGGTCTCTACTATAGCCACCAGCTGCTCTGTTGTCTCGTCGGTCATACCCCCCATTACCATTGTTGTAACCTTGGTATTGTTGTGGAATAGGTGGCGGTGGCCCAGGTGCCCTCGTATTAGGCATTCCAGGAGCAAACTTCGGATCTAAGAACGCCGCGAATGGATTGCTCGGGTCAAGACTCCGTGGATCCGGTGGGGGTGGTGGTGGGTACGCTCCATTTCCATTTCGTGCGCCATTCTGTGGCAACGGTGGTCGATCAGCAGCATAGTTAATTCGCGGCTGACGAAATTGTGTATCCATATGATCTCGTCGTGAATTGTCATACAACGGTGCGCCACCAAAGTCCCGACCAGAATTGCGAGCCTTAGACTTTAAAATTGCAACGTCTGACTTGTCTAGCACAGCAGGTGGTAGGATCACGCCAGGGAAGAGCATCGATTTATGGACGTGTGTTTTAGGAGGGAGATCGTAATGCACGCTCAAAGTGCAATCATCGTCGACAGCTGGATCGAGTGAGATGTCCTCCTCTGGCCCTCGCAGGTCCATATGGGGGAGGAACGCCTCATTTTTGATTGCTTGGCCGGCAAGGCGGGCTTTGCACATAGAGAGCTTGACCTCCTTCGCGCCCCCACTTTTTGCTTTCTTGGAATAGAACTCCATAGCTAGGTCATCGTAGAGGGGGTGTTTGTCAGAGATGATCAAAGCGTCTTTACCAGGTTCGTTGCGCATGCTTTCATCTTCGGTGAGCTCTGGATATTTGGTGGCCATGGCAGCTAACAGTCGTTTTTCGTCAATAAATGGGAGAAGTACAATAGCTTTCCATGATTGTTTCTTGCCATTCATGTCAAGGTCGAATTCTTCAGGATAGAAGTCGACAATGTCTGAGTCCTCGTCAGTCATGAGAGGATGGAATGCCTTGGGAAGTGCGTGGTTTGATGAAGCGGGCAACACTCCCATCAGTTGTTCGTATGGTCTGAATGGTTTCCCTTTATCAAATTTGACATTCATCTTCTCCAAGTCGACAAAATCCGCTGCAAATGGTGCGTAGTGGTAAGGGTAGTACCATGTCCATGACGGACAGCCCTGAAAGTAGTAGAGTAATACCCAGGACAGGCCTTCCACGTAAGATCGTGCGACTTGATGCCTGAATTCAACATCTGTTGGACTGACATGAAACTTTTGTTCGTAGTATCTGTCAGCGTAACCTTCCTCCCAGAGTCGGACTGTATCAGGAGGTGGGTTATCTGGGTCGAACTTCTTTTTTACAGGCTGTTCGGTGACAGGCGTGCTCCGTCCAGGGGTACCATCATCGGCCTCATTATCCTCCTCGTCAGCCATGAGGTCGGCCTTTCTCTTTCCCAGTGCAGATGGAGATGTCTCGGGTGTGGGTGCGGCAACGGCGGCGTCGTCTTTAGTTGGCATTTGAGATTGTTGGGCAAGCATTTTTTCCTTCAGTACAGCAGCAGCACTCTTGTTTGCGGAGATAGCCTTCTCTGCAGCTCCTCGATTAACTACCATATTGTAATTAATGGACGAAGTTTGTGGAAGACTCGAGATAGCAAAAGTCTTCATTGGAGGTGGTGCTGTAGCGTCGGTTTTGGCTCCCTGAGAATAATCAGGCGAGTCTCGTGATCTTTTGAAGTTTCTCCCGTCCCGCTGCTCATCTTGCCTCTTCCGTCTTTCCTGGTTTCGTTCACGTCGCTCGTCATTTTCCCTTCGCTTCCTGAAAATAGCATCTTCCTGCTTCGCGAGGCCTTCCAGGATAACTTGAGCGCGAGCAAGGTCAACTTCACCATCACATGTCAGATAGCCGCCCATGACAGGGACATTGTCTCTCCAAATAGCAATGAGTTTGTCAATACCATCCTCGTGAATATCAAGGGAGGGGAGATGTGGCAAAAAGTCGTTGCCAACGAAGAAACACATAAACACCCAATCGTCAAGAGCACGCTCAAGATCAAAGCGAAATGTTTGACCAGGAACGTACATCTCGGCTCCGAGGTACTCACGAAGGATAGGGACATGTAGAAAAACGAAGGGCTTCAAATCTGGGGTAGTTCCTTTCTCATCAAATTCTCCAGACTTTACTTTGGCAGTTCCACGACAATTGTCTGCATAGTGCCCTGGTTGACCGCACAGTCTGCAGGTTTTGGCTTTGGCATCTCGAATCTCAACATCTTCTCTCAGAAAGCGAAAATGAGGCTCATGGGTGGCGATACCCAGCATGATCAAATCGGCATCCAGGCCGTACATGACATGTCTGGCGTTGGGATCATATTCAGGGTCTGAGCGCTGAGAACGAATGAATTGCATGATTTTATGCTCACCTTCACCAGGTACACTGGCGTCTGAAATGATGACTTTGAGCTCGGCCCAAGCAGGGTCAGTGTTGAGCTTCCATTGACACCAAAATCGGATTGACTGAGCAAGAATAAACATGAAAGGAGTGCCAGGCGTAATGACATTACTGTCCCATGTCTTCTTGATAACTTGTTCTACTTCTTCGGGTTCTCCTCTTTCTGCACGTTGTCGACGTAGCAATACTTGTAGCTCTGCTTTTTTCTCATCTGTTTCCTTAGCATCCATGGCAGACCTGAAACGTCGTGATCGTTGTTGGTTCATCTTCGCTCGAGGCGCGACGCCATCAATGGCAATGAAGAGAAGTCTTCTGGGTCTAACCATGTTCACGACACGTTCAGTATACTTGAAGATTTCCATCATCATCTCGCTCTCATTTGCAGGGGGGAGGCTTATTTTCAGGATGAGAGCAGGGATGGACAATGCCATTGAAATCAAGGTACAAATTGTGCAATTCTTCGCCATTGGGATTTGGTTTCGTTGTATCGACAGGGATTTGAACACCTTCAACATCTTGAGGCAATTCTTCAATTACGGGGGTGATAATCTAGAAAAGTAGTTAGCATTTGCCAGTGGCATGTACAAGAATGCGCACCTTTGGATACTTCTTAGTAAGCCATCGAAATAGCGCTGGAACACCCATGATAGCGACCAGTTGCGACTGAGCGCAATATGTGTTGACAGCAGGAAGAGTGTTGTGGATTTACCCAGGCATGTAAAGGCTGCCTAGTGATATGAGAGGAAGTGGAAACACTTAATACAACGGACGATACACGACTCGAGCCGGATGCGCTGCAATCAAACCAGGCGAGACTCGATCGCGTAAAAACACGCGAGGGATCGTTGTCGCAGTGATATTGTGTACGAATTAATGACAATGCAGAGATGGAAGACTTGATAAGAATCGAACTTGAAGTGGATGATGAGAATGAGACTCGAAATCTGCTTGCAAGAGCGTGGTCGTAACTTCTCCGCATTCGTGTTTTGATTGATGCCTTGATGCCTGCATCTGCAGTTCATGCCTCACAAAAGTCCTCCCCTGGAGAACATCTGTCCTGAGAGACTATCACTTCACCCAATTGAAAAGTCGGCCTTGTGTATATTGACGAGAGGTGCTGGAGGGCAATCTCAA